>Ga0213839_1000071_pt1 | contig 290161 bp, 235 predicted proteins | sample SWPATP21_FD_160075 | JGI IMG/M metagenome (GOLD analysis project Ga0213839, IMG submission 160075) | Coastal seawater microbial communities from Marineland, Florida, United States - SWPA TP2 #1 | ecosystem: Environmental > Aquatic > Marine > Coastal | place: USA: Florida | collected 2016-08-14
CGGTGGCTATAGCGACAGGGTCACACCCGATCCCATCTCGAACTCGGAAGTTAAGCCTGTTTGCGCCGATGGTACTGCACGGGAGACTGTGTGGGAGAGTAGGACGTCGCCGGATTATATTTTTGCTCGCAAGAGCCTGAAACGCCCGCATCACTTGATGCGGGCGTTTTTGTTTTGGCCCTGTTTTTGGGGGCCCGCTTCTTTCGAAGCGGGCGGCTTGATTAGATCGGCCGAGATTCAAAGGACGACAGCGTGGTGCCTGTCTTCATCACCATGGGTCGGGTCGCCGTGTGTTCCTCATCAGCTTCTCGTTCAGCTTCTTGCGAGAGGCTGGAGTCGGTGAAACCGCCGCTTCGTTGTTCGTCGGTGAATTCGAGGTCGACTGCCGTTGCATCTGCGGGGATGCCGTCGGGGATGCGTGAGCGGAAGCGCATGCGTTTCAGCTTCTCCTGAATGTGGGCGTGGCTTTTGGTGCGCTGCAGCAGACGAGGCTGGAGCCTGTACATGCGGATGCGAATCACTTGGTGAAGCTGCAGGCCACGGTCGATGAGAATCTTCACCTCGCCGACGCTGTACATTTCTTCGTCGATGGCGCGCTCGTAACAGCTGAGGACCCGCTCCATCCGCTCGATGGGTTTGGCCAGACCGGGCCCCATGTCAGAGCGGTGGGCCCGGCGGAGACAGAACCGGACCCGCTGGGTGAGTTCCAACTGCGAGCAACCCGTGAACGAGACGGCGTCTTCGTATGAGAATTGCGCGTGAACCTCGACGAGAAATTGCTGGTGGCGTTCGCGAAGCTTGTTCAGGTAGCGGTCGCGGGATTGGCGTCGGATTTCGCGCTTGGTGTCGGCGGCGAAGACGTCGTCGAGCATGCGCTTGAGCTCGTGGCTCCAGTCGCGGAGGAGACGGGCGGCGCGCGTCAGCCCGATGTCTTCGCAGTCGTGGGCGAGGGAATCGAGTTGGTCGATGGTGCTGGGGATGGGCTTGAGCTTTTTCACGTGTCCTCCGGGTGGGGTTCGAGTTCAACGCGATCAAATCAAGGAGCGTGCCGGATTTGTGTGGTGCTCTATCTGCCTATAATCACGTACATTGACGTTGTGGTGGTCGCCGCAACGGACGCTTCGCGTTCCACTCGGAACGCGAGCGTTTCATTTGCGGGCCGCGATTAGCTGTCGCGTTTGATGAACCCGAGGGGCGGACTCTCGTTGCGGCCCTTTCCATCTGGGTTGACGCCGGCGAGTTCGAGAGCGGTGCTGTAGATGTGACCGGCGTTGGGGAGCATGCCGGTGCGCTCCTGGCCCGCCAGCAACAGCCCGGTGGTGGCATCGTAGGCGGGATCAAGGCTGCCGTCGGGCATCACGGGGATGGGGTCGAGGGTGGCGGTTCCGACACGGCCAAACTGCGTGTTGGGTTTGACGCTGCCGCCCATGAACACGCAGGCGTTGACGTCCCAATGTTGGCAGATGTCTTGGTCGAGAATGGCGGCGTATTTCTCATTGGTGGTGCCATCGCCGTTGAGGATTTCGCCGACGTCGCCGCTGATGGTGCGCCCCATCTCGGAGGTGATGACGAGCGTGGTTTGGTCGTACAGCGATACGCCCGGGAGACCGGGGGCTTCTGTGGTTTTCAGCCGGTTGACGAAGATGCGCAGCGGGTCCCACAGGTCGTCTTTCATGCGCTGTTTTTGGTCGGGCTGGGTGTTGGCGTTCATAACGCTGTTGCGGCTGCGATGGGTGTCGAAGCCACGGACCGCCCTGGATTCGAGCCACAGGCCGCAGCTGAGGTCAGCACGCATGAGTTCATACGCCATCATTGTTTGCACCCGCAGGTGCGGCGAGTCTTTGGAGCGGGCGGGGTTGCCGTTGATGGGCGTGAACGTTGGATTCTCATCGCCAGGTGCGATGTTGAATTCTTCGCGCAAGGCGGGGTCGGCAAACAGTGTTCCGAGGTCGATGTTGATTTCGCCCTCGCTGAGCGTGCGGTGAATGGTGAGGGCGGAGTTGAAGGCCTGGATGGTGCGTCCGTCGCGTCCGTTGATGAAGTTTTGGTGGAGATTGTCGGTGTAATCGCGGAGGAGCCGACGGCGTTGGTTGGCGGCGACGTCTCCGAGGGCTGCCAGACGGCTCTTGAGGTCGTTGGGCGTCCGTCCGTAGATGGTGTGGGCGTGCACGGGACCCAGCCGTTCATAGTAGCCGGTGCCCTCTGGGTATTGCGCAGGGTCGAGCTCGCCGTCGGAGAGCCAACGGTGCCAGCTGATGTGCGGGAGGAGGTATCCCGCGCCTTTTTCTTCGCAGAAAGCCTGCAGAACCGAACGTTCGTCTTCACCGCGCAGGGCGGAGAGGCCACGGCCGTAGCTGCCGTAGTGGTAGTTCCAACGCGAGCCGGAGTGGAACGTGTTGCCCACGTGACTGGAGAGCACGCACATGTCGGCGAAGAGGTCGGTGCCGTCGTCTGCGAGATAGCCGTGTTGGATGCCGTGGGTGGTGCGGGTGAAGTCGTTGTTGTCTTCGTAGCCGGTCACACGGTACCGCTGATCGCTCCACGGGGGGCTGGGGTTCAGGGTGCCGGCTGGGATGTCGACAGCCGCATGGTTCGGCGTGTTGACGGGGGAGAACATGGAGTAGCTCATCCAGCCGCCCTCGAGGAACCAATAGATGAGGTACTTCTTCTCGTCGGCGCCGCCGGGCTGCATGTCTTCTTGGGCGCGGGCTTGAGCGATGCCCCAGTCTTTGGCGGTGCCAGGGACGCCGTGCTCGCGGAAGAATCCGAGCCACTCCAACACGGACACGCCGCCGGCGGCACCCGCCCCTGCCATGAACCGGCGACGGCTCTGTTGGCGTTGTGCGCGTTGGGCGGGCGACAAAGGCGGCAGGTGGGAGGTCTTCTTGCGGGTCATGAGGTCCTCCTGGTTCAGCGTGAGCCCACAGGGCGGGTGTAGACGTCGTCAAAGAGCATGGTGCGAAGGATGTCTTTGAAGGTGCCTTCACCAGAGGCGGCGGCGTCCCACACGGCGCGGTACAGCACGCGCTCGTCTTCGCTGTGGCGCATGGGGCGGTTCATCAAGATGGCAAAGACGTCGTTGGACATGCGACGCACAAAGCCTTCTTTGCGAACGGCCTGAGCGGCAAACGCGCCCATGCCGTCACCTGCGAATGGATAGTCGGGGACGAGGCCATTGTCGGTGGCGTCGATGGGGAGTCCATTGGTGTCGACGGTGCGGAAGTTGCCCTCGTCGTCCCAGTTGAGGCGTTGGTAAGCCAACGGGGTCAGCACGCGGTGGCAGTTGTAGCAAACGCTGGTGGGGTCGACGGTGGAGGCGGCCGTCGCCGTGGCGCGGGCTTCAAATGCTTCAGGCGGGACCTCAAAGACGTAGCCCAAGAAGCCCTGCAAGACGCGCGCGGCGTAGTTGAAGTGGGGGAGGCCGGGCTTGCCCGTGACGTAGCCCTTCATGGTGAGCACCCCGGTGGCGCCATGTTCGGCAGGCCGCTCTTGCAGCACGAAGTTCTCGTCGACGGTGAACTCTGCGGTGAGCACATCTCGAATGGGACGGTCGTTGGTGAACACCCAGGTGAGCAACCGTGCGGGTTCGTCGCCATCGGCGGACCCGTCGGTTTCGAGGAGGATCCGAGCGCGGTGGTAGAAGGCGTCGCGGAACTCGTCGGAGGCGAGCCACTCCTCAACAAGCGCTTCACGGTCGACTTCGCCGAGGTCAAAGCGACCGAACTCTTGCGGGGTGGGTGGGCGGTTGAGGAGGTCGAGTGCGGTCTTCTGCAGCAGCATGCGTGCTTTGTCTTCGGCGGAGGTCGCGTCGTCGTCAAAGGTCGGCATGCGCGTGTACACGAAGTCGGGATGGTGCAAGAGCGCCTCACACACACCGCTGTAGGCGTCTTGACGGTCGGCATTGAAGGCTTCGAGGTTGCGCAACAGGGTGTAGAGCGGCTCCACCTCGTCGACGGTTGGGTCGGCGTCGCGCACGGGCGTGCGCAGCAGGATGCGTTCAAACACCGTCTGCAGCCGGGCGAGGGTGGCGTCTTTCGCGCCGACCTCTCCGCCGGTGGTGCCTGGCAGTGGGCCTTCGACGTGCAGGGTCGAGATGCGCACATTGCGGTCGGCAACGCCTGGGTCGTTGAAGTCGTTCATGAACAACGCCATCAACGCCAGCGGTTCGACGCCGGGCGTGACGTCTTGAAGGACGACTTCGTAGGTGTTCCAGTTGGCGGCAACGTCAATGTCGACGGAGACGTCGCCCAACTGGATGCGGACAACGGGGAGGTCGTCGCCGGCCAGTTCGCCACGGATGTCGACGGTGACGCGGTAGTCGCCTGCGCCCGGAGGCGCAAAGTCGACGCGGCCGCCACCGTTCGACCAGGCGTAGAGGTAGGGATGCCCTTCGTGGGTGCCGGTGCCGAAAGGCGAGCCGCGCTCGGTGCCATCGGTGCCGACGTGTACGTACTCCGATGGCAAGAACGAGACCGACTCAGAGGGGATTTCGTCGAAGGTCACGGCGGCGGTGTCGACGTCGACAAACGGCCCCGTGCCTTGGGCGACGGCCGTGGCACAGACATCGCGGGACAGGGCTTCAAGCCCGACGAGGAACTCAGGGGTGACCCCGCGGGCGGGGATGAAGGCTGTCTCGAAGTCGACGCCTCCGAACAGGGCGATGTTGGCCGTGAAGAGGTCGACGTCGTCGCGCACCCAATCGTCGCCGAATTGCTGGAGCATCCGCCCTTTCAGCTGTTCGTAGTTGAGGAAGGTGTTGTCGTATTCATCGATGGCGGGGCCGTCGTAGGGGGCCTCCAACGCTGGAGGAAAGACTTCGTCGAGGGAAACCGGGTGTTCGGCGTCGTACGCGAGCACCTGACATGTGAAGTTCTGCAGGGCGGCCTTTTCAGCTTCTGTCCAATAGGGCCCACCGATGGGCATGGTGTCGCGATCGACGCGGTCGAAAAAGGAGCCGGGGTCGAGGGTGAAAAACCCTCCGGTGCGAATGCGGTGAAAGCTGTCGACCCCGCTGGTGCCCATCACCAGCAGGCGGCCGCTGTCGGACGCATGGCAACTCAGGCATCCGCCCTGTTCGCGGGTCATCAGCGGGTAGATGTCGGCGGCAAAGGCATCGGCCAACACGTGCACCGGGGCGGACGCCACGCCGTCACAGGCGTCTGGGAGGGGTTCGGGCTCGACGACCTGACCGGCGTCGTCGACGCCCGCATCGGCTGCTGGACCGACGTCGGGTTCAACGCCAGGCGAAACGGACGGCTCGCCGCCATCGCTGTTGGGTTCGACGCCGGGCTCCACCGCTGGCTCGACGCTGGGGGACACACCGGGCTCGACGCTGGGCGAGACACCGGGCTCCACCGCCGGTACAACGCCGGGCTCAGCCGTCTGGTTGTTTTCGTTGACGACGAAGGAACACGCCGACAGCGTCATCCACAAGCTTGCCGACGCCGCGACAAAGGCCCATGAGCTGCAACGCCCACGGCGGGGACGAGGCTGCGAATGCAGGAGACCCATGCATCCTCCCGGTTGTATGGACACCAATGGTGGTGCCTATTCGGACAAGCTGGACACCACGCCCACGCTCACCAACCCGACGGCGGCGACGGTGAGGACGCCACCTGTGACCCACAAGACGTCGGTGATGAGGGCTTTTTCTTCGGAGCTCTGACGGAGGTCTGCGTTTTGCGCAGCTGAAGCGACAAAGGCGTTGCTGTCGTTGAGGGCGAGGACGCCCATGACGCCAGCGCCGGCCAACGCTCCGAGGCCAAGCACGCCGACGGCGCCGCCGGAGCTGTACCACAGCCAAGCCAGGCTTCCGCCCTCGTCGTCGGCTTCAGCCTTGGCTGCCGCAGGGCTGGACACGGGCGGTGCTTTTTCGGCTGGGGCCGGCTCTTCTGCAGAGGCGGTCTTGGTGGGGGCGGGGTCGGCGTCGGCGGCGGCAGGTTCGGCAGCAGGCTCCGCTGCGGCTGTAGGCGCCGGTTCGGCGGCGGCAGGCTCTGCCGGCGCAGCGGGGGCAGGTTCAGCGGCTGGCTCAGCTGGGGCTTCGGAGAGGAAGGGCGAAACGCCGTCTTTCACGGTTTTAGCCCAGGTCTTCTTGTCTTTGCTGTTGGGCTTGACCTTTTTCTGCCACACCGATTTGCCGGATTTGACGTCGATGAGATTGAAGCGCAGCGCGAGCCGCTTGCCCTTTCCGGAGGCAAAGTTGGTGAGCACGAAGTCGACCTTCTTCTTTTTGCCGCGCTTCAAAGCGGCCTTGGTCAGCTTCTTGGCCTTGATGCGCATGAACTTCTCTTTTTTGTTCTTGCGCAGGTTCTGAACGTCGAATCCGCTGAGCTCGGTGGCGAGCTTTTTGTCGAGACGTCCGAGCTGTTTGGCGGCTTTGCCCCGCACGCGCTTGGCCGAGGCGGTGGGCATGACGCCGAGTTTGGGGGCTGCTGTGGCTGGCAGCGCCACCCCCAAGACGAGGGCCAACACAAGCGACAGACACGGAAGCGTGAAAGCCGAACGAAACGCGGGTCGAAACAACTGCATGCCCTGAGGCTAACAAAGGGGCAAATCCGAACGCGAGTCGTTGAGCGCTACAATCTGTGAACAATGTCTAGGTGACTGAAAAACAAAACAAAAAACCCGCCACGGGGGCGGGTTTTGGGGCGGTGAACCGACATGAATGTCCAACGTGGCGTCAGGGGCAAACCACGATTTGATCTTCGTCGAACTTCACGCGGACCACGGCGCCTTTTTTCACGCCCAAGCTGTCGAGAGGCAGCCGCAGGAAGGGGCCCCCGTTGTTGATTTGTTGGGCTTTGTAGGTGCGGGTTTCGCCCTGTTGCGGAGCGCTGCGTCCACGGCCGATGGCGCCAATGTTTTCGGCGACCCAACGTTCGAGCTCGGAGGTGTCTTCTTTGGTTTCTTGCAGTTGTTTCACAGCACGTCGGATGGTGCTTTTGGAGGCAGAGTCGGCCTCCCACAAGGCTTTGACGCCGGCAACACCGTCGACAAGGTAGGCGATTTGGATGTCTTTGTAGGAAACGAGCGCACGCTTCTTGGACATTGGCTTTCCTCTTTATCCTTGCCGTTCGGCAAGAAAATGTGCTTCGTTGATGCTGCGATAGCAAAAAACAACAGCAACTGTATGTGTGAAGTCTTTGACTAAACCACCTATAGAAAGCGCAAATCTGTTCATCAAGTGAAAACGCAGAGTGCGCCACGAAAAAGTTACAGGGGTGGTTTCTACAGAAAATGTGACGAAATCAATCACGTTGTACAGACATTGAACGTTTTTTGAGACAGAACCTTGAAAAATCGCCCCCATTTCGCAGCAGGATGGCGCTTTTCAACCATTTGACTAGGCGAGAGACCTCAGCCTTGCAGCGGCAAGGCGCAAAGAATGCGCACAATACTGCTCGTACAACGTCCGATTACTCTAGAGACGAAACAACAGGCCAGCTGTTGCTAGCCCATAAACAACCTGTCCCGTAGGTTGGAGCCACAGCTGGAGTGTTCCTGTGACCGACAGACCCGGGAACACCACCCATTCGACCAGCGGCAGGGGGGTGAACTCTTGGGTGAAAGCGCTGCCCAACACCAGCAGTGGCGCAACGTCTGACGCCGTCCAAGGTCGGCTGTCGGACAATGTTGCGTGGGCGCCCATGCTTGGATGCAACAGCAATGCACCGGCAGGCAAACCCCAGGCACGCGGCGCCCAAGCCAGCGGATCGAGCAGCACGCCGGCGGTGACTTGCACATCCGCCGGCGCGCGCAGCTGCGGATCGGTGAGGACTGTGGCTTCAGCGTTGAGCTGCAGCGCAACACTGAACCCCGGAGCAACCGTGTTGCGTTGGGTGACGGCAAACGCTGGACGCGCCATCAGCAACCAGTCGGCGCGGCCGCGGGGCTGCACGACGTCCAAAGACCGCAGGCCGCCGGTGATGATGGTTTGCCAGTTCGCATGCCGCAGCTGTGTCTGCCCTTTCGACGCCAACGCCGACCCCACGTCGAGCGACAGCGTCAGTGGCAGCGCATAGGTGAGATGCTGCCGCACCCCCACACGCATGTGAATGTTGCCCGTCGGAAAGAGCGTGAGGTGGTTCCACGGCGTCAAGCTCTGTTGACGCAGCAACGACGTGTACGCAGCTTGCGCGTTGCCAAAGGTGGCGCCCATGCGCAGGTGGTACGACGCGTGGCGGTGCGGCATGTGCAACCGAACCGCAGCCGGGGAGGGCGGTGGGGGCACGTTGGCCACGCCGTCGTCGACCATCGACCCGGCCGTCATCGTCGGTGCCTTCGCCCGGCGCGGGGCCACGTCGTCGGTGTCGTTGTGGCGCAGCGCGAAGCGCAACCAGTCTTCACACCGACGTGGATGCGCACCCTCGACGAGAACGACGAACGCGCCCTGGCGGGCGGCGGCAAAACACTCCTGGGGCTGTTGGTGCAGTTCAGCGCGATCGTCGACGGGGAGGCCGACGTCGACGTCCCATCCGACGGCGTTGTCGACGCCATCCAAGACGAACGCGTGGTTGCGCAGTGGCTGGGGGCCAGCATAGGCGCCGGCTTGCGCCTGCAAATAGGGCTGGAGTGCGTCGGCGAATTCGATGGCCTCGTCGACGTCGTCGAGAAGCACCCGCCACACCAGCACACTGCGTTGCAGCGGAGCCGGGCCGCGTTCTTTGTCGGCTGTTGCCTCTTGTTTGGCAGACGCGTCGGCGTGGTCGGTGGGGCTCCCCTCGACGTGGATGAGCTCCTCGTACACCGTGTAGCGGTCGCCGTCCCAGCCGGCGGCCGCGGCGGAGGCGGCAAATCGGTTGTGGTGCTCTTCGAGCAGCACCCGCCACAAGAACTCGCCGAAGACGTTCTCTTCGAGCACCATGAACGACGGTGCGTTGGCGTCGGTGAACGTGGGCGTCAGGGCCCCGTCATCGGTGCGCAGCGACGTGGGAATGGCCGGCACGTCGAGGCGGTCGCCCGACAGTTTCTCCGGATGCAACAGCTGTTCGGTGCTCAACAGCAGGCCGTCGCGGTAGGAGGCGTCGAGGCCAGCCAGCCCATTGTCGTCGGTGACGTGCAGCAAATACGGCAGGCCAATGGTGTACTGCTCGGCAAACATCTTGGCGTAAAAGCCCGGCAGGTACGGCGCGTTCAGACGTGTGAGCCACACGTTGAGGTCGCTGAGCAGCATCAAATAGCTGAGCAACAAGGTGCGGGGCACCGGATGGTCGAGGTCAACGTTCATGGTGACGGCGTTGGCCACCATGTTGGCTTCGCTCTCGAGCACACTCTTCAACGCCAGGGCTTGGTCTTCGTTGTCGCGGTATGCCGACGACGGCAGCAAAGTGTCGAGGCCGAAGTGTTGGTCTTGCAGCCCATGCACCAACTCATGGCTGAGAATGTGTTCGTGGTTCCAATCGACGCCGGTGAGCAAGCTCAGCCCCAACATGGGCACACGCATGACGCCAGGGAGCACGTCGGTGACCACGAACAGGGTCTGCTGCGAGGGGCGATACACGCCGGCGGCGTTTTGCGTCAGCGCTTTGGAGAAGAGGCTGGCCACCCGCAGTTGCGGCGACAGCAACCCCAGGCGGTGGGCGACCACATCTTGTCGACGACGGCGTTCTTCGACGACGGCCGGGTTGCTCTGAGCGGTGCCCGCGAAGAATTCGCCGCTCTCTTTCTTGGTGTAGACGTGCACCGGCACCGGTTTTTGCAGCGGCAGATGCCGTTTGTGGGCGGTCTTCTCTTCGACCGCCCGCAAAGCGGGCTCGTTCAGCTTGCCCCGTCGAATGACCAGGTCGTGGGTGCACGCCAGCTGCCCCGTCGTCGACGACAACACCAGCCCCAACAAAAGCACACGATGCCACATGAGTGGAGCATCCAACTTCTGCAGGGCAAACGCAAAGCGCCCGCGCGAGGCGGGCGTTTGCTGCGAAGGCGCAGACGAACTCAGTCTGCGGCGAGGGCCTTGGAGGCGATCTCGTACACGTCTTTGGACACGCCTTCACGCGACACCAGACGGTTGAGTTGCGCTTTCATCAGCTCCTGGCGTTCGGCGTTTTGACGACGCCACCGGGTGAGTGGCAGCAAGATGCGGGCGGCCACCTGGGGGTTGAATCCGTCGAGGGTTTCGACGCGGTCGGCCAAGAAGGTGTAGCCGGAGCCGTCTTTGGCGTGGAAGCGCAAAGGGTTCGCCGCCGCAAAGCTGCCCACCAACGAGCGCACCTTGTTGGGGTTCTCGAGGGTGAAGGCTTCGTGGGTGAGCAGTGCGTTCAAGTTGTCGAGGCAGTCGGCACGCGACGAGATGGCTTGCAGCGACAGCCACTTGTCGACGACGAGGGCGTCGTCTTTGAAGCGCTCGTAGAACGCGGCCAATGCTTGCCGGCTCTCGTCGGTTTCTTCGTGGGTGAGGCAAGCGAGGGCGGCCATGGCGTCGGTCATGTTGCTGGCGGCGGTGTATTGCTTGGCGGCCAAGCTGCTCTTTTTCTCGTCGCGATCTTCGGCCATCAAGTAGTTCAGGCAGAGGTTCTTCAGCGAGCGACGGCCGACGCTGTCTTTGTCGAAGACGTAGGGGCCGTCGTCGAGGAGCGCCTCGTAGCGCGTCGACAGCGTCTCACGGCAGTGGCCGGCGATGGCCTTTTTCAAGAACACGCGGGCGGTGTGAATGGCCTCGGGGTCGACGGTGTCCATGGCGTCGCCGATGAGGTTCTCACTCGGCAAGCTCAAGGCGTAGGCGAGCAAGGCGTGGTCGGCATTGTCGTCTTGCAAAGCGGTGTGGAAGGCCTCGAGGTAGCGCTCGCTGACCTGCAGGTCTTTGCCGGCTTGCACGTCGCTGACCAAGGCCAACAACGTCTTGAGGCTCAAGGTTTGGCTGGCTTCAAAACGGTTGAAGCTGTCGCTGTCTTTGGCCATGCGCAAGATGAGCGCGTCGTCGTCGATGGTCGTCGTCAACTTCACCGGAGCGGAGAAATCGCGGAACAAGCTGACGGTGGGCGCGGCGTCGACGCCCTCGAAGACAAACGTCTGCTCGGCCTGGTTGAACTCGAGCAGCACCGTGTGGTCTGCGGATGGGCCGTCTTTGACCTTCAGCGCGAGGTCGTTGCCGTCTTTGTCGAGGAGGCCGACTTTGCAGGGCAACAGCATGGGCTTTTTGTCTTTTTGCCCAGGCGTATCTGGAATGGTCTGTCGCAGCGTCAGCGAGAAGGTCTTGTTGGCGTCGTCAAACGCGGTTTCGAAGCTCACCTTCGGTGTGCCCGCTTGGCTGTACCACAGGGCGAATTGGGTGAGGTCTTTGCCCGACACCTCTTGCATGCAGGCGAGGAAGTCGTCGGTGGTCACCGCTTGGCCGTCGTGGCGGTCAAAGTAGAGGTCGGTGCCCTTGCGGAAGGTCTCCGCACCGAGGAGCGTGTGGTACATGCGCACCACTTCAGCGCCCTTCTCGTAGATGGTCACCGTGTAGAAGTTGTTGATTTCTTGGTACGCGGCCGGACGCACCGGGTGCGCGGTGGGGCCGTTGTCTTCAGGGAACTGTGCTGCGCGCAACCGCATGACGTCGTCGATGCGCTTCACGGCACGGCTGCCCATGTCGGCGGAGAACTCCTGGTCGCGAAAGACGGTGAAGCCTTCTTTGAGGCTCAGCTGAAACCAATCGCGGCAGGTGACGCGGTTGCCCGACCAGTTGTGAAAGTATTCGTGGCCGACGACGCCTTCGATGCCGGCGAAGTCGGTGTCGGTGGCGGTCTCGGGGTCGGCGAGGACGTATTTGGTGTTGAAGACGTTGAGCGACTTGTTTTCCATGGCGCCCATGTTGAAGTCGCCGACGGCCACCAAGTTGAAGATGTTGAGGTCGTATTCGCGGCCGTAGACCTCTTCATCCCAAGTCATCGACTTTTTGAGCGACTCCATGCAGTGCTCGGTTTTGTCGAGGTTGCCGTCTTCAACCCAAACGTGGAGGTCGACTTTTTTGCCGGTCATCGTCGTGAACGTGTCGTGGCGCTCGACGAGCTTGCCGGCGACGAGGGCGAAGAGGTAGCTCGGCTTTTTGTGCGGGTCTTCCCACACGGTGAAGTGTTTGCCGCCGTCGAGGTCGCCTTTTTCGACGAGGTTGCCGTTCGACAGCATCACCGGCAGTTGTGCTTTGTCGCCGATGATCTTCACGCGGTACGACGTCATGACGTCAGGGCGGTCGAGGAACCAGGTGATCTTGCGGAAACCCTCTGCCTCACATTGGGTGCAGAAGTTGCCGCTCGACTGGTAGAGGCCGTCGAGGCTCTTGTTGTTCTTGGGGTCGAGCTTGCGCGTCGTCGACAAGGTGAAGCGGTCGGGCACGCCCTTGAGCAGCAGGTTCTCGCCTTGCATCTCGTAGCCGCTGTCATCGAGGTCTTTGCCGTCGATGGCGATGGACACCAGCTGGCCTGACCCCTCAGCGTCTTTGTCGCCCACCAGCAGCAGGTCGTCGGCTTTGTCGACGTCGGCGTTGCGGGTGAAGGCGATCTTCGCTTCGACCTGGGTGTCGTCGTCGCTGAGCGTGAAAGTGAGGTCAACGTTGTCGACCCAGAAGGACGGGGCTTTGTAGTCCTTCAGGTAGATGGTGCGAGCGGTGTCTGACATGGGGCATCCCGGGCGAAGGTTGAAATGCTGGGGGCAGAACTCCGCCCCAAACCGCGCCTCGCACGACGCAAAACAGACATCAATCGGGTGTGGTGTTTTTTGCTCGGTGACGACGAGGAAACAGCGCCAGACGCCGGCGGACTTGCTGCGCACTGCGTCAAAATCCGCTCGGCAAACGTCCACCACCCGGCAATCTGAGCCATGTCAGGGATCAACTCGCCGAAATTGCAGCCCAAATGCTATGGATGCTGACTCCTTGGCGCCTTTTGCGCCAGGCGTGCCCTCCGACGAACCCGACGAACCCGTCGACCCAATGCAATGGAGATTGCGTGAGCACCATCGGCAAAGGCCGCAAAGCCATTTCGACGCCCAAGGACCTCAACCAGGTTCAAACCCCTCAGACCAAGACGTCGGAGGCGGTGTCGTCCGTCGACACCCAGCAGCAGGCCCCAGCAAAAGTGGCGCAGGACGCCCTGTCGCAACAAGCGCTGGGCGGCGGGCTCAACAAACAAGCCCCAGGCGCCTTCACCAAGACGGGCAATCCCGGGCTGCTGTTTCACCAGGCGCAGAAGCTGTCGGGCGAGCCTTTCGGCATCAAGCCCGCCAACCTGCCGGAGTGGGTGCCAGCGTCGTTCAACCTGCTGAAGGCGGCAAAGGTCGCGAAGAACTTGTTGATCGCGCAAGGGGCCGACCCCAGCACCATCGGCCCCGGCAAGGCAAACTCGCTCATCTTCACCGACGCCGACCACACCCTCATCAAGACCACCACGCCGGTGTTGTTGAAAAACAGCAAGACCGGTGAGTTCTTGCACCACCCCAAAACCGGCCGCATCGTCACCTTGCGGGGCACCACCTACCGCGAAGAGCTCGAAGCCATGCAGAAGGAGTTTCCCAAGCTCGACTGGGACAACATCGGCTTCGACTACTCCGGCATGGCCGACCCTGCCGAAGTGCATCAGGCCCATCCGATTCAGGCCACCGTCGACGCGCTTGCCGAGCACCAGAGCGAAAAAGGCACACGCGACTTCATCATCACCGCGCGGTCGGCGGCCAACATCCCAGCTGTGTTCGTCGAGTACATGAACGACCTCGGCCACGACATCGACGGCACCTTCCCCGTCAACGAGCCTGGTTTGCGGGACGCGTTTGAGTTCTCCAAGCACCCCAACCTCGACACCCACCACAACAAAGCGCTGACCATGGCCGCGCTCATCGAGCTGTACCAACCGGGCGGCGCCAAGATGGAGCGGGTGCGCTTTTACGAAGACAGCGACGCCAACTTGAAAGCGGCCATGGAGCTGTTGCCCAAGATGTTCCCCAACGTCGACTTCGAGTTCTTCGACGTGGTGCACACCGGACACGAGCAGTTCGAACACCGTCTGGTGGCCTTCAGCGACAAAGAAGGCACGCTGAAGAACGCGCGCACCGGCCAGCCCATGACCGACCGCGACATCGACAAATACGAGTCGAACGACGCGCAGTTGCCACCGGCGCCGCACTATGTCCCCCCCGACGATTTGCCCTGACGTCGACACCAGCGGCACAGAACAGAAAAAGCCTCCCCAATGGGAGGCTTTTTTCGGGGCTGAACACCAACGAATGCCTAAGGCACGACGCAGCAGGGGACGCCGGCGTGTTGCACGACCTCGCGCGACACGCTGCCTTGCAGCAGGCGCTCCAGGGCGCCTTTGCCGGTTTTGCCCATGCACACCATGACGACGTCGTCTTTGGAGGCTTGGTCGAGGATGACTTTCTTGGCGTGGCCGCGCACCAGCTCTTCTTCGACGGCGGTTCCGTCGGCAAGGTCGAGGCTGTTCTTCACGTCGTCGAGGACCTCCTGGCGCAGCTTTTCGTGCAGCTGCGTGAGCTGGTCTTCGGTGAGGTAGAAGCCGTCGTAGACATCCAGCTGGCTGAGGTCGAGCACCGCCAACAAGCGGATGTTGGCCTTCAGGCCCGGGGCCATTTGCGCAGCCATTTTGGCGGCACGGTGCGAAGACTCAGAGCCGTCGACGGGGACGAGGATGGTGGACATGGGAGCTCCTTGGGCTGGCACGAGACGGCCACGCACGTTGATATGCCGAACCACGGGCGCGCTCAAGAGGCACGCCCGCAATTCGAGTGCCGTTGCACAGCTGGCACCGCCGCTGCGCTACTCGGGCAGGTGAGGCTTCAACAGCAGCACCGGCACCTTGGCCAAGTGGGCGACGCGCTCGGCGACGGAGCCCAAGAAGAACCGCTTGAGGCCCATGCGGCCGTGCGATGGCAGCACGATGAGGTCGGCCTCGAGTTTCTCGGCCTTGTTCACCAGGCTTTGCGCCACGCCCTCGTCGCCAATGGCGATGTGGGCTTCGGCGTCGATGCCGCTTTCTTTGAGGCGTTCAACGGCGGCAAACAGGGCCTTTTCAACCTGCTCATGTTGCAGCTTGGCGACCTGCTCGAGGGCCATGGCGGCCTCGCCGGCAAAGTCGGGTCCGCCGACACCCAGCAACGGGGGCAGGCTCGACGCCACCAAGAGTTTGGCCTCAAAGCGGCCGGCCAGCGACATGGCAGCGTCGAGGGCCGCGTTGGACAACGCTTCGGCGTCTTTGTCTTCGCCTTGGGCGAAGTCGAGGGGCAAGAAGATTTTTTTGGGGGCAAAGGAAGACATGGTCTCCTCCTTGTGGGCGTCGCCTGGGCAGGCGGGTGAAGGGTCAGCTGTCGCTGGATTCGGGGCGTTTGACGACGAGCACCGGCACTTGGGCCTGGCGCACCACCTTTTCGGCAACGCTGCCGAGCAAGTAGCGATCGAGGCCTTTGCGGCTGTGGCTGCCGACGCAGATGCGGTTCACGTCGTGCTCGTGGGCCAAGGCCAACAGAGCGTCGACGGGGTCGCCTTCGATGACCTGCACTTCGATTTCAAGCTCGTCGTGGGCGTCTTTGAAGTGCGATTGCAGGACTTCGTCGCGGATGGCCTCCAACCGGCTTTGCGACGCCAACAACGCTTGGTTGCGGAGGTCCATATGAGAGGCGACGGGGCCGGAGACGCCTTCCCAGAATCCTGACGCTGCAGGCACAGGGACGACGACCACGTGGGCCAACACAATCTTCGCCGGCTTGTCTTTCAGCAGTCGAGCGGCTTCAAGCAAGGCGGCATCGCCAAAGGGAGAAAAGTCGTGGGCAATCAACCAGCGGGGACGCATGGGCACACCTCCTTCAAGGGTCTGCCGCTGTACATCGCACAAAGTGGACCAAAAACCCCACCTCGTGAAAGCGCTGAATTCATTCAAGTTGTGCAGAGTCCGCCGCTGTCGGACTGTGTGTTTACACACAGGGTGTGCGGGAATGCACCCAGTTGGCGGCCGCGATCGCGACCCGCTATTCGGCGTCGGTGCCTGTGCTGGGGTCGGCGTCGGTCGCGGTGGCACCCTCACCCGCTCCCTCATCATGGGCCGTGCTCTTGGCCGCTGCCGACTGCTGGAGAACGAGGTCGGTGATGACCAAGCCGGCGCCCACGGCGGCGCCCAAGGCGGCGACGCCCGTGGAGGTCAGCAACACCGCCTGCCCGGGAGCGGCCCCAGGTGCGTTGGCAGGAATGGCGGCAAAGCCAATGGCTGAGGCCGACATGGCCACCATGGACACCGCCGCAATGGCCGCGCCCGACAACGTCAGCCAGGGCAGGGGGCCCATGTCGCGTGAGGCGCCACCTTTGGTGTCTTGCAGAACGTCCACAGAGACGGGGATGACCCGCAGGGTGTTGCCGTTGGGATCGAGCAGACGCACCGTCAGCGCCACCTCCTTGGCCGCCTCTTCGTCGACGGGGATGAACCCCAGTGGGAGGTTGGTGTTCAGGGGGAGGTCGAGGAACATGGTGTCGCCCGAGTACAACGCGCCCGTCCACACGAGCGCCATGTCGTCGTGCACCAGCGCGAGTTCAAGGCCGCGTTTGCCGCCTGCAAAGCGAGAGCGAATGGTGACGGACAACGCTTCGGCGGCGGCGGGCAGCTGGGCTTTGGCGGCCGACAGCGGCTCCTCCATGGCGGTGGCGTGCTCGGCGGGCGGTGCCCAGTCGGGGTCGACGCGCAACAAGACCGAAAAGGCACGAACGGCTTCTTGGGTTTCGCCCACCAAGGCGAGCACTTCGGCCTTCATGGCGTATGCGTCGCGGGTGTCTTCCCAGTCGAGCCCGCCTTTGTCGATGAGACGGTCGATGCGTTTGAGGGCCTCAGCTGGGCGGAGCTCGTCGACCAGCGCTTGCGCCTTCTTCAGCGATTTGTGCTTCGCGAAGGTGGCAGGCGCGCCCAACATCGACGCCAACACAAGGGCGATGACGGCGACGAACACCGGGCGTCGAGAACGTTGAAGCAGGGGCAACGCAGACCAAGGCACATGCCCGTCATACAGAAAGGGCGGCGGCTTTGCACCTTTTGCTGCGAGGTGGACACCTTGCAACGCCAGGCGCGACACCCTGCCCGTTGGCGCCAGCCCTGCGTCGTCTGGCACAGGGGGACGCCCCTCACCTCCGACGTCGACGTCCGTTCGTTTTGCAGTAGCATGCGCCCGTGACGACGGGGCGACTCCTGCTTTGGGCAACAGCCGTCAGCGCAGCCTTGTTGGCGGCGGCGTCGATGCCGACGAGCGCCATCTGGTTGCAGCGCGACTTGGGCGTTGTCTTGCACGTCGGGTTGGGCATCTGTTGGGCGGCGGTGACCTTGCGCCACCACCGCTCCAGTGCGGCGGCATTGGCCGCCACCGGCGTCTTGTTGCTGTTGTCGGTGGCGCCCATGTCGACGCGGCTGTTGCACGTGGGCGTCGCCACTTGGGGCGTGTGCGTTGTCGGATTGGGCATGCGCGACGCGGCCCGCTGGTGGGTGGCCGCACCGGTGGCGGTGGTGGCTGCGTTGGGGTCGTGGACGTCGATGACGACGAAGCCCGCCACCATTGAGCGGTGGCCCACGACGCTGTCGATGACGACGCTGGCGCCAACCCACGCCCAGGGCTACGCGTCATCGACGCTGACGCCCGCTGCAGCCACGGCGTTTGTCGACGAGGGACGCTGCCGGGCCTGCCACGTGGAGCAAGTGAATGCCCACCATCGCAGCGCCCACCGCCAGGCGTCGTTGCACAACGTGGTGTACCTGCGGGCGCTGCGCCGCGACCTGCTGAAAAACGGCCGCCACCAGATGACCTTCTGCATGGGCTGCCACGACCACGGGGTGCTCGCCGCCGGCCGCATTGACGACGTCGAAGCCCTGTTGGTGCGCGACGATTGGCAGCAGGCGCTGCCCGCATTCATCGACGACCTCGAGCACAGCCTGCCCGGCAGCAGCGCCGGACTCACCTGCCTCAGCTGCCACGGAGGAGCGTCGCTGCAGGCCAACCACGGCAACGGAGCCTGGCAGCTGCAAGCGTCGCCAGACCCATTGCTTTCGTCGTCGACGTGGCGGGCAACGTTGGCGTCGTGGACCACAAAGGTGGACGCTCGCTCGCACCGACGGCACATGCGCACGTCAGAGACCGGCAGCTCTCATCGTTGTGGGGCGTGTCATCAGTCGTTTTTGCATGAAGGCATCGTCGGCGTGCCCTTTGCTCCCGGACAACAGGAGCAACAGCATCACCGACGGTCGACTGCGTTTGCCCACAGCGGCCTTGCCTCGTTTGTCGTCGACAGCGGTGCCTCCGACGATGTCAGCTGCGCCCAATGCCACATGCAAGACGCGCGCGGCGGACACGAGATGGCGACGGCAAATTCATTTTTGCCCGCCGACGCCCGTCGTCACGACGACCTCGAACGCCTGCGCCAACACAGCCGAACCCAAGGCGACCTGCAGTTCGCGTTCTTCGCTGTGCACGACGACGACGTGGTCAAGCTGCCACGCAATCGCCTGCGACGCCGCTGCGGCAACGACGTCGAGGCCTGCGTGGCAAACGTGCATTTGGTGGTGAGCAATGAGGGGATTCCCCACGCTGCATTTGGCGGCACCCAAGACCTCACCGACGCTTGGTTCAGCTTTGCCGTCGTCGACGACAAGGGCGACGTGCGGCGGCAAGAAGGATCCGCCACCTCTCCGACGTCGGGCGTGCACCGCCTGTCGACGCAAATGCTCGACGACGACGGCCACGTCGAGCGCGGACATCAGCTGTCGAACCTGCACACGCCGCTGACCACGCGACCCTTGCGCATGGGCGATGCCGACGTGGTGCGCTTGCAGTTCACCTGGCCCCAGGACGTCGACGAGGTGACGCTGCGGGCCCGGCTGCACACCCGCAAGATGGCGCCGCTGGACGACGTGGACGTCTCCCAAGCGCTGCCCGTGCAGCTGCGTCTCGACACGGCCACCGACGTTGTTCTCGACGACGAGCACGCCTACGCCCGCTACGCCGTGGCCGTCGGCAACGCCTGGGACGATGTCCGCGCCGAACAAGCTTTGCGCCACCTGCCCCTCGCCGATGTCGGCGTCGTCGGCAAGTTGGCCCACGCGCATCACGCGTTGCAGCGCACCCACGCATACCTGCCGTTGGCCGACTTGCTCGACGGAGAGGCCCATCCCCAGCTGCAGTTTCGCCGGGCCCAAGCGTTGGTGCGCGGCGGACGTGCCCCCGATGCATTGGCGTTGTTGACGACGCTGAGCGAGGCCTACGACGCCGATCGCGACGTCTGGTGGACGCGCTCGGTGGCCGAGCGCCGCAGCGGACACACCGCCGACGCCGTGCGCAGCGTCGAGCGCGCCCTGGCGCTCGACCCCTTCTTTTTCGCCGGCTGGCAAGCGTTGAGCGCCATGGAAGGCGAACTGCGCCACGGCGGCCGCGCCCGTTGGGCCCGTCGTCAAGCAGAGCAAGTGCGGCCCTCACGCGAGCGCACCTCCATCGCCGTGCAACGCCAACTCCAAGACGCCAACGCCGCCCGCGAAGCCGACCGCGTGCACGTGCATGTCTTGCGGCCGGCCAAGAAAAACGCTCCCTGAGGGAGCGTTGTCGACGTCGTCGTCGTCGCAAACGAGAGCGCTACTTCAGCTTCCAGATTCGTTTGACGGTTTTGTTGCCTTTGACGACGAGGGTCTTCTTGACGTCGATGCCCATCGACTCGTTCACCAGACGCACGCGGTGCTTGCCGGCCTTCAGCTTCTTCTTGAAGATGGGCGTCGACCCAAAGGGCTGCCCGTCGATGAAGATTTTGGCCCAAGGCTTGGTGTTCACGGTGACGAAGCCGTATTCGACGACTTTTTTCACCGCGGGAGGCGGTTTCGTCGAACCACCAGGGGTGCTGGGCGTGCCGGGACGCGGACGCGGCACGAACTTGCGTTTGTCGAGCTTGAGGTCGAGGGTGAACGACAGCTCTGGCTTCAACTCCACCTCTTTGGTGACGGAGGTGTAGCCCTGCTTGCTCGCCACGACGGTGTGCTTGCCGGGAGGCAGCGTGTCGAGGGTGCGAGGTGCCGTGCCGATGGGCGCGCCGTCGATGATGAGCCCACAGCCTTCAGGGGTGGTCTTCACGTTGAGCGTGGGCGGCGCCACCGTGACCTTCTGCGGCTTGAACTTCTCGTCGTCGACCTCGTACACGAAGGAGTTTTCGCCCACCTTCATGTCGACGGTTTTGATGACGGTGGGAATCTTCTGCTTCCACAACTTGCCGTTGAGGTACACCGAGCCGCCGACGGGTTCTTCAAACTCGAAGAAGCCTTCGCCCGCTTTGGGCACGCGCTTGTTGGGCTTCCATGGGGCTTCGGCCACCTCGTTGCCGGGCATCGTCGCCACTGGCAAGGGTTGCTCTTCGTCTTCGCTGAGCAATGCGATGCCCAAGCCGACGACGGCGACCATGAACAATGCGCCCACCACCCCCAACGCCAGCGCCATGTTGGAGCGCTGCTGCTGCATTTGGGTGACCATGCTCTGCTGCGTGGCCGGGGTGTTGGTCTCAAAGCCGGTGCGCGACTCGGTGCCGCCGGGGCCGAGGTTGAGCAAGAAGTTCTCTTGCGTCGGCGTGAGGTTCTGGGTGTTCTTCTCGAGGTCGTCGCCGACGGCCTTTTGCACGAACTCAGCGACCTCTTGCTCGCCGGCCACGCGCGAGCTGCTCTCGAGGTAGCTCTTGAGGTCACGTGCGGCGTCGTTGAGGCGGGGATAGCGGTGTGCTGGGTTGCGCTGCAGCATGCGCATGATGACGGCTTCGAGGTCAGGCGGAAATCCGCTGATGATCGACGACGGCTGCGGGACGGGATCCTTCAGAATCTTCGTCAGCGTCTGGATGTCGTTTTCGGCCTTGAACAGCCGCTGCCCGGTGCACATCTCCCAAAGACACACGCCAAGGGCGAACTGGTCAGAACGGCCGTCGAGCTCTGCGCCCTGCACCTGCTCCGGCGGCATGTATTGCAGCTTGCCCTTGAGCATGCCCGTTGCGGTGCGCGTCGAGCGGTTCGACGCTTTGGCGATGCCGAAGTCGACGACTTTGGCGACGCCGTCGAGGCGCACCATGATGTTTTGCGGCGAGATGTCGCGGTGGACGATGTTCAGGCTGTTGCCCTGCATGTCTTTGGCGAAGTGCGCGTGATCGAGCCCCAAGCAGGAGTCGTGAATCATGCGTGCCGACACTTGGAACGGCAGCACCAACCGTTTTTTGGCGGCGGACTTTTGCAGGCGGCTGAGGTCGCAGCCGTGGATGTACTCCATGGCGATGAAGTACACGCCATTCCACAAGCCCACCTCGTAGATGGCCACGATGTTGGGGTGGTTCAGGGTGGCGGCGACGCGGGCCTCGTCGAGAAACTGGTCGATGAACCCTTCTTGCTCTGCCAGCTCGGGCAGCAGGCTCTTGAGGATCACCAAACGGTCGACGGCCACGCCCGTCTGCCGGGCCAAAAACACTTCTCCCATGCCGCCGAGGGCAAGGCGTCGAATGATCTCGTATTTGCCAAAGATCAAGTCAGACAAAGAGCGCTCACAAAAAAGGGGACCGTGCGGATGCCGCGTGACGACGGCAGAGACATGAAGTCTTCAACGCGAGAACCCCTCGATCGATCTCAGTCGATCTTACCTACACCTGCCAAACGGCAGGTGCCGATCCCCGCTGCGAAAGCATCGTATGATCTTGTGGCCGCAGATGCGACCTGTCCGCTTTTTTTACAGAACACGCGCGTCGCAATTGGGTCTTGTCACACCTGCATCACGTCACGGCGCCGTTGACGCCCTACAAAAATGCGCCTCCAATGTGTGCAGATGCAGCACGAAACGACAAAGGCCCCCGAATGGGGGCCTCTCGGTCAAAAGAGCGGGGTGATTACGCCGCCTGCGGGCTTTCGATGCTGGGTTTCAGCAGCGATGACGCCACGACCACACTCGACTCCGCGGCGCGCGCGGCGCGCTCTGCCAGGTCGGCGGCCGACGCCGACCGCTCGCGGTGGGTGACCGCGTCGAGCACCATGGCGAGGTTGGCGCCGGTGAGCACCTCGACGTCGCCATCGCCGAGTTGCGAGAGAGCGAGGTTCGCTGCGGTGCCGCCGAAAAGGTCGGCGAGCACCAGCACGCCGTGGCCACCGTCGGCTTCAGCGACGGCTTGGCTCATGAGGTTGAGCGCGCCGTCGGCGTCTTGATGCGGGTCGAGGTCGACGGCGGAGAGTCGTGCGTTCGGAACGATGGTTTTCACCGTGCTCACCAAGGCTGTGGCCAAGGGCGCATGCGCCGCAACCACGACGCCGATGTTGTTTTCTTCGCTCATAAACCCCTCGTCAGCACCCCGTGGGATGCGAGTTTCAAGTGCGCACGCCGCCAGCCGCGTCAAGGCCTGAAACACAGGCTTTGGGACGGGCGGTGTGAGGTTCGGACGTCCACCCCCATGATGGGCACCGAACAAGAGCGCGCGCCGAACACGGCGCCACCGTGCGGGCCCTGCGGCCGTGGCAACGGTGTGTCAGAGACGCTGGGACCCCCCAAGCGTTCACGCCAGACGTGCCACCCATCACCCTGCAGAAGGTCGAATGGAAAGTCAGGCAGTTGGGAGGTGTAGCGTAAAAGCATTGGGAGGTCAACCACTTAAGGAGGTCTCCTATGCCGCGCTGCAGCACAAACGCCGCCAACCACCGGTCACACCAGGCGAATCGGGCATCGGCGAGAACGCGAAAAACTGCAGGCGAACGCATCAGGTGAACACACTCTTTGGGGCCTTGTGGGTCGGCCACCTACATGCACAAGCCGCGGGCGGGCGGGTTGCTTCCCATTTCTTTTCCAAGGCCCTATGGTCCGGCCGTTTCGCGCTGCAGTGCGCGCTCGCATCTTGGCGATTTCTTTGGCGACCCCGGACCCAGCCATGCAATCCAACGCACACCCTCGACGTATCCTCCCCCTGCTCATCGCGGCCCTCAACGTGGTCACCGTGGGCTTGGCGGCGCCTGCCATGGCGCAGGAGACGCCAGCCTCCCACGCTGCGCCACCTGCGGACGCCGCGCCGGCAGAATCGCCCGCGTCGACCGAAGCGGATCCAGAAGCGGCAGGCGAAGCGGCCGAAGCCACGCCTGCAGTGACCGAAGAAGAGCCCCCTGCTGCAGATGCAGCGCAGGAGGCCCCTCCTGCAGAAGAAGCACCAGCGGCCGAGGTGACCCCCGCAGCAGAAGCTCCTCCGAGCGAGGCGACACCCGCGGCTCCCCCTGCGGCTCCCCCTGCTGCTTCCCCTGCTGAAGAGGACGACCACCCCGCGTCGGGCCAAGAGCACACCCACATGAAGGCCGACGATGCCGACGACGCCGTCGCCGAGGTCAAAGGGGTGTGCATTGAAGATCGCCCCTGCCTACAAGGCGCTGGATTCGCAGTGTCGCCACGGGTGCGGGTGTTGGGCGGCTACCACTTCGTGTTTCGCGACTTTGCCAACCCGGCCGTGCACCCCACCGTCGGCAACAACGACGGCTTCTTCTTCGACCAACTGCGGTTGGGCTTTGAGGGCAACTGGGGCGGCCGCTTGAACTTCAAGGTCGTGGCCGACGCCGTGAGCTTCTTGCCCGACGAGGGGCAGAACGACCCGCTGCGCAATGTCTACACCACGCTGCGCGACGCGTACGTGCAGTGGACGCCGTCGGACTACGTCCACGTGTGGGCCGGCCAGCTCTATGTGCCCAACAACATCGAGAACAACACCTCGCGTGCCGCGCTCCCCTTCACGCAACGCTCGGTGGCGTCGGCGGGCATCCGCGCCGGCCACGGCTACGCCACAGAGGGCTTGGGCATCGGCCGTCAGCTGGGCTTCATGATCGGCGCCGCCGCCGCTCCCATCGGCCCCATCAGCCTCGACTACCGCTTCGCCCTCGCCAACGGCAACGAGCAAAACATCTTCGGCAACGACAACAAGTTGCCCGCCACCTACGCCCGCTTGGGCGCCGCCTACGGCGAGCTCGTGCAAGTGGGCTTTGGCGGCTACTACAACCCCACCACCGTCGGCGAGGTGCCCTCGCTGTTCAACGAAGCCGAATTCGGCGGCTACGCCGACCTCAAGGTCGACATCGTCGGCTTCGAGCTCGTCGGCCAAGTCATGGGGCGGGCCACGGCAGAAGACACCGCGTTGGCAGACGGCAGCGACATGTACTTCGCCTACGGTGCCACCGCCTGGTTGCGCGTCGACGAGCCACTCGGCTTCAGCCTCTTCGGTCTGAGCCCGGCGTTGCGCGTGTCGTACCTTGATGCGCACAGCGTTCGCGACACCGACCAGTTCGTCGAGGCCACGTTCGCGCTGCGCTACGAGCCCCTCAGCGGCATGCCGCTGGCGTTCGTCGCCGACGCCACGCTGATCTTCGAGCCCAGCGAGAACAACGCGTCGCAAGTCGAGAACCACCGCGTCACCGCCATGGTGGTGTTCGACCTGTAAGGCGCACCCAGCGTCACCAACGCTTGCATGGGGCCCGTCGCGGGGCCCCATTTGCGTGGGGCGGCAGAAAGAGTAAGCACTGTTTACAGAACCACCGCACATCCACGTGGGAGGGACCATGCGACGTCTGTGTTGTCTGTTGGGGCTGGTGTGGAGCGCAAGCTTCACGGGCTGCGAGTCTGGCGTTGTGGAGCCCGAACCTCAGCCGCCTGCACGCGATCCCATCGACTATGTCGACCCCATGATCGGCACCGGCGGCGGTGGATGGGGGCAGCCGCAGACGTTTGTGGGGCCGACGCTTCCGTTTGCCATGGCCCGGCCGGGGCCCGACTCGTCGGGGGCCATGCCGCGTGGCGTCGACGGCTTTGCCCACACCTCGGGCTATTGGTTTCTCGACCGCTACATCGACGGATTCTCGCAGGTGCACTTCTCGGGCACCGGCATCGAAGACTTCGGCAACTTCTTGTTGATGCCCACCCGCGGCAGCCTCGACGGCCGCTTCAACGAAGACGGCTACAAGCAGGAGTACCGCCACAACGGCGAGGAAGCCTCTGTCGGACGCTACGCCGTGCACTTGCTCGACTTCGACGTCGACGTTGAACTGGCGGCGACGTTGCACGGCGCCGTGCACCACTACACCTGGGGCACCGACGAGGTCGACACGTCGCTGCCGCCCGCCTTGGTGCTCGACGTGGGCCACGGCATTGGCCGCCACGGCGCGCTCGATGGCAGCATCGTCGTCGACGAGGTGCTCGACGACGACGGCCGCATCCTCGTCGAAGGGCACATGCTCGCGGCCGGCCGCTTCACGGGCGAAAACGGCGCCTTCGACATGTACTTCTCGATGGCGTTGGAGTCGACGTCTGACCTCAGCGATGTCACCCACACCTTCTTTGTCGACGAGCAGGCCGTGGCCGCGGCGGGAAACAGCGTCGAGGGCGCGGACGTGGGCGTGGTGTTCACCTTCGCCGAAGACGTCACCGACGTCGTGGTGCGCGCGGGCGTCAGTTACATCAGCGTCGAGCAAGCGCGCTTGCATCGCGAACAAGAAGTCGACGGCAAGCCGTTTGACGACGTCGTCACCGCCTGCCGCGACGCATGGCGAACCCGTCTCGACGTGGTCGACCTCGACGACAGCGTTTCTGACGACGAGCGCACCATGTTCACCACCGCGCTGTACCACGCCCAACTGATGCCGTCGTTGATGAGCGAGTTCACCGACGACGACGAGGGCCGATACGTCGGGCTCGACCGCGTGGTGCACAACGACGACGGCGTGCGGGCGTATTCAGACCTCAGCATGTGGGACACGTACCGCACCACCCATCCGTTGTTCACCTGGTTTTACCCCGACGACGCGGCCGCCTTCTCGACGACGTTGACCCGCATGGCCGACGAACACGGCTTTTTGCCGCGCTGGCCGTTGGCGGTGAACGAGACGGGCACCATGTTGGGCGCGCCGGCGACCATCATCCTCGCCGACACTCTGTTGCGTGGGGTCGACGACTTTGACGTCGACCGCGCTTGGCAAGCCATGCTCGACGACGCCCGCTTTGTCGATGGCAAAACCATCCGCGGCAACACCCATCGCTGTCATGAACTCGGGTGGTGCCCTGCCGACGAGGTCGGACGCGGCGTGGCCAACGCCATCGAATACGCCTGGGCCGACTTCGCGTTGGCTTATGCGTTGAAGACCTTGCCCCAAGACGGTCAGCACGACGGCGAAGAAGCGTTTGCCTCGGCGTTGGTGACGCGGTCACAGGTGTGGCAAGGCCACTTTGACGACGACACGGGCTTTTTGCGCGGTCGCACCGCCGATGGCGCCTTCACCCATGCCGACGACTTTGAAGACACCGCCCACCTCGACGACTATGCCGAGGGCAACGCTTGGCAGTACACGTTTGGCGCCTTCTTCGACCCGCAGGGTCTCGTCGACGTCTTTGGCAGCCAAGAGGCCGCGCTTGCCAAGTTGGAGCAGTTGTTCGTGTTGGCAGAGCCGTTGCCGCCGAACTACGTCGTCGACGAGTTTCGTGCGGCCGACCCCTACTACTGGCATTCGAACGAGCCGGACTTGCACGCGGCCTACATGTTCTCGCTGTTGGGGGCGCCACATTTGACGACGAAGTGGGCGCGGTGGGTGCAAGACACCAAACACGACGCCACGCCCTTTGGTCTCGATGGCAACGACGACGCGGGGACGTTGAGCGCGTGGTACGTGTGGAGTGTGTTGGGGCTGTATCCCGTCGCTGGCAGCGACGTGTGGGTGGTGTCGCCGCCGCGGCACACGGCGACGGTGACGCTGCCGCATGCCACGCACAGTCTGACGGTGCGCACCGAAGGCGAAGGCGACTTCATCGCGTCGATCACCGTCGATGGCAACGCCTTGGATGTGCCGTGGATCGCCCACGCCCAGTTGGCAGCGGCGTCTGAAGTGGTGGTGACATTGACGACGAGCGAGACCGACTTCGGCGGGGGACGCATCTGGCAGCCGTTCGCGGCCGAGTGACACGGCCGAGCGGCCGTCAGCCGACGCCGAGGTCGCCCTTGGCGCCGGTCATGCGCGCCAACTCAGGGAAGAACTTGGCGACGTTGTTGGAGCGGCGTTTGCCGTCGTCATAGCCCTCTTGAATGCACTCCACCCGCAGGTCGGCCGAGAAGTATTCGGGGTGCGGGTGCGTCTGAATGGTGCGCAAGAACGTGCACAAGGGCTCGACGGGCAGGCCGAGTTCAGCGAGGGCTTTGCCGGCGAAGTAGTCGGCGCGCGTCTCTTCGGTGCGGGCCAGTTTCTCGGCCTCTTCTTTGGTGAGTTCGCGTTCTTGTTTGTATTCGTTCCACCTCTTGGGACGGTGCCCAATCTCGTGGGCGAGGACCCCGACCTGGCAGGCGACGTCGTCGCTTTTGCCCAACAAGAATTCTTTGCCGACGTAGATGAGCCCGTCTTGGTCGATCATGGCGATGGTGCCGGCGCTGAGCACGAGGTCGTAGTCGTCTTCGGTGTCACCAGCGAGGCGCGCGAGACGTTTGCGATAGGCATGCAGACGGCCCATGAGGGCAGCGATTTGGGCGTCGTCTTCGTCGAGGATGGGCGGCTTCTTCTTGCCGAACAACGTCGACTGCATCTGTTGGCCCACAGACTCCGACTGCTGGGCCTTTTGCTGGCCCTGCGCCGAAACGTTGCCAAAGGGGTTGCGGCCCAATCCGCCGCCAGAGATGCGCACCATGCCCCAAGTGTAGCAATCTCCGCCGGTCTGCGGCAGGTTCGCCCAGCCCTGCCCTGCTCCGTGTCTGAGGATTGCCCATGTACCACTACGACCGTCGCCATTGGTTGCAGCACTTCTTTCACGTCGGGGGCTCCGTTGCGCCCGCCATCACCCCGCGCGTCATCGTCATTCTCTTGGCCGGCGCGGGCATCGTGCTGCTGAACGAACAGCAGCTGCTGTATCCCGTGCCCCTCGGCGTGCACGGCTTGTGGGGTGGGGTGCTCGGCCTCATCCTCGCCTTTAGAACCAACACGGGCTACGACCGCTACTGGGAGGGCCGCAAAGCTTGGGGCGCCGTCGTCAACCGCTGCCGCAACCTTGCGTTGATGGCCAAAGCCACCGCCGACAACGGCCTCGTCGACGTCAAAGACGGACGCTTCTTGAACGCCTGCGCCCGCGTCTTCCCCTTCGCCATGCGCGCCGACTTGCTGCACGAGAAAAACGACGAGCAAGAGTTGGTGCGCGTCGAGACCACCCTGTCGCTCGGTGACGACGACAAAGACACCTTCAAGCTCGCCGCCGACAAGAGCCTGCCGCAACAAGTGCTGTTGTCGTTGGAGTCACGCGTGCAGCGGCTGCACAAAGACGGCGCCATCGACAGCGTCGACCACGCCCGGTTCACCGACGACGGCAAGGTGCTCATCGACTCCCTCGGTGTGTGCCATCGCATTCAAAAGACGCCGATTCCGTTTGCCTACTCGGTGTATCTGCGACGGGTGTTGCTGCTGTATTTGGCGACGTTGTCGATTCCGTTGGCGCCCACCCTGCACTGGAACACGCTGTGGGTCGTCGCCCTCGTCAGCTACACCTTGTTGGGCCTCGAGCAGATCGGCGTCGAGATCGAAAACCCCTTTGAAGAAGGCGAGAACGACCTCGACCTCAAAGGCATCTCCCAGGCCATCGAGAAGGACGTGACCTCCTTCTGCCCCTGAGGACACCACGTTGTTGTCGACGAGAAAAGGCTCCCACGGCAGATGCTGCGGGAGCCTTTTTGTGTGGCGTCAAGCGCGGTCAGCGCAAGAGGAGCGGGTTGGCCGGCTGGCAACAGAAGAAGGGGAGGTCGCCGTTGCCGCCGAAGATGCCAATGCGGTTGTCGGCGTTGATGCCGCCAATGTCGGCCGGGTAGTAGGCGACATGGCGGTCAAAGACATTGTCGGCCGCGTTCAACGTCGCGTTGTCGTAGTCCATCGTCGACGTGCGGATCGCGTAGTTCAAGATGGGGTCGTCGTTCTCGTACCCATCGGTGGCATCGCCGCAGCTGCCGTTGGTGCTGTTGCGCACGTTGAGGGAGTCGCAGCGAATGATTTGCTCGAGGTTGCACAGGTTCTTGCCGCGGTCGTGGCAGTACTCCACCACCTCGCCGTGCGTGTCGCGGTTGTTGTTGGGCTGGGTCCAGGTCATGTCGATGCAGTCGCTGCCGATGCGGTCCATGTCGGAGGGGCAGCCGTCGCTGTGGTCGGCCATGGCCAGTCCGTTTTCGTCGAGGGTGGCGAGAGGGTCGGCGGTGTTGTTGTTGACCACGCGGTAGAAGTGGATGTCGTCGTCAGAAGCCAACAACAGGTCTTCTTGCCCATCGACGGCGACGTTGACCCCCACGAAGGCAGCCGCTTCGCCGCCGCCGACGATGGTGTTGCCGCCTGCTCCAAGTTCAACGTCGAGGCCGTTGGCGTTGGCCCAGCTGGCGACCAGCACGTCGCGTGTCTGACCGGTGGACGTGAGTTGGTAGGCGCCGTCGGTTTCGATGTTGCCGCCGTGCACCGTGCCCGTGGCGTCGACGTCGAGGTCGGCAAGGACATCGCCCGCCGCGTGGAAGTCGTCGTCGGTGTACACCTCGCCGTCGTGTTCGACGCGCAGCCGTTCGGCACCGCCCGACGACAACACCCGAAAGATGGCATCGCCGGAGTTGGGGTTTTGCAGCGTGCGCAAGGTGAGCCCTGCTTCACCGAAGCTCTCGTCATCGGCGCTGAGCACCACCTTTGCCGTGCTGCTGATGGGGTTTTGCGGATCCGTGAACTTGATCTCGTTGGTGCCCATGACGAGTTCGGCTTCGCCGTCGAGGCCGCCCACCGCCGCCGCAAACGGCGCCGAGGTGATGCGCACCCGTTCGCCGAGCACCACGTAGTTGGTGTCGTTTTCGTCGGCCACGCCGATTTCGGTGTAGAGCACACCCGTCTCGACGCAGCTGTCGTCGACGTCTTCGAGCACCACGGAGAACGCTCCGGAGTCGAGGTCGACACTGGGGAAGGCCAGCGTCTGGCACGCCGTGCCCCCGACGTCGGTGGTGTACAGCGCAAAGCGCATGGCCCGCGCCTCTGACAGCGGTGTGCCATTGTGTTCGAGGTACCCGGTGTAACTGAAGATGCGTCCGTCGCTGTAGTCGCCAGCGATGGCCAAAGTGGTGCCCACCACCAAGGTGGCCACCAACGGCAGATGAGACGTCCAACGGCGGGTGAAAACAGACATAAGCGCTCCTGCGCCCGACGATACGCGTGTTGGGCTTGCTGTGTCCGCACAAAAATCGCCGCCGGGCCACAGCTTCACCTTTGGCACTTCATGGTTGCGGATTGCGCATCGGCTTGGAACAACTGCCGTGGGATGGGCAAGACATGAGCACGTTTGATTTCACCATCAAGGAGTTGCTGCCGTGGGTGCAGCAGCCCGACGTCTTCGTCGAGAAGGTGAACGGATGGGTGCTGGTGGGGCCGCCTCCGCCCGACGCCAAAGACCAATGGGCGTTTCGCACCGGCAGCGTGCAGACCGTGCAAGACATCGAGACCGGCACGGTGATGCTCATCGAAGACAACTACGAAGTGCGGGTGTTGACCAAGCGGCAACCGGGGCCGTTTCAAGACACCATTCTCATCGGACGCGCCGAGACCAACGACGTCGTCATTCCCGATGGCAGCATCTCCAAGTTGCATGTGCGGGTGCGGTTTTCGACGGGGACGTTGGCCGACGCCAACTCCTCGAACGGCACCACCTACGACGAAAAACCGCTGCAACCCGACGAGGTGGTGGCGTTGAAAGACGGCAGCTACCTCATCATGGGGTCGCGGCACTTCTATTTGATGAGCGCTGAAAAGCTGTGCCGACTGTTGCGGTCGTCGTCGATGGGCATGCCCACCGCCTAGCCGACGGGCACCACCACTTGCAGCGCGCCGTCGGGGCGAATGGTGTGGGTGGGGCGCCCTTGGCCTTTGGCAAATGCGGCTGCGCACCACCAGGCGATGGCCTTTTGCGCCGACGCCGCCATGACAAAAGGATGCTCGTGCAACGTCACGCGCACGTCGCTCGCGGTGGACGTGACGACGAGCTGGCCCGATGACATCCACGATTGCCAGTGCTGGGCAAACGCTTTGGCGGTGGCCTTGGTCGACGACATGGACGACCACATGCGTTGCCACGTCGACAGCGAAGCCTGATGCACCCGGGCGAAGAACTCTTGGCGTTCGCTGACGTCGGTGAAGCCCACGCGCTCGATGGCATCGAGCCAGGCCAGCGACCAATCGCACAGGCCCCACTCGGGCAGCTTGTCGACGGGCCAGGTGGCAGCGTGCACGCTCGCGGGCAAGGCCGCCAAGAAGAGTTGTTGTCGTCGGGGGGTCCACACGTCGATGCCGGCGGCGAGGGCCAGAAACAGCGACCGATGCACCCGCTCGCTGAGGGCTTGGCCTTCGAGTTGTTGACGACGTTGGTGCGACAACTGCCGGGCTTTGGCGTGTTGCACGGCGCGGGTGTCGGCGGGCTGGGGATCGACGGCGTTGGGATGCATGGCGGCCTCCAACGTCAGAATCGGCAGGGAGGGCCGCCGCTGAAGCCCGTGTTCGCGCCCTCTGGCGCCCCTTTGGCGGGGTCTACGGCAGGGTGGGGGCGACGGTGGCTTTGGCGTGTTTGTCGTCGTCGTCGCTGGCAGCGGCCGCCGCCTTGGGGACGGTGAGCTGCTCGACGGCGCCGTCGGCCATGAGGTGGTCGATGCCAGAGCTGCGCACCTTGTGCTCGCTGGCGGGGGTCCACTGCACGTGGGCCGGCCACCACTTTTCGAGGGAGGCGGTGGCGGGCAGCGATTGTGGGTCGTCGGGCACCAGCACTTGCCCGCCGACGCGGGGGGCGACGACGTGAACGCCTTCTCGCGTGGCGGCGGCGATGACGCGCTCCATGGGTTCGACCCAGCTGTGCAGTGCCAAGTCGAACAGGCCCCAGTGGGCGGCCAGCATGATTTTGCCGCGCACCAGGCGGTGGGCGCGCACGGCCTGTTCGGGGCCCAGGTGCACGTCGGCCCAGTTCTTGTTGTAGGCGCCCGACTCGATCATGGTGACGTCGAAGGGGCCGAGTTTTTGCCCGATGTCGACGAAGGTGTCGTGCATGGCGGTGTCACCTGAGTAAAAAGCACGGTGGGCGGGGCCGGTGATGGCCCACCCGGCCCACAAGGTGGCGTCGCGATCGGTGAGCCCGCGGCCCGAGAAGTGCCGCGCTGGCGTGGCGGTGAGCTGCACGCCGTCGCCGATGTCGACGTGGTCCCACCAGTCGAGCTCGTCGATTTGCCCGGCGTCGATGCCCCAGTGTTCGAGGTGCGCGCCAATGCCCAAGGGCACCACCAGACGCAGGGGCCGGCCACTCGGGGTTGTGGTCTGGGCCAACGCCACCACCGTCTCATGGTCGAGGTGGTCGTAATGGTCGTGGGAGATGACGACGGCGTCGAGGGTAGGGAGGTCGGCCAACGGCAACGCCGGAGGCACAAACCGCTTGGGCCCGGCGAAGGTGAACGGCGATGCTCGCTCGCCCCAGACGGGGTCGATGAGCACTTTTTTGCCATCGAGCTCGACGAGAAAGCTGGAGTGGCCAAACCACGTCACCCGCAGGCCCGATGATGGCGGCGTGGCAAAATCAGACGCCCGACGTCGCTCAAGAGGGAGGTCGCCCTCTTCTGGGGTGGCCTCGCTCGACGACTCCGTCAACGACGACGACAACATGGCGCCCATGTCCCACGGCCGTTTGACGCGATCGTTGTGAAAGATGCCGTCTTTGTAGCGCGGCGACGCCTGCATGCGCGCCAGGCGGTCGCCCTCGGCGGCGGCGCCCATGGTTTCGCAAGCGACGGCGAGGAGGGCGATGCCGACGAGGACGCCGGCAGCAACGCCACCAGCGACGAGGCGGAGGAGCTTGCGTGGCCAGCGGCGGCGGGCGGTCGTGGGTGTGGGCATCGGTCCCCTCGGTCGCCACAGGCGGCGAATGGGACGGCATAGCGACCTGGGTGTCGTTCGTCAGCCGACCCACGTCGTTGCCAACACCGTCTCAGCAGAACGTCAGCAATCTGCACAAACCATTCGCGCGTGTTGCGCCAAGGCGGGCGGGAGAACGCCGGCGCCGATGTTGACCCGCACGCCCTCGTCGTCGACGACCCAGGTGCGGTGGGCCTCGTCGTAGGTGGGCCACTGCCATTTTTCGAGTTGGCGCCGGAGCACAGCGTCCGACACGGCATGCGTCCGGGCACGGTTGCGCCGGCGCAGGGCGTCGGCGTCGTGTTGAAACACCACTTGGGTCACCAGCGCGCCGTAGTCGTCGCCGAGGGCAAACAGGGCGCTTCTGAAGTCACGGCGCAGCGAGGTGGCGTCGTAGACGACGTCTTGCTTCTGACGGAGGTGCTCTCGGAGTTGCTCTTTGCTGCGGCGCACAACGGCGGCGTTGTGGCTTTGGTCGTCGCGGGTGTGAAAGTGGGCCCGGATGTCGTCGAGGGAGACGACGGCGAAGCCCGGCAGGTGCGACTCGATGAACGAACTCTTGCCGCTGCCAGAAGGGCCCACCAGCACCACCACCTGGCCGATGGCGTCGACGTCAAACGAGCGGGCCAGCGCTTCTTCGCGGCTGAAGATGGTGCCGTTCTCGACGTCACGCACCGCGCGGGCCAGCACCCAGTCGAGTTGCACGTCGTCGAGGTCGCGGTGTTCGCGCAAGAAACGGCGCCATTGCAGGGGGCCGGCGAACCGCTCGAAGGCGCCGTGCTCTTGGGCGGTGAGTTTGAACATCTCGAGGAGGTCGAGTTGGTCGTCTTGGTCGGCGCAGATGCGGCCGCGCATGTCGGCCACCTCGAGGAGGTACACGAGCTGCGGGCACACCTGCCGCGCGAGCTTGACGTACTTGCCGGCGGGGGCGTCTTTGACGACGAGAAACTTCGGCGCGATGTGTTCGCCCACCAGACCGAGCACGTCTTCGACGACGTCGGCGGGAAGCCCCGCGTGGGCGAGTGCCGGAGCCAGCAGGGAGCGTCCCATGTCTTCGTGTTTGGGGGCGGCGACGCGCAGGCGGCCTTGGATCTCCCGCTCACACGTCGTCAGCGGCTTGGCGATGTCGTGCAGCAGGGCGCCCAGCACCAGCGCGGCACGCCGGTGGGCGTCGACGTGGTGGGCGTGCACCACGTCGTCGTCGTCAAGCAACGCGTAGGTCTCATCGAGCACCATGCGGGTGTGCACCTCGACGTCGCCTTCAGCGTGCCAGTCTTTGTCTTGGGGGGTGTCTTTGAAATGCAGCAGCTGCGGCAGGCGGTGCTGCCACACCTCGACGAGGGCGTCGTACGACGGCGCATCGCCGTCGAGGAGGTCTTGCATTGCAGCCTGCAAACGACGGTCGGTGGCGGAGGCGGTCACGACGGCTCCTGCAGGCGGTTGGGCACGACGCTTTGGTGCATCCAGTGCTGGTCGGTTTGCACGTGCCCAGGGCGCACCCATTTGCCGACGTGGGTGGCGAAGTCGGCGTAGGCGAATCCGGCGGCGGTGCGAATGACGTAGCCCTCTTGCACGGTGGTGTCGACGACGTGTTTGCGCCACCGGCGGTCGTCGTAGAGGCCTTCGAAGAGCACGGGCACGACGTGCAGGCCCAAGAGCGCCGCCCACTCTTGGGTGTCGGCCCAGCTGAGGCAGCGGTTGTGGTCGTCCCACACCGAGAACACGTAGAAATACGACTGCAGCGCGTCGTAGGCGATGGAGTGGCGGGCGAAGAGGTTTTCGCCGCACACCCGCCAGCCGTCGGGGATGAGGTGGGCCACCTGCCCATGCAGCGCCTTCACCCAATCGCGCGATGGATGCGCCCGGCTGTCGAGCGAGCGCGCGTGCAAGTGGTCGCGGTACAGGGTGGTGTTTTCGCCGTCCATCTTTTCGGTGACGACGACGTCGCGGCCAGCAAACACTGCAGTGTCGAGCATGCGCACGTCGTCACGGGTGGCGCCTGGCGAATACGGCAGGTGCGGTGTGCGGGGGTATTTGGTGTAGGTCGACGACGTCATGACGGGCTCCAAGATGGCGCAGTCTCCCCTCACAACGAAACCGCCGCTGTCAGACAGGAGGTGCTGTCTGACGAACGGCGGTCGGCCGAGATTCAGGTGGGACGGCGTCGCCTGCGGATCGCGTCAGGCGGCGACGGTGGCGTCGTCTGCCGGTGCCTCGTCGACACAAGCGACGGAGGCCTCGTCGTCGAGGGCCAAGGCTTGCACCAACACCGGCTCATCGACGTTGTCGTCGACGTCGTCTTCGAAGGCCGCGTCGTCGGAGGCGGTGTCGGGCAGCACGGCGTCAGGCAGACCGACGTCGTTGGCGGGGGCCACGGCGGGGGCTGCGCTGAGCAGGTCGGGCATGGCGTCAGACTTGGCCTTGCGCTTCTTGGGCGTCTTCGGCGCCTTGGCCTTGGTCGACTTGGTCTTCGACGTCTTGCGCTTGTCGCCGAGGGAGACGTCGGCCAGCCTCTCGAGAAGATCGGTGTCGTCTTCGGCGTACACCCGGGCGTAGAGCAGCGCTTGCTTGGCTTTTTTCTCAAGCTGGCCTTGGGCGTCGCTCAGCGTCTGCCGCGCCTGTTCGACGGCGAGCTGGGCTTGGTGCAGGGCTTCGGCTTGGGCCCCCACGTCGTCGCAGAGCTGCTGCAAGACCGCGCTGTCGACGTCGGGAAACCGAACGTCGTCGAGATCGTCTTGAAAGATCTGCAAGAGGGTGCGAACTGCAGGCGAAATGGGATCGACGGTCATTGGCGCCTCCTGCTTCGACGTTACCTGAACGAATGAGCAGTGGTCAACCGTGTGTTTTGCCCCAAACCACAGACCGCGTCTGCCAAAGCAGCATGCCTGCGCAAAGACTGCAAGCCGATCTGAGCCACACCGGACGTTTGCTTCGGTTGTGCGGTGCAACGTCGTACTCAAAAGAAGGCTTGAAAGACAACAAGTGCCCTTCGCACCCCGTTGTCGTCTTGAACGTCCGTTGAGGAGGTCCCATGGCAGAAGCACTCGACCACATGCGCACCTGTGATGAAGAGACCGCTTTTTTGCTGCACGAAGTCGCCGAACTCGACTTTGCAGCAGGCCGCCTCATCGAGGCCAAACACATGGCCACCGCCGCCGTTCGCCTGGCGCCCACCCAGGCCCAGTACCAGGCCACACTCTTGCTGATCGAAGGCGCCTTGCACCGCGCCTAGGCACCGCCCCCAACACGTGCCCTCCACCTCGACAGCGTCGGGGTTTTTTGTTGGACAAAGGGCGTCGCCATCGACGGAGAGGTGGCGTTTGTCGTCGACAAACGACGTCGGTCGGCCTTGAGGCAGTGCCCTGCGTCTCTTGCCTTTTGCCTTGAGCTGGGTCGACCATCACTGAGCTTCACATCGCTGAAGTCGACGTCGAATCGGCCGATGAACACGTCATCTGGAGAGGGGACCCATTTGGCTCGGGCATCTGCCACACCACCCACCACGTCGACGTCCACCTGGGGGTGGGCGCTGTGGAGCGTGTTGTGCACGACGATGCTGGCCCCCTCGGCGTTTGCCGAGTGCAAGCGCACCAAGTCGCCGCATCCGGGTGTCGAGCGCCACCGCTGCGGACGTCATGTGACCGTGTTCTCGTGCGCCAAAGGCTGCGCCGAACGCGTGCGCCAGGAGCGGCTGCGTCTGATGCAAGACACCCAGGCCACCGTCGAGGAACGCACGTGGCGTCGCATGCCCACCATCGATGGATTGGCCATCGCGCACCGCACCCACTTCTTTGAAGCCTCCGATGCCCGCACCATCGGCGCCGCCTTTGAGGTGGTGCAGCGCGAAGACGGCGCCCACGCCTTTTGCGCCATGACCCGGGTGGGCCACGACGAGGACGTGGTGTGCGAAGACGCGTTGCGCGAACGTCTGGCCGATGTGTTGGGCGGCCGGCTCATTCAGGTGCAAAAGGCCATCCTGCTCAAAGACATGCGTGGGGCGGAGCGCATGGCGCGGCGTCTGCTGCGCGACAAACGGTTGCGCGACGAACAAAAAGTGCGGGCGCATCTGTTGTTGGGCATCGCGGCCCACAGCCGTGGCGAGCGGGGCGTGGCCAGCCAGTCGTTTTTGCAGGCATTGCGGCTCGACCCCGACGTCACCTTGGAGCGGGCGGGGGTGTTGGGCACGTCGCGGTGTCGACGCTTCTTTCACTCGGTGCGGCGTCGGGCGCAAGACGACGACGCCTTCGCCCAGAGTGCAGGCGAGACCGCCACCAAGACCGCGGCGTGGTCGCCCCAGAAACTGCCGACCTCGTGCCGGGTGGATCGCGTCGTGGATCGCGGCGAGGCCCATTGTGAAGATGGCACCACCCTCACTTGGGAAGAGCACGACAGCCTCATGAACGCTCTCGGCGGCGTGCAAGCCGACCTCGCCGCCCTACAGCAGGCCGGTGACGTCGTGCAGGTGCGCTTTGTGGAGTGCCTGGTGGCTGGCAAAGGCAGCCGGTGCGCCCGGCTGCAGGTCAACGACGTGCCCACCTCGTGGTGGGTGGCGGGGGCCGCTCCGCTCGCCGATGGGCGTGCGGTCACCGTGCGTTGCAGCCACCGCGGACGACGTCACCTTCCCAAAGCCTGCCAAAGTTGGATGCAGCTGCGGTGAATGCAGGCCGGCGCGTTCGCGGCGCCAGGCCCCGTTCAGCAGTCTCAAGCGAAGCCTAAGCCGACAACTTCTCCGACGCGCACGTCCGTTGGATTTGCTTTGGCGTGGGCTTCGCTCCGAACGGGGCCGTGAACGACCGATCCCCAATTGTCGGGCGCCTCAACGTCGGGTGTTGCTGTCCGATGTGAGGTGGAGATGCGCAGAATTCGCGCTGGCTGCGTCACGGGGGTATCTCATGGGATTCGACGTCACCACGAAGCGATGGATTTCACCCATCACCATGCTCGACGTCGATGAGCCGCCAGGAGAACCCATGGGACCACGCGTCGGAGAATTGCTCGTCGAAGCGGGCATCATCACCGAGCATCAGCTGCAAGAGGCGCTCATCGGACAGACCGAAAATGGGCGTCGACTGGCATCTGAGCTGCTGGCCATGGGCGTGGCCAATGAGCGCGCCGTCTGCGAGGCCTTGGCAGAGTCGGCGGGGCACCCGGCGTTGGTGCTGTCAGAGTCGACCATCGACTTGTCGCCTTTGGAGTTGATCCCTGAGGTGGTGGCGCGAAAGCATCCGTTCTTGCCCGTGGCCATCGACGACGAGACCGTCACCATCGCCGTGGCCGACTTGCAGGGCGGGCACATCCTCGACCAGGTGGCCTACGCCACCGCCCGCCGGGTGACGCCGCTGCTCATGCCACAGGAGCTGCTCAAAGACGGCCTGGAGCGCGCCTACGCCGCCCGCCGTGAGCGAGACGGCGTGCTGGCGGGGCTGAAGTCGAAGGCCCACTCCCCCTACCTCGAGGTCGTCACTGGCCTGTCGGCCAAAGAAGAAGAAGACCTCAGCGGCTTGTTGTCAGACCTCAACGAGACCTACGACGGCTTGGTGGGCCAGGGCCTGGGCCAAGACGTCAACGACGCCGATCCCTTCGCCCTCGACGAGGACGTCTCCATGACGGCGGCCGCGTCGATGTTGCCCGACGCCAGCGCCGTGCTCGAGGCGGCGGGCATGGCGCCTCCGCCGGTGACCATGCCTGGGGTCGACTTGCCCGAGGCGGCGTCGACGTCGACGCCAGCGTACGGGACGCCTGTCGTCGAACTCAACCCCGAAGACGCGGCTCCGGCCACGGAGCCGGCCGCACATGGGCCGTCGACGTTTGGGATGCCCAACGCCGCGCCGACACATCCATCGTCGGAGACCGAGCAGGCGCTGATCTTGGTGGTCGAAGACGACGGCGACATCCGTGGTTTGATTCGCAAGGCCCTCAGCTTTGACCACCACCACGTCGTCGAAGCCGACGCCGGCGACATGGCCATCTCGCTGCTGCGCCAGATGCGTCCGCACGTGGTCGTGCTCGACGCCATGCTGCCAGGGGTGCACGGCTTTGAGATCTGCGCGAAGCTGAAGGCGTCTCCCGCGTTTGCCGGCACCAAAGTCATCATGGTGTCGGCCGTGTACCGCGGCTGGGAGCAGGCGCGGGAGATCCAAGAGGTGCACGGCGCCGACGCCTTCATCGAGAAGCCGTTCGAGGTGCAGTACCTGCGCAAGATGGTGGCCGACCTCGTCGGCAAAGAACTCGAACGCGTGCAACTGCCGATGGACCAGATGGCCTCCATCTCGGCGCTGCAACACCAGGCGCGCTCGTGTGCTGCGGTGCGGGCCTTCGACGACGCCCTGCGCCACGTCGACAAATGGCTCGAACTCGACCCCTTCGACCCCACCGCCCACCTCATGCGGGGCAATCTGTTTTCGGCCATGGGCGACCTGCCACGCGCGTTGGTGCCTTATGAGGCGGCCGCGGTGTACGGCCCGAAGATGGCCGAGGCCCTGCTGAACTTGGCGCTGACCTACGACCGACTCGGCTTTCGACGTCGGGCGCTGGAGTCATACGGCCGCGCGCGCGCGGTGACCACCGACCCCACGGTGGCCGCGCGCCTCGACGACCGCTTGCGCCAAGGGTAGAGCACGTCCCAGCCATCCGGAACGCTCGACGCTGCTGCACACCGAACACCCTTGGCAGACGCACCTGGACATGTTCAACCTTGGGCCATGGTTCAACTGCACAAAAGGGCCCTGCCCGTTCGCATCGGGTGGATGTGGGCCGTCTTTTCTGTCGTCACGGCCGGCTGTGCCACGCCCCACTTCGGCCGTCTCGACGACACCCCCTGGACGCGCGACCAACTGCCCAAATCCAAGGCCAACGTGGTGGTGCTCGACGAGCATCGCGAGGTGCATTTGCGGCTGCACAACGGCCGTCCTGTTGCCGACGTGGTGGACGTGCGGCGCACCTGGGCCCGAAACCAAGCCGGCGCCGACGACATCGGCCTGGTGGCGCCCTACGACGGAACATTCGACGACAACATCGACTACGCCGTGCGGGTGACCTCAAAGTCAGGCGACGAACGCGTCGTGTCGCGCGGCGACATGCCCGACCTCGCCTACAACGGCTCGGTCATCTCCGACGCGCGCTATTTGGTGGCGCCCGTCAAAGTGCAGCCTGGTGACGTCGTCGAGGAGGTGGTGCGCAAAACCTCACGCAAGGCCGACGTCTTCGCCCAGTCGCTGGTGTTCGGCAACAGTTCGGCGGAGGTGCTGCGCACGTCGTTCAAGGTGTGCACCCCCAAGGGGTGGACCATCAAAGTGCTGGCCATGCAGCACAACGCGCCGATGGAGTGGACACCGAGCACATCCTCCGAGACGTCGTCGACGGGGCCGGTGGTCTGTCAGACGTTTGCCCGCAACGACATGAAGCCGCTGCGCTCCGAGCGGGGCGGCCCTGGCTGGCATTTTCGGCTGCCGCGGGTGAGCGCCATGCTCACCACATGGGTGGACAAACGCGGCAAAGCCCACACCATCGACCCCACGCCCGAGCGGATGTCGGCGTCGATGGCCAAGTTGTACCGCGACCCCAACGACGAATACGGCGACGTGACGGTGCTGACACGGCAGTTGAAATACAGGGCGCGCAAGGTGGTGTCGGCCGCCGGCGCCAAGACCCAACGCGACAAAGCCGCCGTGCTCTACGCCTACGTGCAGCAGAGCGTCGAATATTGCGCCATCGAACTCGGGATGGGCGGATGGAAGCCCTATGCCGCCAAAGACGTGCAAGAGAAGGGCTACGGCGACTGCAAAGACAAGGCGAATTACTTGGCGGCGCTGCTGCGCGCCGAGGGCATTCGCTCGTCGTCGGCCGGCATCTACTCCCACGACGGCATGCCGCGGCGGTTTGGCCTGCCCGCCGTCGCCGCCAACTTCAACCACGCCATCTTGGTGGTGCACCTCGACGAGGGCGACGTGTTCATCGACCCCACCACGCGGTCGGTTCCCTTTGGCCAGCTGCCCATCAACGACGAGGGCGCCGACGTGCTGCCGTTCTCGACGCCAGGGTCGCCGCTGCAGCAAACCAAGGTGCAAGGGCCCGACGTGCACCGCTCGAAAACCGAAGCCTGGTGGAAGGTGCAGCCCAACACAAAAGGACACTTTGTCGTCGAGTTGGACGGCCATTTTGCGTCGCGCGCCCGCACGTCGTTGTTGTACAGCCCGAAGGCGTCTTGGCATCAGGTGGCCACCCGCATGCTCAGCGGGGTGTCGCGCGACTGTGACGAGCACGCCGAGGTGGCGGTTGAAAACGCCGACCCCACACCCTTGCCGACGACGCTGCGCATGCAAGGGGCCCTCAAGCCTCGTCGTGGGCGTCCGCATGAAGACGGTGTCGCTTTTCGCTACTCGTCCTTTCTCAACCGCAGTTTGCCGCTGGCCGACGACGACAAAGAACGCACTCTGCCGTTGCTGATGCACCACCTGCGGCGTGAAGAAGACATCGTGCACCTCGACATTGATGGCTGGCGGGTGCGTCGACTGCCACCGCCCTTTTCGTCGTCGACGCCGTGGTTTGACGTCGAGTTGAAGATGACCCAGGTGAACGACGACGAGGTCGAGGTGCGCCGCGTGCTCACGGTGAAGAAAAACGTGGTGCAGGCAGACGAGGTCGAGGCCTATCGCAACGCCGTGCGCAAGTTGCGGCTGGCACTCGGGCGCAGGGTGCACCTGCGCCAAACGTCGACGACGGGAGGTGCACCATGACACGCTTGGCCCTTTTGCTGTGGACGGCGACGGTGTTCGCGGGATGCGCCACCACCAGCCAGTGGGATGGCAACGTCGACCTGCGCAACGCCGGGTTGGAGTCGTTGTCGAAGCGGTTTCCCGACGCCCATGGCGTCGTGCTGCTGCGCGAAGACCGCTACGAAAACCGGCCGGGGCAGTCGATGCAGCAGACCCATCATGAGGCGCTGCGGTTCTTCACGGAGCGGTCGTTGTCGTACGGCCGGGTGGTGATTCACCTCGACGAGAACGACAAGTTGGTGAACTTCGCCGCGCGCACCCTCACCCGCGACGGGCGCTACATCCCGTATGACCTCGACCAACTCATCGTGCAGCACAGCACCACCGTCGACAACGACGGCGACAGCAAGAACATCACCACGGTGATCGCCAAGTTTCCTCGGCTGCAAACCGGTGGGGGCATCGAATACACCTACACCATCGACCACGACGGAGGCTGGTGGGGATTCACCCGCACCGTCAGCGGGCCGTTTCCCATCTTGCGCTACAAACTCGACCTGTTGACGTCGACGAAGCGTGGTCATCTGTTTCGCGTCTACAACAACGACGCACCGCTGCAGGCGTCTCGTGAAGGGTTCATGCACCACTACACGCTGCGGCTCAAAGACCTCCCCGCCTCCGAAGACGAGTCGTATTCGCCCGACACCTCGCTGCGCGACGTGTGGTTTCGCTACCGCATCAACGACCAGAAGACCCAGGCCTGGGCCAATGCCCTGTGGTGGCCGGGCAAGCTGCTCATCGACGACAAACGCAATCTGCGTTCGTTGTTTGGGCCCCGCCTCAAACTGTCCGACGGCGAGACCCAGGCATGCCGACAGACATCGATGCCTGAAACTTGTCGCCTGCAAACGTTGTTGAAGGGGTTGAACGCGCACGTGGCGCCGACGACGGCGGGGCGCTGGTGGAAACTGCGGCCGGTGGCGGCCATCCTCAAGTCCAAGCGGGGCACCGGCATCGAACGCAATTTGGTGCTGTACGACGCCTTGCGCAAAGAAGGCATCGCCGTGAAGTGGGTGCTGGCCACGCGCCGTCTGTCGCAGGCCGTCGACTACGACTTCGCGTCGAGCGACTGGTTCAACTACGCCCTCTTGGAGGTCAAGGCCGACCAACAAACCCACTACGTCGACGGTGGATGCGCCCATTGCAGCCTTGGCGAACTGCCCCACGCCCTGGTGAACCAGCGGGGCGCCCGCATGACCGAACGGGTGGCGACGCAGTTTCGCGTCGCTGGCAAGTGGGTGAAGCTGCGCGGCAAAGCAACGCCGGTGCCGCAGATGCGCGACACCTACGACGTGGTGCTTGATGAACACGGCGTGGCCACCGTCGAGATGAAACGCATCTACACCAGCGACCTCGCCCAACGGCGTGCGGCCAAGGTGCGGGACGACGACGCCGACGGTCGCAAACGACGCGCACGCTCGATGGCGCGAGGTGTGTCGTCGGACGCCGTCGACGTGAAGAGCTTGCACCAAGCGTGCACCTTGCGGCCGGCCCGCTGTGAGACGCGCATCTCGTTTCGTGTGCCTGGATATGGCGAGCGTCATGGCGACGAACTCGTGGCCCCGGCACATGAATTTGCCGAGCACCGCACGCCGTCCACCGGCGCCCTCGACGACGACGACCGGGTGGGCGATTTGTTCTTCACCCGCAGCGAGGCCCAACAACAGCTGTGGCGCTTGCATTTGCCAGCGGGGGCCACCGTCGACGTCGACGTCAAATCGAAGTCGGGCGGCGACGACAACCTGCGCTACAGCTGCTCCCTCGACAAAGACCACGACGCCATCGAGGTGCAAAACCGCCTGTTGCGTCGCGCGGGCCGCTACGGCACCGCCGAACGCAAGGCCATGGCGCAGACGTTGTACGACTACCGTGCCTGCTTGCGCGACTTGCTGACGGTGAAGCTGCCGCCAAAGAAAGCGCCTGCTCACACGCCTGCAGCGTCGTCATCGACGTCTTCAACTTCGTCGCCCAATGCCGTGCCGGCGGTGTGGGCCGACGACGCGCCTGAGGCTACGACAGGGCGTCCTTGAGGGCGTCGGGGTCGACGACCTCACGCAGGTGTTCGAGGCCCCGCTTGATGCGCATCTTTGCCGCCGACTCTCCGATGTCGAGGGCGGCGGCGACCTCTTCGATGGACAACCCCGACACAAACCGCAGCACCACCGCTTCGCGCACCTTGGGCTTCAGCTTCATCAGCGCACCGGCGAGCAGGTCGCGCTGTTCGTTGACGTCGACGGTGAGGTCGGCGCGCGCCGGGCTCTTGTGCTTTTCGCGTTCGGTGAGCCAGTCGCCCACCCGTCCCAACCGCCGCAGCGGATCCCGCAGTTGATCGCGGCTGACGTTGGCGGCGATGGTGCAAATCCACGGGCCAAAACTGCGGCCCAACTCGAAGCGGCCGAGGGCTTTGAAGGCCCGCAAAAACGCCTCCTGCGCCGCGTCGTGGGCGTCTGAAGGGTTGCCCGAGATGCGCAACGACGTGGCATACACCCGTTGCTGATAGAGCTCGACGAGGTGGCGGTATTCAGAAGGGTCTTCGAGTGCAGCCTGCACCAAGCGCCCGTCGCGCACGGCATCGGTGGTGGCCGAGGCGGCGGGCACCGCTCTTTGCTCCTCTGCGTCGTCGTCAGACGCCATCCACAACACCTGCAGGCGCCGCCACCATGCGCGCCCAGCGTCGCGCGGGCGACGTGTCGGGGCCAAAGAGACGAGCGAGTCAGACATCTGCATGGGAGCATAAACGCACGACGGCAGCGGAGGGAATTCTCCAGCTGCCGTCGACGTGAAATGCACAGGGTGGCGGGCTCTACGGCGCGGGGATGGCCCGCTCTTCAAAGTCGCCCAGCTCCAGTTTTTGGATGGGCTCCACGACGTGTTCTTTGGGGCCCACCAAGACGACATGCAGCCCTTCACGCTTGCAGGCGGCTTGGGCCACCCGCTGCACATCGGCGACGGTGACGGCTTCGATTTTCTGCGGCAGCGACAAGTAGTGGGTCAGCTCGAGGTCGTACAAAAAGATGCTTTCGGCGGCGCCGCCCATGGCGCCGACGGTTTCGAAATACCCCGGCAGCGACTTGGTGAAGTTCTGCTTGGCGGCGGCGAGTTCGTCGTCGGAGATGGGGGTTTTCGCGATGGTGTCGAACTCTTTGAGGATCTCCTGCAGCGACGCCTGGGTGTGCTGGGCCTCGACGGCGGCGCCAGCGAGAAAGGCGCCCTTGGCGGTGCGGGGCACGACGTACGAGAAGGCGCCGTACGAGTAGTGTTTGTCTTCGCGCAGGTTCATGTTCAGCCGCGACGAGAACATGCCGCCAAGCACAGCGTTGAACAACATGGCGGGCACCTCGTCGGCGTCGCCCTTTTTCAGCAGCGGGCGCCCCACGAGCACCACGGTTTGCGCGGCGCCAGGGAAGGGCACGGCTTTGACGCTGAGGGTTTCGAGGTCGACGACGTCGTCGGTCTTCTGGATGGGCTTGGCGCGGCTCTTCCATTTGCCGAAGTGGGTTTCGGCCAACGCCTTCAACTCGTCGAGGGTGATGTCGCCCGCGGCGATGAGGGCGGCGTTTTTCGGCCCGGCCACCTGCCCCCAGAACTTCTTCACGTCGGAGACCTTGAGGCCCTTCACCGTCTTCGTGGAGCCCGACGTCGGGTGGCCATAGGCGTGCTTGTCGCCGAACAGGCTCGACGCTGCCGTCTCAAAGGCGATGGTTTGGGGGCTGCCTGCTTTTTGCACCAGCCCTGCCAGGGTGCGCTGTTGCACCCGCTTGAAGTCGTCTTTGTTGAAGCTCGGCTCTTTGACGACGCTGGCCAGCAGCTTCATGCCGTCGTCGAGGTTGCGCTTGAGCAGGCCCATGTGCACCGAACCCGACTCGCGGCCGGCGTCGGTGGAGATGCGGGTGCCCAAGTCTTGGGCGGCATCCGACAAGCCCATGGCGTCGAGTTTGCCGGCGCCTTCGTCGAGGAGGTCAAAGGTCAACGACGCCAACCCCGCCTTCTTCGCCGGCTCTTGCGCAGCACCCGCGCGCACCACGACGCGCACGTCGACGATGGGCAGCGACGGCGCTTGCGCCACCAGCAGCACCATGCCGTTGTCGAGCACGGCGCGCTCGAACGTCGGCATCTGCAGCTCAGGCACCGGGCCCGAAGCCGGACGTTGTTTGCGCCACTCTTCAGCTTTGGGCGGCAGACGGTGCACTTCTTTGGGGTCGTCTTTGACTTCTTTGTTGCCGCAGCCGGGCAGCAGCGTCGACGTCAACGACAGAGCGACAGCAGAGAGGAGCAGGCGGTTCATTGGTCGCCTCCTTTGGCGTCTTCAGCTTTGGGGTCGTCGGCGTTGGCATCTTCAGTTTTGGCGTCGTCAGCCTTGGCGTCTTCAGCTTTGGCGTCTTCAGCTTTGGCGTCGTCAGCTTTGGCGTCTCCAGCCTTTGCCTCGGCCGCTGCGGCCGCTGCAGCAGCAGCTTCTGCCTCGGCGGCGGCCCGCTCTTCGTCGGTGAGAGGGGTGGCGATGAGGGTGGCGCATTGGGTCGGCAGCAGGTGGCTGGTGACGATCTTGGCAATGGAGTCGGGGGTGACCTTGCGGTAGCGCTCGACGTCAAAGGCCAGCGAGTCAGGCTCGCCGAGGTAGTGGTTGTACGACTGCAGCTTTTCGGCGCGGCCAGAGAAACCGCCGATTTTCTGCAGCCCGAAGAGCACGCGCGTCTCCAACGAGTCGCGGGCGCGTTGCACTTCTTCGTCGAGGGGCGGCAGGTCTTGCAGCTCTTCAAGTTGGGCTTGAATGAGGTTGATGACCTCTTGGGGATCGCGCCCGGGGTTCAGCTGGGCCTCGATGGTGAACACCGAGACGTTGCCGTAGCTCTGCTGGTAGGCAGCGACATTTTGCACCGCGCGCTCTTCGATGACGAGGCTGCGCGTCAGCCGCGCCGACTTCGACCCCGTCAACACGTGGCTGAGGATGTCGAGGTCGGCGTCGCCCTCTTGGTACAACGCGGGCGTGAACCACTTGAGGCTGATGAGGGGCAGACGGCCCAGTTTCTCTTTGACCTCGACGAGGAGGGGCTCTGCCAAGGGGGCGGGGGCTTTCACTTCAGGCGTCTTTGGCTTGGGCCACTTGGGCAGCACACCGAAGTACTTCTTCACCTTGGCCATCACCTGGTCTTCGTCGAAGTCGCCCGAGATGGCGAGGGTGGCGTTCGAAGGGGCGTAGTAGGTGTCGTAGAAAAAGAGCACGTCTTCCATGCTGGCGGCGTCGAGGTCGTCCATGCTGCCGATGACCATGCCCCAGTACGGGTGGTCTTTGGGGAACATGGTTTGCCACAGCTGCTCTTCGGCCAAGCCGTAGGGGCGGTTCTCGACGGATTGGCGGCGTTCGTTCTTCACCACGCCCCGTTGCTCGTCGAGCACGTCTTGGGTCATCGACGTCATCAACCAGCCCATGCGGTCGGATTCAAGCCACAAGGCGAGGTCGAGTTCGTTGCGGGGGACAACCTCAAAGTAGTTGGTGCGGTCTTCGTTGGTGGTGCCGTTGACCATGCCGCCCCGCACCGATGCTCCGGCCTGTTCGAGGTAGGCGATGTGGTTGTCTTTGCCGACGTTCTCAGAGCCCTGAAACATCAGGTGCTCGAAGAGGTGCGCGAAGCCGGTTTTGCCCTTGGGCTCGTCGATGGCGCCCACGTGGTACCAGACGCTGACGGCGACAAACGGCGTGCGGGCGTCGTGGTGCAGGAGCACTTCGAGCCCGTTGTCGAGCATGACTTTCTTGTACGGAATGCTCAGCTTGTCGCCGTTGGCCACGGCTTCGGTGGCGCCAGGCTCGGTGGGGGTTTCGGCGGCCTCGGCATCGGCCGGCGCGGGGGTCTCCGCCTCTTTGGCATCCGACTCTTGCGCAAAAGACGGGCCGGTGAGCGCCAGGCCGCCAGCGACGAGAGCGCAGGAGACGGCGCTGCGAAGACGCAGCAAACGATGGGGAGTGCGTGGCACCATGTTCCCTCCAAAAACGTGGCTGAAGCCGCAAAGGCAGACGGCGTGTCGCATCACATACCCAACGCCAGTCGTCAAAGCAGGCACATCCGTCGGGTTTGGCGCAGACGCACAACATTTTCACCCGCGATGCCAGTTGGCCGCTTTCATTCTGCAGCGAATGGGGCAGGGTAGGTCTTATGCCTTCTTCGCAGCCTTCTTCTCAGCCTTCTTCCCCGCCATCGTCTTCTGTTCTGCAGCGTCGAGCAGCGGGAATTCTGTTGCATCCCACGTCGTTGCCCGGCCCCTTTGGCGTCGGCGACATCGGGCCCATGGCCCATCGGTTTGTCGACTGGTTGCACGACGCCAAGCTCACCGCCTGGCAGATGTTGCCATTGGTGCCGGCAGGGCCCGGCGGCTCGCCGTACTCCTCGCCGTCGGCGTTGGCCTCGAACACCTTGCTCATCAGCATCGAGCGCTTGGTGCAAGACGGTTGGTTGCGTCACGACGAGGTCGACTTTCATCCGACGGTGGCAAACGTCGACCGCGTCGACTTCAAAGAGGCAGAAGCCATCAAGCGCCCGCTGCTCGAAAAGGCCGCCCACCGCTACGTCGAGAAACACGGCGCCGACCTCGTCGAACAGCTGGCCGCTGGCGACTGGCGTGCGGCCCATGGTGCCTTTGTCGGCATCAAGGCCAACCAGGGCCAACGCCCATGGTGGACGTGGCCCAGCGAGTTGCGCGACGCATCCATCTTGGAGCTGGCGCCGCTGACGTGGGCGCCGGCCATCGTCGAAGAGGCCGTCTTCGAGTTGGCCTTGCAGGCCCTCTTCGACCAACAGTGGAGCGCGCTGCGTGAGCACGCGAAGAATCGCGGCGTCGCCCTCATCGGTGACGTGCCCATTTACGTCGACCGCGATTCGGCCGACGTGTGGGCCCAACAGTCGTCGTTTCAGCTCGACGACGACGGCACCCCCAAAGCCATCGCCGGCGTGCCGCCCGACGCTTTCAGCGACACCGGCCAGCTGTGGGGCAACCCGCTGTACGACTGGGACGTGCTCCGAGCCGACGGCCACGCCTTTTGGGTGCGGCGCATGCAGCGCATGCTCGAGCAGGTCGACGTGGTGCGCATCGACCACTTCCGCGCCTTCGCCGCCTACTGGCGTGTCGACTACGGCGCCACCGACGCCCGCGGCGGCGATTGGGTCGACGGCCCGGGCCGTGCTCTGTTTGACGACCTCAAAGCCGCTTTGGGCGACTTGCCCATCATCGCTGAAGACTTGGGCATCATCACCCCCGACGTCGAGGCGCTGCGTGACGACGTGGGGCTGCCCGGCATGAAGGTGTTGCAGTTCGCGTTCGAAGGCGACCCCAACCACATGTACCTGCCGCACCAGCATGTGCCGAACTGCGTGGTGTACACGGGCACCCACGACAACAACACCACCCGCGGATGGTGGGACGACGCCGGTGACGACGTCAAAGACCAAGTGCGGCGCTACCTCGCCACCGACGGAGGTGACATCGCCTACGACATGGTGCGGGCGGCGTTGGCGTCGGTGGCCCACCTCGCGGTGTTCCCCATGCAAGACGCTCTCAGCCTCGACGGGGGTGCACGCATGAACATCCCGGGGCAAGCTGAGGGCAACTGGGGCTGGCGGGTGCGCGCCGATGCCTTCAACCCCGACGTGGCCGGCCGCTGGCGCAGCCTCGTCGAGACCTACGGGAGAGCACCATGACCAAGACGTTGGGGGCTGCTGTCGTCGTCATCGCCGCGTTGGCGTCGACGCCGGGCATGGCGGGCGAACAGGTCAACACCAAGTCGGCCCGGGTGGTGGTGTATGGCGCATTTGCCAGCAACGACAAGGTGCATGCCCTCGGCCGCGTCATTGAAGACCACGCCGTGCGCGCCAACAAAAAGCGGGGTCGGCTGGCCAACGTCGTCGAGAACTTGCGGTCGATGGAGACCGACGAGGTGCCCAATGCGCATCTCAACCTGCGCCTGCGCGAAGGCGACACCCACGGCTCAGTGACCCAGGCGTCGACGCTGACCACCGACGAAGAGGGGCTTTTTCACGTCGAACTCGACCGCGTGTCGACATCGTCACAGGTGCAGCTGAGGCTCGCGTTGAGCAGCACGACCCACCACGCCCGCACCGAGGTCGTCGACGTGCACGTCGTCGGCGAGGGCCCCGTGGTGGTGTCTGACTTCGACGACACCCTCGCCCACACCTACGTCGCCAACAAAGCCAAGCTGGCGTTGGAGGTGATGAGCAAAAACGCCAGCCAACTGCAGATGATCGACGGCGCCGACCAAGCATTCGCCCGCGGTGAACATGCCGGCGTCGCCGCGTTCTTCTATTTGTCGTCGAGCCCGCTGGCGTTCTTTGACCGCATCCAAGACTTCTTGGCCCTGCACAAGCTTCCGTCGGGAACGGTGCTGCTCAAAGACTACGGCTCAGAAGACGCCCTCGAACACCACGGCTACAAGACCCGCCGGCTCGAGATGCTGCTGCAGGCGCTGCCCGACAAACAGTTCATTCTCGTCGGGGATGCGGGCGAAGCCGACCCCGACATCTACCGCGACGTGCGCCAACGTCATCCCGGCCGCATCGTGCGCATCGTCATCCGCATCCCCGCTGGGGTGGCGGACGACAAAAAAGACCCCAGCCGTTTTCAAGACATGACCACCGTGTCGACGTACAACGACAACCTCGACGCCTTGGTGCTCACGCCAGACGACGTCGAGACGCCTCAACTTGCGCAATGAGTGAAATGCCATGACGTGGACTGTGCACAAATTCGGCGGGACTTCCGTCGCCAACGCCGACTGCTACCGCCAGGTGGCCCAGGTGATCTTGCAGCAACAACACGACGACGAACGGGTGTTTGTCGTCGTCAGCGCCATGGCCAAGGTCACCGACGGCCTGTTGGAGTTGTTGGCCCAAGCCCAACGGCGTGACCCTGGCATGCGCGAGCAGTTCGCCACCTTGGTGCAACGCCACGCCGCCGTCATCGACGAACTCATTCAAGACGACGCCCGCCAACAGGTGTTGAAAGACGCCCTTGAGCGCGACGCCAAAGACCTCGAGGACGTGCTGCGCAGTTGTTGGCTGATGCGGTCGTCGTCGTTGACCACGTCGGAGTTTGTCTCGGGCCACGGCGAGTTGTGGAGCAGCCGGTTGTTGGCCGCCTACGTCGACGAGCTGACCGAATTGCGCTGCCTGCCTCTCGACGCCCGCGATGTGTTGTTTGTGAAGGCGGGCGATGTCCCCGTCGTCGACAAAGACAAGAGCAAAGCCGCCCTCGACGATTTCATCGGCCGCACCGAGGCCCACATCATCGTCGCCACGGGATACATCTGCACCGACGAAGAGGGCGTGCCGACGACGTTGAAGCGCAACGGCTCTGACCTCTCAGCGTCGGTGTTCGGCTCGCTGTTGCCGGCGGCGTCGATCACCATCTGGACCGACGTCGACGGCGTGCTTTCGGCCGACCCCCGCAAGGTGCCCGACGCCCAAGTCACGCCGCGTCTGTCGTACGACGAGGCCATCGAGTTGGCGTACTTCGGGGCCAAGGTGCTGCACCCCGGCACCATGGCGCCGGCCATCGAACAGTCGATTCCCATCTACATCAAAAACACCTTCAAGCCCGACCTCGGCGGCAGCTGCATTCACGTCGCCACCGACGACAAGCCCGCGACGGGCGAGCGTGGGTCGGTGGTGCGCGGCTTTGCCACCGTCGACAACTTGGCGCTGCTCAACGTCGAAGGCACCGGCATGATGGGCGTCCCCGGCATCGCCGAGCGCGTCTTCGGCGCCTTGCGCGAAGTCGACGTCAGCGTCGTGCTCATCTCGCAAGCGTCGAGCGAACACTCCATCTGTTTCGCCATCCCCGGGGAGCAGCAAGCGCGTGCCAAAGAGGCGCTGGAGCGGGCCCTCTACGCCGAAATCTCTCTCGGCCAAGTCGAGAACGTCGACGTCAAAGCGCCCTGCGCCATCCTTGCGGCCGTCGGCGACGCCATGGTCGAAGAACCCGGCGTCAGCGGCCGCTTTTTTCGGGCGTTGGGCACCGCCGGCATCAACGTGCGCGCCGTGGCCCAGGGCTCCAGCGAGCGCAACATCTCGGCTGTCGTCGACGAGAAAGACGCCACCCGTGCCTTGCGTGCGGTGCACGCCGCCTTCACTCTGTCTGACCAGACGCTGTCGGTGGGCCTCATCGGCCCCGGCCTCATTGGCAAGACCCTGCTCGAGCAGCTGGCGCAGCAGACGCCGCAGTTGAAGAGCGACGTGCACATCGACTTGCGGGTGCGGGGCATCTGCTCATCGAGCAAGATGCTGTTGGGCGACGACGACGGCATCGATTTGTCGACGTGGGAGGCGCAGTGGGCGAAGGCCCAGCCTCTCGACATGGACGTCTTTGTCGACCACGTTCAGGCCGACCACCTGCCCCATGCCGTGCTCGTCGATTGCACGGCATCCGACGACGTGGCGGCGCACTATCCGTCGTGGTTGCAGCGTCGCCTGCACATCGTGACGCCCAACAAAAAGGCGAGTGCCGGCCCGCAACAGCTGGTGCGCGACATGGCGCAGAGCCGCAAGCGCCACACGCACTACTTTTATGAGGGCACCGTCGGCGCTGGCCTGCCCATTTTGCAGACGTTGCGTTCGCTGCAGCAGACCGGCGACGAGGTGTTGCGCATCGAGGGCGTCTTTTCGGGAACGCTGTCGTATTTGTTCAACACCTTCGACGCCAACACGCCGTTCTCGTCGCTGGTGGAGGGCGCGCGTGCGCAGGGGTTCACCGAGCCCGACCCGCGCGACGACCTCTCGGGCATGGACGTCGCCCGCAAGGTGCTCATCCTTGCGCGGGAGTTGGGTTTGGCGCTCGACATTGACGACATCGACGTCGAGAGCTTGACGCCTGCGGCGTTGCGCGCCGAACCCGACGTCGACGTGTTCTTGCAGAAGCTGAAAGACTTTGACGCCGACATCGAGGGCAAACGCAAAGCCGCCGCCGACGACAACAAGGTGTTGCGCTACGTCGGCGTCGTCGAGAAAGACGGCAGCTGCAAGGTGGAGTTGCGGGCATTGCCGCAGTCGCATGCATTTGCCGGGCTGACGGGGTCTGACAACATCATCGCCTTCACGACGTCACGCTACAGAGAGCAGCCGTTGATTGTGCGCGGCCCAGGGGCTGGCCCTGAAGTCACCGCCGGTGGCGTGTTCTCTGACTTGTTGCGGTTGTGTGCCCACCTCGGTGCGCAATCGTAGACCCAGCTACTCGGCCGTCGCTGGGAGTTCTTCGCCACAGCGGCTGCAGTAGTTGGCGTCTTCTTCGTGTTGGTCTTTTTTGCAGCGTCGACAGACGCGGGCGTCCAACGCGCGCATCGACTTTTGGTACTCCACCGAAATGACGCCGGTGGGCACGGCGATGATGCCGAATGCAGTCATCATGGTGATGGCGGCGATGAACTTGCCCAACAAGGTTTGGGGCACCATGTCGCCGTAGCCGACGGTGGTGATGGTGACGATGGTCCACCAGATGGCGTCGGGCACCGTGGGAAAACTCTCGGGCTCGACGAGATGCATGGCGAAGGCCAACACCAACACCAACACCGTCACCGACAGCAAGAACACGAAGATCTTCTTGCGGCTGGCGATGAGCGACGCGGCGAGCCCCTCCGACGCGGAGGTGTATTCGACCACCTTCAGGATGGAGAAGACCCGCAACACCCGCAGGGCACGCAATGCGGCGAAGCCAAACCCCTGAAAGACAAACGGGGCGATGGCCAGCGCGTCGACGATGCCCCAGAAGCTGAAGGCGTATTTGTACCAGCGTCGGGCCACCCACAGCCGGGCCAAATATTCGACGATGAAGACGATGCCCACCATCTGTTCGACGAGGCGGAGCTCACCGGAGTAGGCCTTTTCGACGTCGGGCATCGACTCCAAGATGAGGGCGGCGACGCCAAGGATGATCATCGCGATCACCAACAGGTCGAACACCCGCCCCGACAAAGTGTCGATGCCGACGAGGTAGTACCGCACGAAGGCACGCATGCGCGACAGACGACGACGGGCGCTGCGCCGCTCGACTTTGGCGCGGGGGGGAGTGGGGGTGCCTTTGTCAGTCACGGTCGGCCTCCGACGACGACTCGATCAGCTCCTCGACCAGCTGGGTGCGGGAGGGGGGCTCCATGAACCCCTGACGAACGGGGACCACGTCTGCGGTGTTGGTGTCGGCATTGTCGACGGGCCGACCCTCTTGGGAGCGCACCTGCGCAGCCTCGAGGGCGTCGTCGTCGAGCACCTGCGTATGGCCGGGGGCGGCGAATCCAGAGGAGGACGGTGATGCGGCAGCCACGTCTTCGCCTGCTGTGGGGTCGTGGTTTGTCAGGGCATCGTCGCTGGAGTGCTCGTCGCCGGAGTGTTCGTCGTCGTTGACTTGGGAGGCAGACTCCATCGCTTGCAGCTGGGCGTCGTCGAGGCGCAACACCTCGGCCTGGGTGCCGTCGACGCGTAGGCCCTGGCCTTTGTCCCAATCGCGGGCGTCAGGGCAAAGCACGACGGGGATGCCCAACCCACGGAGCACTTGCAGCTCCATGCTGTGCGGATGGGCCTGCCCCACCAACACGCCGTCGGCGCGCAGGAGTCCTGGCAGGAGGCCCATGTCGAGGTGTTCGACGAAGACCACGTCGCCGACGCCCAACCATTGCGGTGGGCGAAAGCTGAGGCCACGTCCGTCGGCGGTGGCATGCAAGAAGCGCAGCCGGCCGGTGGCCTCGCCGGGGGAGAGCACGCCGGGCGCGTTGTCGTCGACGGCAAATGCAAAGGTGTCAGACGACTCCAGCGGGATGCCCACCGAGCGGGCACGGGCGTGCGCCGGGTGCGTTGGCCCCAACTGGCGCTTGCGCTCGGTGACCACCAGGCGCAACGCAGCCCCCGAGCGTTGCCCGGTGAGCACGCCGCGCACTTCGTCGAGACGCAAGAACCACACGTCGGCGCCCTGCTCGATGAACCTGTGCTCGACGAGACGGCGGCCGACGCCTTGCAACAGGTCGCGCAACTCGGCCAACAGGATGTGCCGGAGGGCTTGCACGCGTTCGCGCACGAACATCAGCCCATGCAGCGCCTCGACCCAATTGCCGATGGCGGCGCTGCGTTTGAAGATGCCGAAGACACGGCTCTGGCTCAGCACTTCTTCGGTGAAAAACGCAGCCCGTTGTCGACGCTGTTGCGCGCGGGTGATGACCTCGTCGAGGTCGGGGCCGGCGTGCCGCAACTCCGACCACACCCAGGCCACGGCAAGATCGCGCCGTTCGACGAGCGAGGGGCCTTCGAGTTTGCCGGCACACACAGCGCGACCGCCGAGGCTGCGCAACACCTGGTCCCAAGCGTCGCGCACTGCCTTGGGGCGCTCGTCGTCGTCGAGGTAGGACGCCAGATGGTCAAGGTGGTCGGTGTCTTCAAACCGCCGGCGGGCGTCGACGTCGCCATGCAACGCATGCACCAAGCTGCGCACCGCGCGCACCCGGTCGAGGGTGGCGGTCTGCGCGGCCGGCGTCAGCAGGTCTTGCAACAACGCCGGCGGCGCCGTCTTGCAGTGCTCAGTCAGCTGCACGTCGAGGCCCTCAGTGCCCTTGGCCAAGCTGACCTGCACCTCGACACGCAGCCCTTCGGTGTGACCGAGGGCGCGCACCACGTCGTCGACAGCACCGAGGAGCTCGTCGGGCGTGCCTGTGGCGCTGGCAAACGACCGCGCCGTGACCACGTCGCGCACGTCGGCGTCCAACTGGCGGCCGTCGTCTGCGAGTGCTTCATGGCGGGCGCGCATCTGCTTGGCGGCCGCGAACACGCCCCAGCCGCGGGTGTTGCCGAGCACTTCGTCGTCGACGCCGAAACCGGCGCGCACCACCTCGAGAACGTCGTCGCGCAGCCAAATGCTGTTGTCGAAGGTGCCGAACACCTGGTGTGGCTCCCAGTCTTTGGCCGCCGGCAAACGGGCTTGCACGCCCTGCAACCAGCTGTGCTGCACGACGCTGAGGGTCATCGGTGTCGTCGCCCCCAGCACGTCGGGGGGGAATCCTTCTTTGCTGAAGGTGCGCACTTCGGTGCCTTCGATGCGTTCAACGGGCGTCTCCAGCAGGCTGAGCTGCAGCAGGTGGAGCAGGCGGCCGACGAAGGCAAAGTCGACGCTGACCGGACGTCCGAGCTCGACCTCCAGACGGAGCACTTCTTTGGCCACCTGGCGGGCCTGCCCCGTCGAGAGCGCCGCTTGGTGCACCTGGCGTGGGTCGTTGTCGACGAGGGTGGTGCCGACGCCGCTGGTCTTGTCGAACTGCAGCCGCGCCGACTTGTCGACGATGTCGACGGCCACGTCGACGTCATCGGGCAAGGGGTCAGATGCCAACAACGGACGCGGCACGCGCACCAAGTCGAGGGGCAGACGCGACGCGTTCGACATGCCGCCGCCAAGGCCGTAGGTGGCTTCAATGAGCACTTCAGGGCCGCGCACGTCGCCTCCGACGACGTCGAGCGACGCACACGAGCCAGAGAGGTCGGCTTCGAGCATGCGCTGCACGATGATGCCCATGCGCGTGCCAAAGGGGTCGAGGCCGTGTTCGTGGCGCATCTGCAACACATCGGCCGCGTAGGCGCTGGCAAAACAGCGTCGCACAGCGTCGCGCACGGCGTCTTTGCCACGCACGGCGAGGTGGGTGTCGGTGTGCCCGGCCAGCAGGAGCACCTCGTCGGGGGTGCCCACACAACTGGCACGCACGGCGAGGAGGTCGCGCTCGGTGAAGGCGTTGACCATGGCGTCGAGGGCTTCGCGCAGTTGAATGGGCAGCGACGCCTCGGTCACGACCTCGACGAGGGCTTCGGCGTGGGCGGCGCGTTCACTGGCCTGGGCAAAGGTGTCTTGGGCGTCGCGCAGGGCGTCTTGCACATCTTTGGTGGCGACGTGCTCGTCGAACGCGGCCACGCTCAGCAGGCCAAATCGCGGCGTGCGGCATTTGAGCACCGACAGCTGGGCCAGGTGGTGGCCTTTGTCTCCCACATGGGCGCGGTCGGGCAGCTGGGCCGACAACTCACGCGGCAAAAAGAAGTAGGGAGCGCTTGCGTCGGAGGTCATGACACCTTGTGTGGGGGGCGCAGGGGGCACCGGCCGCTGTTCGTCGTCGGGATGATGAACAATGCCCGCTTCAGGAGCAAGTGTGTGTCGCGCCCGTCGAACAGATCTTGCGCCGGTGGCGTAGATCCTGTGTTGTGCGACAGCGACGGGCGGCACCCTTTGAACCACCGACCGCATTTGGTACTCACACCCCAAGAGGGACCGATGACAGAAGCCAGCCTCAAACAAGCCATCGACGACGCCGTGTCTGCCGGCGACATGACCGCCATTGAAGCGGCGCGACGTGCCTACGTCGAGCGGCACCCCGATGGCGATGCCGCAGCCGACACCCGCTTTCGGTTGGGCCTCACGCTGCTGCTCACCGGCGGTGACCTCGACGAGGCCACCCAACTGTTCAAAGACGCTGCCGCCGAAAAATCGGCGCCGATTTCAGCCGAAGCCCGCATCTCGTATGCCTTGTGCCTCAACGCCAAAAAGAAGCGGCAGCAGGCCATCTTTGAGTTGCGCAAGCTGCTGCCCGCACGCGCGACGCCGACGCCCACCACCGCCAAAGCGCTGGAGTACCTGTCGACGTTCTTGCGAGAAGCCGGCGACAAGAACGCCGACCTCGACAAGGTCGATGAACAGCGCCAAGAACACCTGACGACGCTGGCCGACGACGAAGCCGACCCTGAGCAAAAGGGGAGCTACCTGCTGCGACTGGCCGCCGCCTACGTCGACACCGGTCGCGGCCCCGACCGCACCAAGGCCCAACGTGTGCTCAACGACGTGTTGAAGCTCGGGCCCAAGGCCGCCACCAGCGTCAAATCCGCTCGCGCTGAACTCAAAGCACTGGCCCAGCGCCGGTAGCCACCTCGTCAGGGCACCGGCCGATCAAAAAGGACATCATGCGACACGTTCATCGACATCTCCTTGTGGCAGGGATCTCCACCCTGCTGTCTCTGCCGGCGTTGACCGCCTGCGAGACCCCCAAGCAGAAGAAGAAGCACCAAACCTGGGCGCAACGGCAGGGGAGCCGGGCCACCAAGCGAAAACGCGAAGACCTTCTCGACGACGCCAGCATCATGAAGTTCGCCCTTGAGCGAGAAACCCCCGTCGAGTGCCTCGAGCACGCTGGGCGCATTCAACTCGAAAAGCAGCGCCACAAAATGCAGTTGGCGTGCATGCGCCGGGGCGACTTTGTCGACCCCCAGCGGGCCTACGCCAACAAAAAGTTGCGCAAGTTGCTCGACGACAAACGCCATCGCGGGGTGGTGGCCGCCATCTTTGCCCACGAGGGCGCCCGCGACCTGCAAGGCGCGATCAACACCTACAAACTGCCCTTCATGACGTTGTCGCAAGCGCTGCGCAACGACGGGGTCGTCGGGAAAGAAGTGATGCTGCGCGGCCGCATTCTCACCCGCAAGAAGATCGGCGGCACGGTGTTCTTGCTCGTCGAGACCACCGCGCCGGGTGAGGCCTCTGCCGACAACACCGGCGTGCGCTCGGTGCTCGTCGGACGCCACTGGCGCACCGTGCCCGGCGAAGTGGCCATCAAGAGCCAGGTCTTGGGCAAGCGCGTCGCCGTGCGCCTCGACAAAGGCCGGTCGGTCACCACCGACGTGCGTGAAGACGACGACTTCGTGTTCATCGGCCGCTGGAGCGAGCCCGACCCCTACGCCGTCAACCAGCGCAACCCGTGGGCAGAAGAAATCGGTTCGCCCTTCATTGTCGACAATGCCGCCGCTGCGATGGTGTATGGAGAGCAGAAGCTCTTCAACACCAAATAGCGGCCGCTCTCCTTGCTCCTCGAACACCTCAGCGTCGTTGACCTTCGCAACTTGGCCCACGTCGAGTTGCCAGCGCATCGACGTCTGACGGTGTTTCTTGGCGACAACGGCCAGGGCAAAACCAATCTGCTGGAGGCGGTGCACCTGACGGCTGCGCTGCGCCCGTTGAAGCCTCTGTCGCGCTCCAAAGAACTCATTCGTTTTGGTGCCGACTTCGCCCGGGTCAAGGGCGACTACGACGTCGAGGGGCCGTTGCCCATCGAGGTGCGCGTTGAGGCCAAAGGGCGTCGGGCCACCCTCGCCGGCAAACAGGTGCGTGACGTCGGCCAGGTGGCCGAACGCATCGGGGTCGTCGCGTTCACCCCCGAAGACCTCACCGTGGTGCGCCAGGGGCCAGACCACCGTCGACGGGCCCTCGACCGTTTTGCCTACAGCCTCGACGCGGGCTTTGCCGCCATTGCACGGCGCTACGACAAGGCCCTCGACCAGCGCAACCGGCTGTTGAAACAGCCCGTCGTCGACGCTGGGATGCTGGAGTCGTTCACCGTCCCCCTCGTCGACGCCGGCATCGCTCTGTTGCGCGCCCGGGTGCGGGTGGCGCGCGCGTGGGGCCCGGTGTTTCAAGCAGCGGCCGCGCGCATTTCCGACGGGCGGCTGCTTCCCACGTTGACCTACGGCTCGTCGCTGCTCGACGACGCCCAAGCGGCCATGCGGCCTGACGCCAACCTTGACGACGATCCCGTCGACCTCGACGACGCCGACCTCAAAGAGCGGTTTGCGCAGAAGCTGGCAGGGCAACAGCAAGCCGAACGCATGCGCAAGACCACGCTGAGTGGGCCCCATCTCGACGACGTGGTGTTGGCCATCGACGACAAACGGGTGCGCCACTTGGCCTCGCAAGGCGAGGCCCGGGCCATGGTGTTGGCTTTGAAGTTGGCCGAAGTGCAGCTGTGCACCACCGCCCGCCGTACGGCGCCGTTGGTGTTGCTCGACGACGTGGCCGGCGAACTCGACCCCAAGAAGGCGAGGTGCCTGTTTGAGGTCATCGACGAGGTGGAGGCGCAGGCGTTTGTCACCGCCACCCATCGGGATGTGCTGCCGCCCGACTTGGGCGCCGGGCACGCCTTTCACCTCAGCGAAGGCGCCGTCGTCGGCGACGAGGCACTCACGCCGTAGCGCCGTCTATTTCAGGCGGAGCACCAAACGCACCGTGCCGTCGGCGGCAGGATTCAGCCCCTGCACTTTGCCTTGGCGGCGCAGTTGCACGACGGCGTGCAAAGCAGATGCACCAGGCCCTTCGGCCACCACTTTGGTCGTCGACGACGAGAGCACTTGCAGTTTGGCGTCGCGCAACACGCGTTCGACTTGGGTCTGTGGCAGGTCGACGTCGAGGTCCGAGGTCACCACGTGGGCCTCGCCCACCCCTGCGGCGTTGACGCCATTGGTGGAGGGCGTGCCGTCGACGTTCACAAAGGCCACGCCGACGACGAGGGCGCACACCGCGCAGGCGGCAAAGGCGAATTCCCAGATGCGTCCGCGGGTGGTGGGCGGCACCTGCCCTGCGTGGGTGGGGTCGTTGGGCAAGCCAGTGTCGAGCCCGGGGGCCGACAAGAACGGGACGTCGTGGGCGACGTCGTCGTCGACGGCGGCGGGCACTTGCTCTTTTTGCAGTTGGCTGCGCACCCGCTCAGCCATGCGCAAGGCGAGGTCGTCGGCGCCGTCGGGATCGGGCAACTCGCGCAGCAGGCCCATGGTGGCCTTGATGTCTTCGTATTCGGCGCGCAGTTCAGCGTCGTCGAGGAGGGCGCGGTGCACGTCGCGACGGTCGACCTCATTGAGGTCGTTTTCGGCGTAGGCAGACAACAAGGCCTGCAGGTCTTCACGCGATTTTGGCTCGGACATGATGAGCTCCAAATGACTCACAGCAGGCCCCCACGGGTGCCGTCTTCACGACGGGCCAGACGGGGCGACAGAGAACGGCTGAGGGCGGCGCGCGCCCGGTGCAACCGCGACTTGACGGTGCCGATGGGCAGCTCGGTGAGCTCGGCGATCTCGTCGTAAGACAAGTCTTCGAGGTCGCGCAACACCACCAGCAGGCGCTGTTCGGCAGGCAGTTTGAGAAGGTGTTCTTCGAGCACCTTCGACAGTTGGTGGCGCTCGAGTTGGGTGGAGGGGTCGAGCACCTGGCCGGCGGCGCTGCGCTCGTCGGCGAGGGCGTGGCCCACGTGGGGGTCGTCGATGTCGGCGAGTTGGCCGATGTGACGACGCTGCAGAAACTTGATGCGGTTGAGGCAGCGGTTTTTGGTGATGCGGTAAATCCACGTCGACAAGCGCGCTTCGTGGCGAAACTTGGGCAGGGCGTGGTGCAGCGTGACGAACACCTCTTGGGCGAGGTCTTCAGCTTCGGCGCGGTCTTTCAGCATGCGAAAGGCGACGGCGAAGACCCGCGGGGTGTACAGCACCACCAGCGCGTCAAAAGCGGCACCGTCGCCTTTGGCCGCACGCAGCGCGAGCTCTTCGTCGGCCCCGGGCGCGGAGCGCGAGGTGGGGGTGCGCTCTGGGAGCGGGGTGGGGGCGTCTGTGAAGCTCGGCAGCGACGACAGGCCGGGCAACGACGGTTCGGTGACCGCACCGTCTTGGTCCAACCCGGCAAGGCCCAGATGCGCACTGTCGGCAGACTCGGTCTTGTGGGCCACGTTGCTCCCTGCTCCCTTCATGGGCACTCCCGATCGGCGCGCAGATGGCGCCGCAAAGGGTGTGAACGGCCCGCAGGGCTGAAGGTTCCCACAAAACGCACCGAAAGCAGATCACCCAGATCCGTCTTTGGGGAGCGGCATCGGCAAAACTGTCTCAGACAAAAAGCGGAGTGCGCGCGACGTCCACAATGTGGAAATTGCACGCACACTCTGGGTAGTCTCTCTTCACCCTGAGTTTGCCCCCTGGAGCTTCGCATGAAGGTAATCGCCGCCGGCCTCACCAATGTCGGCATGAAGCGGGATCACAACGAAGACAACCTCCTCCTCTACCCCGAGGAGAACGTCTACGTGGTGGCCGATGGCATGGGGGGCCATGCCGCAGGAGAAGTCGCGAGCCAAATCGCCGTCGACACCATCAGTGAGTTCTTCAAGAACACCTCTGCCGACGAAGAGGTGACCTGGCCCTACAAAGAGAACCACGACTTCAGCTACGTCGAAAACCGCCTGCAAACCGCCGTGCGCTACGCCAACCGCCTCATCTACGAGACGGCCCTCGCCGACAAAAGCAAACACGGCATGGGCACCACGGTGGTGTCGATCGTCTTCACCAACAAAGGGGCCTACACCGGGCACGCCGGCGACTCCCGCGCCTACCGCTTTCGCGACGGCCAGGTGGAGCCGGTCACCGTCGACCACTCCTTGCTCAACGACTACATGCGGGCGCATGCGTTGACGCCTGAAGAGATCGAGGCCTTCCCGCACAAGAACGTCATCACCCGCGCTGTGGGAATGAAAGAAGACGTCGAGGTCGAGGTGGGCAAAGTCGAGCTGCGCTCGGGCGACATCTACATGTTGTGTTCAGACGGCCTCAACGGCGAAATCACCGACGACGAGATGAACGAGATCGTGCAGCGCTTCGTCGCCGACCCCGCCAAGTGCGACGACGTCGAAGGCATGTGCACCGAGCTCATCGCGGCGGCCAACGCCGGCGGCGGCAAAGACAACGTCACCTGCATCTGCATGAAGGTGGTCGACTAGGCTGGAGCGCCAGCGCGCAAGCGCGGGCATGCTCCGGCCTTTTACGTTCATTTGGACTGAGTGACGGCGCCGTCGTCTGCATTGGTTGTCAGTCGTCATCGACCATTTGCGCCGCAAATGGTCGTCGGGCATTGCTCAGCAATGCCCCATGGTCGACGATGCCTGTTTCCCATCCTCACCGATGTCGTTTTTTCGTCATCAGCGACGGACACGTCACACAACGTCGCTGACGTCGCAGACCAGGCACATCCGACCATTTGCGGTCAGCTGTCGACCAGCAGACGGGACAGACAAGTCGTCTCCATCTGCAAATGGTCGTTGGGTCTTTTGCAAAGCAAAAGACACGTCACCGGGCGTAGGTCACCGACAGGGGGCCCACGTCGACGCTCTTGCCCGCCCGCACCAACACGGCCGGACGGCGCCGTGCGTACAGCTGCACCACGGCCAAGTCGCCGCCTTCGGTGGTGGTCAACACCAGCCGTGGCCCCAGCGGAAAGTCGCCGCCCGCCAACACCACGTCGCAGTCGGGGGTGTCGCCCACGACGACGATGGCGCGGTTCATGGTGATCTCGGCCAACAACTCGCCGGCGCCGGTTTCGATGGTGGCGACGCCGGGTTCTTTGTGGTTCTTCTCACGCTGCTTGGAAGTGTCTTCAAACGACTGCACCGGAGGCGGCCCCGCCTGCGCGGTGTCGGTGAAGGTGCCGCCTTCCCAGATGTGCTCCTCGTTTTCCATCGATGACAAATGCGCCGACCACGCATCGCGGGCGGCGGCGAGGGAGCGGCCTGAGCCTTCGCCGAGGTCGCCGTCGCGCAACAACAAAGACGGCGCCGCCGAAAACGGATTGCTGCCCCCCAGGTCGTCGTCGTCGTCGATGTCGCTCAACGTCAGCGGCAAGGCCACCTCGTGTCGTGCGAGGTGCAGGTGGTAGGGCGGAATCCACATGGAGTCGCCCTCGCGCACCAACGTGGGCTGGGTGATGCGGGCACCGTTGACCCACGTGCCGTTCTGGCTGCCTTTGTCGTCGACGAGAAACCCGCCTTGGGCGTCGGCACGCTTGAGTTGCGCGTGCTTGCGGCTGATGCGTTTGGAGCGCAGCGGAATGTCGGCGTCGTCAGAGCGGCCGATGCTGAAGGCGTCGCCCAACAACGCATAGCTCTTGGGCTCTTGCCCTTCGCTGTGCACCACGACGACAAAAGCGTCGGCGGCGTTGGCACAAATGGAGGGCGGGTCGTCTTGGCCGTCGTCGACGAGGCTGAGGATGTGTTCGCCGATGCGAATCTCGTCGTCGAGGCCGATGTCGACAGGGTCTTCGACGCGCAGGCCGTTGACGCGGGTGCCGTTGGCAGAGCCGAGGTCGCGCAACACAAAGCCGGTGGCGTGGCGCTCCAGCTGGGCGTGCAGACGCGAAAAGTGCAGGTCGTCGACGCGCACGTCGGCTTTTTTGCCGCGGCCGATGGTGACGATGGAGGCGTCGATGTGCTGTTGCAGCACTTGCTCTGTGCCGAGGGTGGCGATGATGCCGGTCATGCTGCGCTTTCGGGTTGGGCGTCTGGGTCGTTGGGTTCGACGAGAAAATCGAGCTGCGGGTGCGCGCGTCCGACGTCCCAAGCGGTGATGTCGTAGGTGGCGACGCCGGCTTTGGCGAAGGGATCGTCGGCCAAGGTCGCCTGCAACGCGTCGAGCGAGGGGGCACGTGCCAGGATGACGCCTCCGGTGCGAGGCACCTTGCGCCCAGAAGCGACGAACACGCCGTTGGCGTACCCACCATCGAGGAAAGCGACATGGTCAGGCAACAGCGCATCGACGTCGGCGAGCGGTGCCTTGTAGGTCAGCGACACAATGAACCACGTCATGAGACGTTTGCGTTGGTCTGAGCGGCCTTCTTGGAGTCGGCTTCGGCTTTCGACAGACCCTTCGGCGCTTGGGCCATGAGGTCGGCGGTGGCATCGTTGACGACGGCCGAGGCGCAAGCGAAGCCGAAGCTCCCCGTGACGTACACGGCGGTGCCGTCGATGAGGTTGCGGTTGTCGCAGCCGTGCTCGGGGGAGCGGTTGGGACACACGCATTTGAAGCCGAGACCCTTGTCGTACGACAGCGCCCGCGGCCATTGCCGGTTCTCTTTGGAGTACACGGCGGTGACGCCCATCTGGCCGTCGCGGGGGAAATCGTATTTTTCGCGCAGGCGTTTGCGCACCTGGCGGGCGAGTGCGCAGTTTTGCGTGTCGGCGAGGTCGTCGATGTGAATCTGCGTGGGGTCGAGTTTGCCGGCAGCGCCCATCGACGACACCACGCGAATGCCGCGCTCTTTGCAGGTGGCGATGAGGTGCAGCTTGGCGGTGACGTTGTCGATGCAGTCGAGCACGTAGTCGTAGCGGCCGTCGCGCCACGGCGAGGTCAACAGCTCGTCGCTGCGCTCGGCGTTGTAGAAGATGCGTTGCGCCTCGACTTGGGCTTGGGGATTGATGAGGCGAAGGCGATCGCGCAGCAGCTGGGCCTTGGGTTTGCCGATGTTGCCCTTCAACGCTTGCAGCTGCCGGTTGGTGTTGGTGACGCACACGTCGTCGAAGTCGACGAGCATGATGTGGCCGACGGCCGAGCGTGCCAACGCTTCGGCGGCGTAGGAGCCGACGCCTCCGGTGCCGAACACCACCACCCGCAGGTTCATCAGCCGCGAAAAGGCATCGTCGCCAAACAGACGACCGAGACGGTCGAAGCGGCGGTGCAACTTGTAGCTGCGGTCTTCGTCGGTGGCGCCCTCGTAGGTGGCGTGGTCGTCGACGACGGGCACCGCTTCATCCAGTCGGTCTTGCACGTCGTCAAGCGGCGCACGAAAGCCTTCTTCTTGGGCGGCACCGGCCATCTGGGGGTCGGTTGCAGCATCCACAGAGGGGCTGCCCACCAGGGGGAGAAACGAGCTGGACTTCACCGTGGAGGTCATGGGGCACCTGCAGTCGAATCGGGGTCGCCTGCAGAAGTAGCAACTCATTCGGCGGTGAGAAGGGGGTTGCGGGCGTCCAACTGCGGCCACAGCTGGGCTGCGTTGTGTGAGCAGCGTTCAAGCACTTCGTCGATGTCGCAGCCCCGCAGTTGGGCCACGGTGGCGGCGACGTCGTCGAGGAGGGCGCCGTCGACGTGGTGGCCGTCGGTTTCGAGCAGCAGGCGGTCGAGGGGCACGCGTTGGGCGGCGTCTCTCATCTTCTTGGCGCGGGACTGGCGCACCTGGGGCCCAACGCTGAGGTGCCACCCGACGTCGAGGTACCGTTTGGCCTGCACCCACGAGCCCGAGAACCCGTGCACCACGCCTGTCACGGTGGGGCGTTGGCGGAGCAGGGCAAAGGCCGCGTCGTGCTGGCGCACCACGTGGGCCACGACGGGCAGACCGTGGGCGTCGGCGAGATCCAACTGCGCCGCAAAGGCGTCGGCTTGGGTGTCGAGGGAGGCGGCAGCGAACGGGTCGAGACCCGTCTCGCCCACGGCACAGCACGATGGCAGCGCGCGCTCGACGTCGGGCAAGACGGCCGCCCAGTCGTCGGTGACCCACCATGGGTGCAACCCTGCGGCCATCGCCAGCCGAGGCGTCTGCGTCTGCAGCAGATGCCGCCAGCGGTCATCGTGCGGGTGGGAGCCGGCGTTGATCCCCACCACGTCTTGGTTGACGAGCTGGGCCAACTGGCGTGCGCACCGCTCGCGAAAGGCGTCGTCGACGTCGCTGCCGACCTCCTGCGTCGACGAGGAGGTCGACGGCGTCGGGTCTTCGAGATGCAACAGCAGGTCAAAACGCATGGCGCATGGTGACCTGTGCAACGAGCGCTAGCAACGCTGTCGACGACGTTGCAGCACACCCACTGCCAGCAAGGCCCACAACCATGCGCCGGGGGCTGCCGACGGCGACGTCGTGTCGCATCCACAGGTGGAAGGCGGTGCATCTGGTTCGGCGGTGGGGTCGGGCTCGGCTGTGACGTCGGGTTCGGCGGTAACATCGGGTTCGGCGGTGACGTCGGGCTCGACGACGCCACCGTCTTCGGGGGGTGGCGCCTCCTCGTCGACTTCGACGGTGAGGCCGCTGACGACAAAGGAGCCGGCGGCGAAGTTGAAGGTCACGTCGTCGAACACCAAGGAGCCCAACGTGGAGGGCACCATCTCGAGCGAGAACGTGCAGCTGGTGCCCGCCGCAACGTCGCCTTGCAGGCGCACCTCTTGGCCATCGACGACGACGTCACCACCGCATTGCGCGCCGGCGCCGACGGTGGCGGTGACCCCGGCGGGCAACGTCATGGTGGCCGAGAGCCCAGAGGCGTCTTTCACGCCGTCGTCGTGGTCGACTTCGACGCGCAACGTGGTGGGTTCGTCGAGCACCCACGTCGTCGAGCTGGTGAGCAAGGCGCCGGTGGGCATCTCTGACACCGGCAGCGACAACGTGCCCGCGCGGGAGGGGCCCGCTGACGACAAGGCTGCGAAGATGACGTCGTTGTTGCCAGGGTCGACCGCGACGACGTCGACCGTGGCGGTGCACGATGCGCCGGCGGTGAGGCCGAATCCGTTGAGGGTCAGCTGGTTGAGTGCAGCATCGGCCGATGAAATGCCGGGGCAAGTGGTGGTGACGTTGGGGGGCGACGCCAGCGCGAGGTGCGCTGGCAGGTACAACGTGGCCTCGACGTCGTCGACGTCTTCGACGCTGTTTTCGTGGTCGACGGTGAGCTGCAAAGTGGTGCTCTCGTCGGAGAAAAGAGCGTCGTCGTCGGCGGTGACGAACATGATGGGCGCCAACGGCCGCAATTCAAAGCTGACCTCTGCGGGGGCGCCCACGCGGTGCGTGCCGTTGGTGAACGGCGACGTCTGCAAGCCGTAGGTGCCAGCGGGCGTGCCAAAGGGGAGCCGCACCGGCACCCATGCCTCACAGTCGACGTCGGCGCGGGCGTCGAGGTTGCTCAGATTGGCCTTGTCGGAAGGGGCGTACGACGGCGCGTCGCAGTTGGGTGAGGTGATGTCGCCGTCGACGACGGCGCCGGGGATGGCATCGGAGGGATCGAAGTTGGCACGCACGCTGCTGAGGTCGACCCGCGACGACAACGTCACCACGAAGTCGACGACGTCGCCCGGCAACAGCGAGAGGTGATCGCCCTGGGGGGCAACCGTCACCGTCGGCACCAAGAGGTCGATGCCCAACGGCGTCGTCTTGCCCAGCGAGGTGCGCACCATGCCGTCGATGGTGGCGGTCATGTCCGACGTGGCGAAAAACACGGTCGGGGGCGGCAGCTCAGACCACAGCGGCGTCGGCAACATCACGTCGAGGGTGAAGGCGCACGTCGACATCGCGGGGATGTCTGCGCCTGCGAGACGCACCAAGGTGCCGTCGCCGTTGACGTCGGTGAGGGTCGACGACGACCCACAGACACTGTCGTTCGGCAAGGAGTTGAACACGACGCCCGCAAAGTCGGCGGGGGCCACGACGTCGAACGTCGCGCCCGTGGCTGGGGAGGCCGAGGCGTTCGACACCGTCACCTGCATGGGCACGGTGTCGCCGACCAAGGCGTGGGTGACGTCGAACGAGGCCATCGACATCAGCGGCTCAGAAATCCACATGAAGACGCTGTGGTGCCCGAGCTCAATGGGCTGCGCGTCGACGAATCCCGCGAACTGCGCCGAGACGTCGTATTCGCCAAGCACCGCGTCGTCGTCGACGGAGACCACAATGTCGAAGGTGCACGTCTGTTGGGCCGCGAGGTTGACGCCGGTGACGAGCACGGGGGCGTCGGGGGTGGCCTGGGTCATGGTGGAGCCCGCGCCACAGAATCCGTCGGCGGGCAACGACACCACCTGCAAAGGGAGCTCGTCGTTGGCGAGTTCGGTCCAGGTGCCATTGTTGAAGGCGCCGGTGGCCAACACATTCGACAGCGTGGTGCGCAAGGTGGCGGTGCCGTTGGGCAGCAGCACGTCTGGGGTCATGCTGCGTTCGACGACGATGCCGAGGACGTCGAAGGTCATCTCTGTGCCCTCGCGGCTGACGGCGGCGCCTTCAAGCTCAGCTGTGAGCGGCGAAGTTGACACAGTGTAGGCGCCTGGCAGCGCCGCCGCCGGCAGGCGGGTGTCGATGACCACCACGCACTCGTCGTCGCTCGCCAAGAAGGCTCCGTCGAGCACCACCGTCGACGTGCCCGTCAGGCTGCTGCCCAGGCCACAGACATTGGAGCGGGGCAATCCCGTCGCTTCCCAGCCTGGGAGGACCGCCCCAAGGTCGAGCTCGACGTGAATGTTCTGCGCCACGCCGGGCGCGTTCTCGTCTTGCTGCAGGTGCAGTTCGATGGGCAACGTGCCGTCGGCGAAGAACGGGCCGCCCACCGGGTGCAGACGCAGGCCGGGCGCCGGCAACGACAACAGCGTCAGCTCGGGCGGCGGAAAGAGCACGGCGTTGGTGCCAAGGGTGCCGACAAACGGGGTCACCACCACGGGCTGCGCCCCGCCCGGGAGGTCTTCGTTGATGGCCAACGGCAACACCACGGTGCACGTCGATGACGCAGCGATCTCGAGGCCCAAGAAGGAAACGTGCCCGTCTTCGACGACCACCGCCGTCGACAACGGCCCACAAAAACCATCGGCGGGGAGGCTGGGGTCGACCCCGGGGGCGCCCGCCGGAAGATGAATGTCGAAGGCACCCCGCAACACCTCTGCTTCGGTGTTGTCGAGCTGCAACGTCAGCGTTGTAGTGCTGCCCTGCACGGCGGGCCCGTCGAAGGAGGCGGTGAACGGCAGCTGCAGATCGACCCGCACCACGGCCGAGGCGCTCGCGGCTTCGACGTCACGGCCTTGTGCTTGCGCCGTCACCGTGGTCGACGGCAGCACGTGCTCGCCGAGCGTGGCCGACGTGGGGAAGGTGGCGTCGACGGCAAAGGTGCACTCCGCACCCGCGGCCAGGGCGCCGGAGGCCAGCGACAACGTCTCCCCCGTCAGCTGCAGCGTCGAGGCGGCACCGCAGGGCTGGGTGGGCAGCGCCCCCAACACAATGCCGGGGGCCACGCTGTCGAGGGCAAAGTCGGCTGAGATTTCTGAGAGGTCTTGCTCTCGGTTCAGGTTGCGCAACGTCCACGACAAAGTCGACTGTCCGCCGACACCGACGACGTCGGGTGCAAACGATGGCACCACCAACAGCGTCGAGGGTTGGGCCAAGGTGACGTCTGAAACGCCGTGGCCCAAGGCCGTCTCCAGGCCGCCCAACACGCCCGACGCAGCGGCCTGCAAAGCGACGTTGCCGATGCCCTGGGCCACCAACCGCACTTGCACTTCACAGCTGGCGCCCGCGTCGATTTGCTCGGTGCCCAGCGGCGAGGTGAGGGCGACGGAGGCGCCGCCGACCATGCCGTCCAACACGCCAGGGCAAGTGGTGCTCAACGCCAGCGGCGACGCCACGGCCACTTCAGGGGGCAGTGCGGCTTGCAACAGGGGCGTCACCCACGGCTCTGTGCCTTGGGAGTTGTCGAGGGTGAGGGTCCAGTCGAAGACATCGCCGAACGCGACGGGTGTGCCGGTGGCACTCGACCGCACTGTGGGGAGGGTGGCCGACACCTGCAATGTCGTCGACGCCGAGGTGGAGGTGGCTTGCCAGCTGCCGGCGGTGCTGCCGGTGACGTCGACGGTGAGCTCACACTCTTGTTGGGCGCCGAGGCGGAGATCGTGGATGTCGATGACCTGCCCGTCGACGTCGATGAGGCCATTGCAATGAGATTGCACCGACGCGCTGGCCACCTGCAGGTTGGCGTCGAGGGTGACTTGCACCGAGGCGCCGCCGAGGGGGCTGCTGCTGGGGTTGCTCAACGTCCAATGCAAGGTGGCGTGGGCATCGGGCCCCACTGCGGCGGGCGCAAAGGAGAGCGCCTCGGTTTGGGCAGATGCAGGCAGCGCCACAACGGCAGAAGCGAGCAGCAAAGGGAGCAAGGTGGTGAACTTCATCTGCCCTCCGGCAACACATGTGAAAGCAAAGCGACCGCCGACTCGCCGGCTCCGAATGTGTTTGGTGCTGCTGATCTGCGGCCCAAACCACTGCTTTCATCCCACAAGTGTAAGAGGTCGGTCGGCACGGGCGCCAAAACCCTGAACTTGCCGTCCGGCATGCGTTCAATGGTGCACCGAATGCGTATCAAGACTGCACAGCTGCGGAATTGGGTGCTTTTCTTGAGCAAGCCCCACCGCGTTTGATACGACTCGACGTTCAAGGCGCAGAAAAGGCGCTGGATGAGAGGCTCCACATGAGCGCAGGCGAGATCATCGGCATCGACCTTGGAACGACCAACTCCTGTTGCGCCATCGTGCAGGACGACGGCAACGTGAAGATCATCCCCTACCGCGGGGGCGAGACCACCATTCCGTCGATTTATGCCATCGACGACAAGGGCAACGAACTCGTCGGGTACGAGGCCAAGCGCCAATGGCTGCTGAACCCACAGCGCACGGTGTACGGCGCCAAACGTCTCATCGGACGCGACTACCAAAGTGGCTTCGTCAAGAAGATGGGCGAGTACTTCGCCTATGAGATGAAGTCGGGCGATGAGGGCAACGTCGTCATCCCCCTCGGCGAGCAGACCCTGAACTTGGCCGAGGTGTCGGCGAAGATCCTCAACACCATCCGCACCGTCGCCGCCGACTACCTGCAAAAGCCCATCACCCGCGCCGTCGTCACCGTGCCCGCGTACTTCAACGATCGCCAACGCCAGAGCGTGAAAGACGCCGGCGACAAGATCGGCCTCGACATCGTGCGCATCGTCAACGAGCCCACCGCGGCAGCCATGGCGTACGGCATTCGGCAAAACCTCACGCAAACCGTGGCCATCTACGACCTCGGCGGCGGCACCTTCGACGTCTCCGTCATCGAGATTCGCGGGCGCACCTTCGAAGTGAAAGCCACCGGCGGCGACATCTTCTTGGGCGGCATCGACTGGGACAACGCGCTCATCCAGTACGTCATCGACGACTTCCAAGAGAAGAACGGCATCGACCTCACCCAAGACCCCATCGCCATGCAGCGCATCAAAGACTTGGCGGAGCGCACCAAGATCGACTTGGCATCGCGTGCAGAGGCGCCGTTCTCCATCCCCTTCGTCACCATGACGCCTGAGGGCACCCCCCTCGACATCAACCTCGTCATCACCCGTGAGAAGTACGAAGAGATCACCGAACCGCTCGTGAAGCGCACCATCGAGATCGCCGACATGGTGGTGCAAGACGCCGAGATGAGCGTCGACAAGCTTGACGAAATTCTCCTCGTGGGCGGCCAAACCCGGTGGCCTGCCGTGCAAAAAGCCGTCACCGAATACTTCGGACGTGCCCCGGCGAAAAACGTGCACCCCGACGAGGCCGTCGCCGTCGGCGCTGCGCTGTATGCGCACTCTTTGGAGACCGACGCTGTCGACCAAAAGGTGCAGCTGCTCGACGTCATTCCCATGGCCATCGGCATCGAAGACGCCAACGGCAAGCTCTACGAAATCTTCAAGAAGAACGCGTCGGTGCCCAACCAGCGGCCCATCACGTTCACCACCAGCTACGACGACCAAGCCGAGCTGGCGATGCGCATCTACCAGGGCGAAGAAAAAGAGGCGACGAAGAACGAGCTGTTGGGCGAGTTCGAGTTCAAAGGCATTCGCACCGGCCCCAAAGGCTCTGTGAAAGTGCAGGTGGTGTTCGACTGCAACGTCGAGGGCATCCTCACGTTGTCGGCGCACGACCCCGACACCGGCACCAAGATGGAGACCACGCTCAAGGTCGCCGGCTCCGAATAGCGCGCCCCCCGCTCGCCCCACACACGCCCGCATGCCGAACGCACGCGGGCGTTTTTCGTGGTGCGCCGCGCTTTTTCGGCGGATCCATGCAATTCGGCCGCTGCGGCTTCGGAAAGGAGGAAAGGGCTGTCGGCCACGTCGGCGAAGACAGCATTTCTCAGGAGTTTCCATGCTGGATTTTAAGTCACCAAAACCCTCCAAGTTCGACGTCGTGCTCTTGGTGTTGTCGGTGTTGTGCGTTGTTCTCTTCGCCGCAGTGCTGTTTGAAAGCGCGGCCCACGCGGCCCTCCCGTCGTCGTCGATGAAACGCCCGCACCAGCAGTGGGAATACCGCTGCATGAACCGCACCGTCGACGTCACCAAGAACGCCAACCTCCTCGGCGAACAAGGCTGGGAGATGGTGAGCGCCGCCGCGTTGCCGGCGAGTGGGCAGAACCTTCTCGCAGGCGACGTCAAAGAACTCACCCAACGCTTTGCCGACGACAAACGTGCGTTGGCGGCGCTGTATGCCAGCGCGCAGCCGTTGATGGTGTGGTGCTTCAAGCGTCCGCGCTGACGGCGCGCCCGTCACCCGCCGACGGTGTCGCGCTTGCCCATGTCGTCGTCGATGCGCTGCAACAACACGTCGAGGGTGAGCGGTTCGTCGTCGTCACTGACGCCGAGCACCCGGCCCACCCGGCCGAGGATGGCGCCGGGCGACTCTCGTTGCAGCAGGGCACGCAGGGTTTCTTCGCCTCGCCGCTTGGCGAGGCGGTGCCCGGTGTCGTCGACCCACAACGGCAGGTGGGCAAACGTCGGAGCTGGGTGGTCGAGGGCGTGAAACAGCGCAACCTGCCGAGGAGAAGACGACAACAGGTCGCGTCCACGCACCACCTCGGTGACGCCTTGCAGCGCATCGTCGACGACGACGGCGAGGTGGTAGGCGATGACGTCGTCTTTGCGGCGCACCACGAAGTCTCCGACGTCGGTGGGAAGGTGCTGGCAGAAGCGTCCGGCCCAATGGTCGTCGACGCAGACCGTGTCGTCGGGGACGATGAACCGCAACGCACTCAGCTCGTGGTCTTCGACGACGACGTCGTCGGGACGGCAGGTGCCGGGGTAGATGGGGCCGTCGTCGCCAACGTGGGGGGCCGAGGCGATGCGGGCGAGGTCTTTGCGCGAGCAGCGGCAGCGGTACAGCAGACCTTTGTCGTCGAGCAGGCGCAGCGCGTCGTCGTAGTGGCTCCGCCGCTGGCTCTGCACGAAGGGGCCGGCGGGGTCGTCGTCACCCGGGCCCGCGTCGAACTGAAAGCCAAGCACGTCGAGGTCTTCGAGGATGTGTTCGGTGAACACAGGCTTGCAGCGGCCGTGGTCGAGGTCTTCGATGCGCAACAGCAGCCGGCCTTGTGCACGTCGGGCGCGGTACGTCGCCCACACGGCGGCGAAGAGGTTGCCAAGGTGCAGGTCGCCAGTGGGGCTGGGGGCGTATCGTCCGACGTAGCTCACGCCCGTCGTGTACCACGCGCGCCCTGGGATGAACCAGCGTGTCGTCGTGGAGCAGGTGGGGCGCGACGTCTGCAGACGCCGGCCCCGATTTCGCCGACGGGCGAAATCTGCTACGCCGTCGGCTGGAGTCTCTGGGGGCTGCATGCGTCGTGTTCAATTGAATCTCTCGCGTCTTCATTGGGGGGCGTGTCTTGCCATGACGACGTGGTGCGGCACCTTCGCCATTGGCTGCGTCGACCCGGTGTGCACGCCGGGGGCGTCGACGGCGTGCACCTGCAGCGACGGCAGCGAGGGCGCTCAGGTCTGCAACACACAAGGCACAGCTCTGCAGCAATGCGAGTGTGACGCGGTCGATCCTGTCGACGTCGATGCGGGCGTGGACGACGGCGGAGTTGTCGTCGACGATGGCATTGCTGGCCTTCAACTGATGCACCGTCTGGCAGGATTGTGGAGTGGGCCGACGAACTCGTCGACGGTGGTGCCTGACATTCCCGTCATGAACATGGACCTGCGGCCGGTCGGCGACGCCGTGCTCTTTGCGCGGCAAGACCTCGACGACGCCAACAACCTGCGCTTCTCGTTCACCATCGAAGACGTCGACGGGGTGCCCAAGTTGGTGTACCGCAATGGCGGCTACTTTCAGGGCGTGCTGCGCGACTCGCGCACCGTCGTCGAGCACGCTGACGACGACATGGGCGTGTATCGCTTCTGCAGTCTGGCAGGCGGCTGCGACTACATCGACGCTGTGTTCACCTTTGGCGCCGACGACCAGCTGACGTTTGACGTCGACGTTCGCGGCCAGCCGCACATCGATTGGAGCGCCACGCGCGAGGCAGAAGCCACGTTGCCGACGCCGTTTCCGACGAGCGAGACGCCCACCGGCGACACCACGCAGCCTTTTGCGCCGATGCCGACGCTGGAGGTTTCAGCGTCGTGGACGACGCCAGCTCCAGCAGGAGCGCAAGTGTTGCTGGCGCTGTCGCCCGACGATTGCCCCATCACCAATCCTCTCGACTGTGTGTGGGCGCGCAACTACGTCGCCTCCGTCGACGAGGGTGCCTCCGAGGTCACCATCGTGTTGGAGCAAGTGCACGCTGGCACCTACGCCTTAAACGTTGTGCTCGACAACGACGGCAACAACATTCCCAACAGCGGTGACGCCGTGCAATTGCCCAACCAGCACATCACCGTCAGCGCCAACCTTGACGACGACAACATCGCGTCGTCGTCGGTGTCCATTCCCGTGTCGTTTTGACGACGAGGTGGTTATGCAACGCATCTTTCTGCTGGCATTGGCGGCCTGTGCGCCGTGGGTGACGACGGCTTGTGCTGAGTTTTTGTGCGACCCCGAGTCGGACCCCCAGTGTCTGCTGAACGACCGTGGACACATCCAGGGCAAGGTGCTCTTGCCGCAAGCGACGGCGGCGGCAGCGTCGACCCAGCCCCGCTCAACGCATCCTCGCTCCACGTTGCCGACTGCCGTGCAGGACGCCCGCGACGTGTTGCGCACAGCGGTGCGCCAGGTGCGCCCCCACAAGAGTCTGGTGTCGATGGCGCCGACGTCGCCCCGCAAGGCGCCCACGTCGGCAGCACGGCCAGGGGAGCTCATCGTGACGTTCGCGAAAGACGCCCGAGGCCAACGGTCACAGGCTCGTTCGACGTTGCAGAACGCCGCCGATGCAGTTGGCCTCGACGTCGTCGTCGAGCTGCCATTGTGCAACACGTCGACATCGTGTTTGTCGACGCTGCGCACACGCCACGGCAAAGTCGTTGACGACGACGCCTTGGCACAACTGGCGTCGTTGTGGACGCGAGAGCCTGCGGTGCGTGCCGTCGAATACAACTTGGAGTTGCAGGCGCTGCGCGTGCCCAACGACGACTTCTACAACATGCAGTGGCACTACAGCGCCATCCACCTCGACGCCGCGTGGGACATCACCACCGGCGACGACGCCCTCACCGTCGCCGTCGTCGACACCGGCATCCTCGTCGACCACCCCGACCTGCGGTCGCGCATCGTGGGCGGCGCCGACCTCATCAACGATGCCACCGTGGCTGGAGACGGCGACGGCCGCGACGACGACGGCAACGACGCCGGCGATCAAGCCTGCGGACCCAACTGCCACAGCCACCATGGCTCACATGTCGCCGGCACCATCGCCGCCGACACCGACAACGGAATCATGGTGTCGGGTGTGACCTGGCAAGGCGGCGTGCTCGCCGTGCGCGTGTTGGGCAACGGCGGGGGCTCGCTCTTTGACATCGCCGGCGGCATCTTGTGGAGCATCGGCGAAGACGTCGAAGGGGTGCAACGCAACACCCGCCCCGCGGACGTCGTCAACTTGTCGTTGGGCGGGCCCGGCGACAGCCAGACCATGAACGACGCCGTGCAAGCCGCCATCGACAGCGGCGCCATCGTCGTCGTCGCCGCTGGCAATGACGACGTGGACGCCAGTTCGTTCACCCCCGCCAATGCGCCCGGCGCAATTGTCGTCGGAGCCGTGGGCCACCGCGGCGGCGACCGCGACGTGGCGCAGCGCGCGTCGTACTCCAACTTCGGCACCATCGTCGACGTCATGGCGCCTGGTGGTGAACAACTCGAAGACATCGACGGCGACGGCCATGTCGACGGCGTGTTGTCGACGACAGCCGACTTCGTGTCGTTCTTGCAGGGTACATCGATGGCGGCCCCCCACGTCAGTGGCGTGGCCATGTTGCTCAAGAGTGTGCGGCCCCAACTGCGGCAAGACGAAGTGCGCGCGTTGTTGACGTCGTCGGCCGACGACCGCGTGCAATGCAGCCAAGGCTGTGGCGCCGGACGCGTCGATGCGCTGGGCGCCCTGCGCGAACTCACCGGTGTGAGCAATGCGCCCTTCGTCGTGGCCGAGCCCTCCCTCACCAACATCGGGCAAGGCGACCTCGACGCTGAGGTGACGTTTCGCAACGTGGGCGACGTGGCCACCGACGTCGAGTTGTTCATCGCGGGCACCGACAAAGAGAAGGTCACCGTCGACTTTGAGCAAAGCACCCTCAACGTCGAAGGCGAGTTGCACGTCGCTGTGGCCATCGATCGCACCGGTGACGACGAGGGTGAGGCCGACCTCATCGCCGTGTGGGGCGACGACACCAGCACCGTCGCCCGTCTCAGGTGGACCGCCGACGTCTTGCCCCTCGCCGGCTCTGTGCTCATCGGCGCCTTGCGGGAGTGGCCAGGGGGCGAACTGGAAGTGCAGCGGCTGGTGACCACCGACGAGTTCGCCGGATGGGACTACACCTTGTTCAACCTCGAGCCCGGCAGCTACTTGGTGATGGGCCTCAGCGACGACGACAACGACGCCGTCTTCGAAGACCACGAGGGCATCGGTGTGTACCCGTCGGTGCAAGAGCCCCAGCTGATCAACGTCGCCGTCGGGCAAACCAACACCGCCGTCGACTTCTTGGTGGCGCCTGGCGTGGCGCTCGAAGACATCGGAGCCGGCAACGGCGACATCGGTGCCGCCTGCGAGACGTCCGCCGATTGCGCCGGCGGACTGTATTGCGACCGCTCGTTCTTCCCCGGCGGCTACTGCTCGACGTCGTGCAGTGGCGACGTGCCATGCCCCGCAGGGAGCGCGTGCTTCTGCTTGGCGACGTCGCAAGGCGGCTGTGACGACGGCATCTGCTTGCAGACCTGCATGGCGTCGTCGGAGTGCCGCGAAGACGACGGCTACGTCTGCGACGCCGACATGACTTGCTATCCGAGCGGCACCTGACGTTTCTGTCGCATCACGCGATCGTCCGATGGGGGCGTCGGGCGCACATTCCTATGGTTCTTGAAGGGGCGGCAGGAGTGCACATGACGACGTCACACCACAGCCATCGGCCGGCGTTCACACCCATCGGATTGTGCATGTTGCTGTGCATGACGACGGCGTGCGCTGACCCCGCACCGCCGCCCTCCATTCCGGTGTGGCGGCCAGCGGTCGACGTCGACGGCGGTGTGGCTTCGCCCGCTGACGCCGGCGTCGTCGTCGATGCCGGGGCATCTGGCGACCCCAACGTCATCGCCGAGGGGCAAATCTGTGGACTGCAGCGCGACCGCGTCGTTCTCGATCTCGACGTCGGACGGTTGCACCACCTCACGTTGGCGACGACGGGCGACGACGATCCCGACCTCCTGCTGTACCGGCAAGACGCGCCCCACCACGCCTTGCTCATCGGACGGGCCTACGGCGCCGACGACGTTTGGCTGACCCCCACGGCGGGCGAGACGTGGGTGGCTGAAATCACCTCTCCCTTTGGCGACTGCGAGTCGTTCGTGCTGTCGGCCGTCGTCGTCGACGACAAGACCGTCAACGTCCTGCACGGCAGCGTGTTGTACGACGACAAGGTGTACGGCGACACGGGCTTCACTGGCGAGGTCGTCGAGCGTCCAGCACGAGGCATCACCGTCGAACTCGTCGCCGATGGCCAGGGCGTATTGGCGGCGACCACCACCGGCCCCGACGGACGCTTCACGTTGGCCCACCCGTTGCCCACCGACGTCGACCTGCGGTTGCGGGCGGTGGCCATGCTCGAGGCCCACGGACAATGGGCCCGCACCCGCGATCGCGGAAACAGCCCCGCCACCTACGCCATCCACTCCGACTTGTTCACAGCCGCCACCGTCGACGACGTCATGCCCTTCGAGGCCATCGCCGACGTCGACACCACCGGCGGCGCCTTCAACATTCTCGACGTCACCTATGACGCCAACGCCGTCATCGTCGACCACACCGAGCAGAAGAGTCCGTTGCTCACGTATTCCTGGCAGCGGGGGCAGGCCTTTGGTTGTGGGTCTTGTTTTTCGGGCACGCGCATCTCGCTCGGCGGGCAGTTCGAAGATCCCGACGAATACGACGACGACATCGTGCTGCATGAGTTCGGGCACTACTTCGCGGCCTACTACGCCCCCGACGACAGCCCCGGCGGCAGCCACCGCGACATGCGCGTCGAGCCCCGACTGGCTTGGGGCGAAGGGCTCGCCTATTTCGTCAGTTCGATGATCCGCCGCTCGCCGTCCATCGTCGACAACTACATCGACGACATTCGCTTCACCGACCTCGAACGGGTCGAACTCAACGGCGAATCTCTCGGCGATTTCAAAGGCAGCTCCACCGGCGGCCTCGACGGACGCCTGCGCGAAGAAACCGTCGGCGCCCTGCTGTGGGACGCCTACGACGACGACACCGCCCCCAACGACGTTGAACCCCACGACCAACTGCACATGAGCGAAGCCGGCATCTTCGACGTGTTGCTCACGCACATGAACAGCGATGCCGACGACGTCGGCCCTTCGGGTGTCGACCTCGCCGACTGGTTGTGGGCGCAAGAATGCATGCTCAACGCCGACGACAGCGACGCGGCCATGTCGCTCGTCGACGAGAGAGAGCTTCCGTGGCCCAACACAGCTGGCGCGGCCTGTGCGCAAAAGACGTTGCGCACCGAACCCGACCTGACCGTCGACGTCGTCGACGGCGTGGCGGTGCTGGCGCTCGACCACGAGGCCACCGTCGACGTGGGCGTGCTGATGCCGAGCGGCGAGAGACGCCCTGGACGCCGGTTGCGCTGTGCGCGCCGATGCGAAGTCGACGTGCCCCGCAAATCTGCCCTGTGGGTGCACGCGGTCATCGACGACGACGTGAAGCACCGCAGCGTGTGGCGCACCGTGGTGCCAGCAGAGGTCGCAGACGCCTTCAGCGGCGAAGGCCATCTCGGGGTGCCCCACAAGCATGGACCCGTCCGCGAATTCAGCCGCTGATGTTGCTTATTGCAACTCCATTCCCAACAAGCAGTCGCGTACGCGGGTGGGGAGCTTCTGTTTTCAGACCGGAGCGTCGTGCATCAGGAGGGAGTATTTTCTTTTGTTTACGGGGGGTTGCCGGTTAATTTGCCTTGCTGGCAGACGCGGCATGCGTATGCTGAGGGGGCTTCGTTCGCAGAACAGCTGCTGCGGGGGAAGCGCTCTTGCCACAGAGGCACGTGGGGTCGGTTTCTTCTGCAATGGCAGAGGAGCGGACAGGTGTGCGCGTTGGTGGGGTGGGGACGGGTTGCGGCCGATTTTGGCACAGGTTGTGCTGGAGGGGCCCCGACAGGGGGCAACCCCTACGCCCTGTTGAAAATCTGTTGTAAAACAGGTGCTTATTGAGCAACACCTCCACCAAAGACCGCAACTCACCTAGGAAGCAACTCACCTAAGAAAGGTGCCCCTCCACCTGCTGTGCCACCGCATACGCCCGGTCAAACAGCTCCGACTCCACGCCCCACGCCGTGTAAAACGTCGAAAACAAAGCCTTCAGCAACGCAGGTGTCTGCAACGGCGCCGGCTTCTCCACCCGGTCGCCCTTGCGAAAGTGCTCGATGCCATGCACCGCGCCCCACACCAGGTACACCCGCTGCAGATGGTCGCCATCCTGCAGCACGTCGGCGGCCGCCGCTTCGGCCAGGGTTTCGGCAAACATGTCGAGGATGGGCGCCAGCGTGCGGTTGATGTCTTGCAGCTGCGCATCCGAGTGCATGATGCGGTGCTCGCTCAACAGCGAGTCGATGAGGTGATGGTGTTCAGGCGATTGCACCGCGTGAATGGAGTACATCGACAGCGCCACCATGGAGCGCGCCAGCAGAAATTCGGCCTTGGGCAACGTGGCGCCGACCTTGCCGTCGAACGCCTCCAGATGTGACTGCAGCGCCGTGCCGTAGCTGTTGATCGACCGGCTCTGCAGGGCCACCACCAGATCTGACTTGCTGGGGAAGTACCGGTACAGCGCGCCCACCGCCGCACCCAACCGCTTGGCGAGCTTGGCGACGGTGAGGCCGTCGATGCCCTCCTCGAGCACCAGCGCCATGGCGGTGTCGAGCATCTCGTTGCGGCGCTGCAAATGGCGCTGCTTGCGCTTTTCGCCCTTGGGGGCGTAGGCCGCAGTGAGGTCGTCTAGGGGTGCAGGAGGCTGCGATGGAGGCATTTGGGTCATGGCTCTGCCCTCGATGGGTCAAAGGGAGGATGCCCTCTCTATGCAGATCACGCCGCATTCGGCGTTTTTTCATAGGTGATTTGACCGATGTCGCGCCAAAATGCTTGCGAACGTCAAATAGAAAGTAAACACTGTTTACGAGACGGCCTTGCCGTGAATGCCTTTCACCCGCCATGCTCCGTCTCTCTGGCCCAAAGCCCAAACCGATTTGCCACGCCAAGGGGAGCCCCACCATGCACGACTTGCTCATCAAAAACGGAACCATCGTCGACGGCACCGGCCAAAAGGCCTTCAAAGGCGACGTGGCCATCACCGGCGACAAGATCACCTACGTGGGCCCCAGCGGTGAAGCGGGCGAGGCCAAAGAGGTCATCGACGCCGACGGCAAGTTGGTCACCCCCGGCTTCGTCGACATGCACACCCACTACGACGCCCAAGCGTCGTGGGATCCATGGTTGACCCCCTCGTCGTGGCACGGCGTCACCACCTGCGTCATGGGCTCCTGCGGGGTGGGCTTCGCCCCCGCCAAAAAAGACAAACACGACTGGCTCATCGGACTGATGGAAGGCGTCGAAGACATCCCCGGCGCCGCCCTCGCCGAAGGCATCACCTGGGAGTGGGAGTCGTTCCCCCAGTACCTCGACGCCCTCGACAAGATGGATCGCGTCATCGACATCGCCGCGCAGATTCCCCACGGCGCCTTGCGCGCCTACGTCATGGGCGAGCGCGGCGCCGACAACGAAGAGGCCACCGCCGACGACATCGAGAAGATGTGCGAGTTGGTCACCGACGGCCTCAAGGCCGGCGCCGTGGGCTTTTCGACGTCACGCACCTTGCTGCACAAGTCCATCGAGGGCGTGCCCGTGCCCGGCACCTTCGCCTCGCGCGACGAACTCTTCGGCATCGGCAACGCCCTGCGCGACGCTGGCCACGGCGTGTACCAAGTCGCATCTGACCACGGCTCCGTCCCCGACGAGATGGAGTGGATGAAGGTGTTGTCGACGGAGATCGGCAAAAAGGTCTGCGTGAACCTCAGCCAGGTCGACCAAGACCCCAAGCTCTACGAAAAGGGCCTGCAAAAACTTGAAGAAGCTGCCGAAGAGGGCGTCGAGCTCTACGCCCAATGCGCCGGCCGCTCCATCGGCATCGTGATGTGCTGGCAGGGCACGGCGAACCCCTTCATCGGCTTCACCGAATTCTTGAAGGTCGGCTGGCTCCCTTGGGAAGAGCAGCTCGCCGAACTGCAAAAAGACGAAGTGCGCAGCAAGATCATCAACGACGACCCCCAAGACCTCGGCGAGTTCGCCAACATGATCTCCCGCAGCTTTCACAAGATGTTCCCCATGAAAGAGGGCATCGAATACGAGCCTGCCTCCAGCGAATCCGTCGCTGCCATCGCCGAGCGCACCGGCAAAAAGCCTGAAGAAATCATCTACGACGCCTTGATGAACGGCGCCGAAGAAGGCGACGGCAAAGGCCTCATCTACTTCCCGCTGTTCAACTACTCCGACGACAACCTCGACGTGGTGCACAAGTTCCACACCCACGAGCGCACCTTCATGGGCCTCTCAGACGCCGGTGCCCACTGCGGTGCCATCTGCGACGGTGGCATGCCCACCTTCATGCTCACCCACTGGACGCGCGATCGCGAACGCGGCGACAAAATCGCCCTGGAGCACATCATCCACCGCCAAACGCAGGCCACCGCCGAGATGTACGGCTTCTTCGACCGCGGCACCCTGTCTGTGGGCAAGCGCGCCGACGTCAACGTCATCGACTACGACGGGCTTGGCTTCGAGCGTCCGGAGTTGGCGTGGGACCTCCCCGCTGGCGGCCGCCGGTTCATCCAGAAGGCCAAGGGCTACAACTACACCCTGGTGGCCGGCGAAATCGTCGTCGAGAACGACGCCTTCACCGGCAAGTTGCCCGGCAAGCTGGTCCGCGGCCCGCAGCCAGCACCCGACGCCCAATGAGACGCGCAATGAGCGTTTGACGTCGTCACTTCGGCGTCGCCCAGGCCCCGCAGATGCGGGGCCTTTTGTTTGGTGTGGATCCATGTCGTCCACAGCGGGGTCGGCACGCGTTGCTCCGGTGACCTTTCGTCGATCGGAGTCGCGCATGTTCATCTTGGAGTGGTTGAGAGACACGAGCCCGTTTGGGCTGTTCATCGTCTTGTTGGCGTTTGGCACGGGCGTGCTGTCGGCAGGGACGTTGGTCGTGGGCTTGGTGGCGCACAACCGGCGCATGGTGTTGGGCTTGCACGCCTTGCCCCTGGGTGGCTTCACGGCCCTGTTCGCCGTCACGGTGTTGGTGCGCTTGTGGGCAGGGAGCCAGATCGACCAGGCGCTGATGCACGTGCCACCCGAGTCGATGCTGGAGATGCAGATGTACGCCGACGTGGCGCTGGCGGCGCCGTGGAAGCTGATGGGCTTCTTCGGCGTCTTTCCCGCCGGTTTGCTGCTGCTGAGTCTGGTGGTGGCGCTGGTGAAAAAGCCGGCGCCGGTGACCCCCTAGGCGTTGTTGATCCCCCAAACGTGTCTCGCCAACGGCGGAATCCGCACGTCCCTCTTCAGGGACGTGTTTTGCCGTCGATGTAGGTGCCCGGATTCTGAAGGGGAGATACCTCAGCATTGTGGTTGTTTTTGAGGCAGGTGACCTGGGGCCGCCGTTGAAGACGGATGTCCTCATGGAGACACCAGAAGGCGGAAATGTGCCTTTTTGCCCCGAATACGACTGAGACAGTCGCTTTTCGTGTTTGGAGTGCGACTAAAAACCTGAGGTATGTCTCAACCGGAGTCGGTTCTGACTGTGGGGCCTGAAGATGGGTCCGGAGGGATGAGACACATGAAACGAATGGGAAAATGGGCCGCGAGCTGGCCCTCACTGGCCACGGCGGCCATCGCAGGCGGCACTGCCGTGTTGCTGCAAGCCGCACCCGTCCAAGCGCAGGGCTGCGCAGATGGCAGCCGTGAAGGCTTTTTGGACACCAACACCTATCCCGACATCGCGGCCTGTGCCGGCGGCTGGTCGGAGCCCGGGGTGCGCACCCAAGCGGAGGCCACCTGCGCCGGCTCTGGCAATGACAACGCCACAAATCCAAACGGCACCGGTTGTTTTGCCTCTGACATTTGCGAAACCGGCTGGCACGTCTGTGGTGGCGCAGCCGACATTCGCGCGTCGAGTCCCATCGTCAGCCGTTCGACTTGCGACGCCGACGCTGCAGCCGGCGTGAGCAACGTGTTCTACACCACGCAAGCCAACTCGAATGGGTTCTTGCAGTGCTCAGACAACCCCGCGCACACCAACGACCTTTTTGGCTGTGGCTCGATGGGCGGCGCCCCCGATTCTGGCACCTGCGACGTGCTGGGCCGTTCGCTGTCGGACCTCTGCGACCTCGACAACACCAACGCCTGGTCGTGTGACGCGGCCGGCGGTGCAGCTGAACAAACCACCGCCACGAAGATCGACGGATCCGTTGGGGGTGGCGTGATGTGCTGCCGTGGCGCGGGCTCGACCATCGTCGTCGACGACGCCACCCTCAACACCTGCAACGGCACCCCGACCATTTCGGGCACCGCCTACGACAACGGTGGCCTGCCGCTGCTCGGCGCCACCATCTCCATCACTTACCCCTCTGGCGCCACCATCGAACTGACCTCGAGCGGCACCGACGGCACGTTCTCGACGCCATGGCGCGTGGGCGAGCCGGCCATTCCAGCTGGCAGCTCCGCCGTGCTCGGCGCCTACATCTTCGACATCACCACCCGCTACACCGGCGCCTCGTTCACCATCAACCTCGCCGACGCCGACATGGACGGCGTGTGCGACAGCGCCGACGTCTGCGACGGCAACGACGCCTCCGGCGACAGCGACAGCGACGGCATCTGCGACGACATTGATGCCTGCCCCACCGACGCCACCAACGACAGCGACATGGACGGCATTTGCGACCACGTCGACATCTGCCCGGCGGGCGACAACACCATCGACGGCGACATGGACGGCGTGCCCGACGCCTGTGACGCCTGCCCAGCCGACGGCAACATTGGCCTCTACAACTACGTCGCGTGGGACGCCCCACCGTCGGGCCAAACCGCCACCGGCACCGTTGCTGGCGTCGGCGTCACCTACACCTCCGACGCCAACTTCTCCAACACCAACGAGATGTTCCAGCATTCAGAGTTCCCGGCGCGCTACTTCATCCCCAACGTCGTGCCCACCCTGCGCAACGACCTCATCAGCAACAACACCCTCACCTTCGACCGTCCGGTGTCGGATCCTCTGCTGGTGTTCTCGTCGGTGGGCGCTCCCAGCATCCAAGTGCCCGTGGTGTTCAACGTGCCCATCGTCATTGAATGGGAAGACGCCTTGGTCAGCAGCACCGCCACCGGCTTTGTGGGCCAAGAGAGCGACGTCATCGTTCGCATCCCTGGTGTGCACACCTCCATCGACTTCAGCTACCAAGCCAACGAAACCTATGTGAACTTCGCGCTCGGCTTCGGCGGCACCGTGGCCGACACCGACATGGACGGCGTCAACGACCCCTGTGACATCTGCCCTCTCGACGCTGCCGACGACAGCGATGGCGACGGCAGCTGCGACACCGATGACCTCTGCACCGGCGACGACACCACCGGCGACGCTGACGCCGACGGCATCTGTGACGGCACCGACCTGTGCCAAGGCGACAACGCCTCGGGCGACACCGACGCCGACGGCATCTGCGACGACCTCGACATCTGCACCGGCGAAGACGCCACGGGCGACGCCGACGCCGACGGTATCTGCGACGGCACCGACCTGTGCCAAGGCGACAACGCCACCGGCGACACCGACGGCGACGGCGTGTGCGACGGCAGCGATCCTTGCCCGCAAGACGCCGCCGACGACAGCGACAACGACGGCAGCTGCGACAGCGTCGACCTCTGCACCGGCGACGACAACACCGGTGACGACGACGGCGACGGCGTGTGCGGCGACCTCGATCCTTGCCCGCTCGACAACCCCGATGACAGCGACAACGACGGCGTGTGCAACAGCGTCGACGTGTGCATCGGCAACGACGCCAGCGGCAACGACGACGGCGACAACTACTGCAACGACACCGACCTGTGCGACGGCCCCAATGGCGAAGACGGCGACTGCATCGCTCCTGACGTCGACAACTGCCCGCACAACTTCAACCCCGGCCAAGAAGACTTCGACGGCGACGGACACGGCGACGCCTGTGATCCCCGCGTGAGCCCCATCGTGATGTACGCGCAGCTGCCTCCGGGCGATGCCAACTGCCCCAACGGCGGTGTGCGCATCACCATCGGCCTCGACAACGGCGACGGCGGTGCCACCGCAGTCGACGGCGTGCTCGACGACGGCGAAATCGACGACGTGTTCTTCGCTTGTGAAGGCGCAGCCGCCGGCCCCGGCGGTGGTGACGGCGAAGTGCTGTTCGTCGACAGCTTCGACGCGGGCGACCAAGCCATCGGCACTGCAAGCTGCGACCCGGTGTTCGACCTCTTCCAAGGTGCAGGACCCATCGGCGGCGCCCGTGAACTCGCGGTGCGCAACTCGGTGTGCAACAGCGGCCAGCCCGCCAGCTTCGCCGTCGACGCCACTGCCGGCACCCTCTCGGCCTGGCACAATGCCAGCGGCTTTGTGGGCCAAGCCATGTGGGGCAGCACCATCGGCAGCTTCGTGTTCACCACCCACGAAAGTGGCAACACCGGCACCGACTTGAACCTGGCTTTGACCCTCGACAGCGTCGTGGAGATCGACGTCGACCACGTGCCTTCGAGCGCATCGAACCTGCAGGTGGTCCTCCCGACCCCCAACGGCAACCGCGTGGCCTCGGTCAGCTTCGACCCCGATGGTGCCACCGGCACCTACTCGGTGCCGCTGTCGAGCTTCACCAACCTCACCGAAGAAGAAGCGGCCGACATCGACGGCATCACGGTCGCCTTCGGTGTGGCGGCGCCTTCGGCTGCCGAGGGCATCGTGGTGTCTGAGATTCGCATTGTGCGTCCCGCTGTGGGCCCAGGCCCAGGCAGCATGCTCATCACGCAAACCTCGTCGCTGCCGGTGGGCGATGCCGACTGCGCCTTTGGCGGAACGGTCATCGACTTCGGCTACGACAACGGGGCCGACGGCGCCACCGCTGGCGACGGCACCCTCGAAGGGGCGGAGATCCTCGACTCGGTCACCGTCTGCAACGGCGCCGACGGCGCAGATGGCTCGGATGGCGGCAACGCCGACGGCGGCACCGCCGGCACCGACGGGGCCACCAGCCTCATCACGGTGACGGCGTTGGCCGCTGGCGACGCCAACTGCCCCGACGGCGGCGCTCGCGTCGACTCTGGCATCGACAACGGTGACGGTGACGGCAGCACCGCCGGGGACGGTGTCCTCGACGACGGCGAAATCGACTCCACCGCGTACATCTGCAACGGCGCTGCCGGCACAGATGGCACCGATGGAGCCGATGGCGCAGACGGTGCCAACGGTGCGGATGGTGCCAACGGCGCTGACGGTGCCCAGGGCGAACAAGGACCACAAGGCGAACAAGGCCCTCAAGGCGAGCAAGGCCCGCAGGGCGAGCAAGGCCCAGCTGGATCTTGTGAAGCCACCGGTGGCTCCAGCATGACGCCGTTTGCGGCTCTGCTGCTGCTCGGCTTGCTGCGTCGTCGTCGTCGTCGCTGACGGCCGCCGCATCTCAGAGCACAAAGGCCCCTCTTCGGAGGGGCCTTTGTTTTGCGCCAGAATGAACGTGGTGTTTCACGGCAGGGCGCCATCTGTCGACAGCTTCGACAGAGGCGTGACGGGGGTGAAGATCGCCGTCACACTGCCGATGGGAGATGTGATGGGGAAACCACCCGGAGTGGACCATGTCGACATCGAGCACCGAATCTGCGTTTCGTCTGGGGTTGCCGCCGCACCTCGACCACCTGCACGCTGATCGCGAGGCATGGGCGGTTCTCAAACAAGAAATGCGCCGTTGGTTGGAGCCAACCGTCGGCAAACTCACCCTGGTGATGACGTCGAAGTACTACGGCAACAGCAAAGCGCTGGAGTCGGGGGTGTTGGACGCCGCCTGGGTGCCGCCGTTGGTGGGGCACCAAATGCACCGCGCCCTCGACGTGGACCTCGTGGCTCGGTGTGTGCGTGACGGTCAAAGCAGCAATCGCTGTGCCCTTGTCGCCCATGTCGACGACGTCGAAGCCAGTGCTGCACCCGCTTTTTGGACACTGCAAAACGCGGTGTGGGCCGATGCGTCATCGCTGACGGGATTCTTGTCGCCGCTGCATGAACTTGTGCTCTCAGGCGATGTCCAGATCAGCGCGTTGGCCTTGGCCCATCACCGGTTTGGGGGCTCGCAATCCAACGCCATCAAAGCTGTGGGCCGGGGGGAGGCCAAATACACCGGCGTGTTCGTGCCTCCCGACGCTTCTGTCGGTGACGAGGTGGCCAAAGACGTGGTGGTGGTGCGGTTGTGCCGCGCCGTGCCCGCCGAAGCCTTGGTGCAACGGCGCTCTGACGTCGACCTGGCAGATGCGCTGGCGTCGTTTGCCGAGCATCCCAAGCTGCACGAAATGTTGAACATCGACGGCTGGGCGGCTCCGTTGGACAACGACAAACGCCACCTCGACGCGCTCGACGAATTCGCGCAGTCGTTGTCGATGCAATCGTTGTCGGCGTTGTCGGCGTCTGCCTAATCCGTCGCGTCGCGTCTGTGCTGGATGCGCTCACGCGCCCGGCGACGGGCCTCGATCAACGTGTTGCTGCCGCGCGACTTGGCCTCTTGCAAGACCGACGCGCTCTGCGTGCGCAAGGCGTCGATGAGCGGGGTGCGGTCGTCGAGCTTCATCAAATCTTTGCCCACGCCGTAGATGACGCCGCCGGCCGACGAGAGGATGTCAGGCACCATCCAAACGCCGCGTTCGTCGAGGATGTCGGCGGCCTTCATGTTGGCCAACAAGTTGTTGCCCCCGCCGCACACCGCCCACACCTTCATGCTCTGCGCGCGCCGCTCTGAGAGCACGCCGCCGGTGGCGCAAGGGCAGAAGACGTCGAGGGTCTCGTCGAACAACGCACTCGGCGTCATCACCGTCGCGCCCACTTCGGTGCCGACGGCGCGGGCCCGCTCGTCGTCGACATCGGCCAGCAGCAATTCAACGCCGTGCCCTTTGAGCAGGCGGGCCACTTCGGTGCCGACGCGTCCGGCGCCGAGCACGCCGACCCGCAGCCCGTCGAGGGTCTTGCGGTTGTCGACGTCGAGGATGCCTTGCATGGAGCGCAAAACACCCAGCGCCACCGACTCGGCGACGCCTTCTTTGTCGGCGTGCACGTGGGAGGTGTGTCGCGCCATGCGCTCAAGGTCGTCGTGGGTGGTGCCGAGGTCGGGGCCGGTCCAAAAGGCGCCGCGGAGGTCGGCCAGACGTTCGCCCAAGGCGTCGAACACGGCGTCGCGGTTCATGTCGGGATGTTCGACGACGACGAGTTTGCCGCCGCCCGCGTCGAGACCCGCGAGGGCGCATTTGTCGGTCATGGCCCGCGACAGCCAAGCGGCGTCTTGCAAGGCGTGGGCGAGGCTGGGGTAGGGCTGGGTGCGCACGCCACCGACGGCTGGGCCGAGGGTGGCGTCGTCGATGACGAGCAGGGCACGCAACCCAATGCGCGCGTCGCTGTACACCACGGTGTGGCGGGCGTGGGTGTCGTCGATGGTCTCAAACAGCTCTTGCACGTGGTGCTCCCAGTGGGGCCGCAGCGGCGGCCGTGTTCTGGCTAGCATCCCGGGGCAGGTGTGAAAATGCCGTCGATGCCGCCCCTATTTGGCTTTGCCGAGGTGCAAATAGGCGCCGTCTTTCATCACCACATACGGACGCACCTGGTGGGTGATGTTGCCGTTGCCGTCGTGTTCGATGACGTCGAGCCCCCCCATGCCGTAGCCCATGGGGCCGCGCGAGTAGTAGTGCGCCATCAACACGTAGGGGCCACTGCGCTTTTGCTTCGGCAGGCGGGTGGTGAAGCATTCGGGGCCGTAGCCCGTCGTCACGTCGGCGTAGAGGTCGCCGCCCGACGGCAGATGCTTGCTGCTGTAATAGGCGTGACCGCCCTTCTTGTCGAAGATGTGAAAGTCGACGTCGTTGGCGTCGGTTTCCCAGCTCATGACGAAACGCAAGGAGGCTTTGTCTTCGACGTTGCCGTTGGCGGCTTGCAGTTCTTTGAGCAGCGCCTGCTTCTTCTTCGGCTGCTTTCGGATGCGCATGGCGGTGATGAGGCCGAGGTCTTCAGCGAGGATGCGGTGGGCGGCGGCGAAGCGTCCGCTGGGATACGACTGCGCGCGCCCTTCTTTGAACACGGCGAAGGCCTCGTCGAGCTTGCCTTGTTTGGCCAAGGCCCAGCCCAAGAAGCGGTGGCTGTTGGGGTGGTCTTTGCGTTCGGCGCGGGCGCGCTCAAAGGCGAGCACAGCGAGGGGCAGGCCGCGTTTGGCTGGCGCCGACGACAACAAGGTGCCACTGAAGCGCAACAGGTCGGCGCGGCCGGGAAAGAGGTCGACCAGCGAGCCGTACGCCCGCAACGCCAGCTCGACGTCGTTGAGGGCTTGGGCGGCGTTGCCGAGGGCGACGAGGGCGAGCACGTCGCCGGCGTTTTCTTCACGCCATTGCCAGGCCAACTGCAGCGCCTTCTTGGCGTTGCGCTTGGAGGCTCTGGTGCCCGCCATCGACGACAACACACCTTTGCCGTCGGCGCCGAGGAGGGTTTGAATCTGCTTGAAGCGGCCGTCCCAAGGGTCGGCGTCGGGAAGCTTCACCTCTTGCACCGGGCGTCGTTCGGCTTCTTCGCGGGCGACGCCTCGTCCACGGCCGGAGCCGCCGACGCTGAGGCCACCGCGTCCATCGCCGCCGCCGCCGCTGCCGGTGCCGCGGAGGGCGAGTCCGTCGGCGGAGGATTCCGCTCGGCTCTCACCAAAGCGTCGGAGGCGAGGGGCGGGTGGAGGGGCCGACGCGGGCATGGGGGCTGCTTGTTCGGCGGGCTCGCTTTCAGCCATCTCAGCGTCCCCGACGTCGGCGTCGTCCTCGTCTGGCTGTGGCGCTCCCATCTTGGCGTCTTCTTTGAACGCGTCGGCAGGCGCAGCAGGCGCGCGAGACCGGTTGACGCGTCTCTTCCTCCGCTTTTTCTTCATCTTCTTGCCCTTGATGGCGGGCTTGGGCTTCGGTGTGGGCGGCGGCGCCTTCTTGATGTCGCTCCACTTTCGTTTCTTCAGCACCACCTCACCGGCCTCCACGACGAGGATGTCGGTCAAGCTGTTGCGCGTGATGTTGAACCGCTGGTAGTCGCGCTCGGTCTCCAACACCAACAACGCCGTCAACGGGCACAACACCCGTTGCGCGATGCTGAGCTTGACGATGTCGTCTTTGAGTTTGGCGCGGGCCTCGCGTGCAGACGACGCCAACAAGCTGCGCTTTTGCATCATGCTCTCGAGTTGGGCGCCGGCAAACGCACGCTGCAACAAAGGACCTTGTGCCGGAGCCGCTTTGTCGACGACAAACGGCTGTCCGCCGACGCGTCCTTGGATGCGTTTGGGGGCCTTGCCTTCAAAGGCGACGGCGATGACGGCGCTCTCGCCTTCTTGCATGGCGTCGAGCACTTCAGGCCACACCCAGCGGGCGCCTTTGACGCTGACCCGCAGGTTCGACTTTGTTTGGTGGGTGAGGGCGTGGGCGATGTTTTTGTAGGCGGCGTTGCCGTCGACGACGGCGCCGTCTTCGTTCAGACCCGCAGTGACCAGACTGCGCAGTCGGTCGAGGTTGGCAGCGGCGCCGACGGTGAGCACGTCGAGGCGTCGAACGCCGACGCTCTTGAGCCGCTTCACGTCGTCGACGAGCACGCCCGTGTCGGTGTCGCCGAGGGTGAACGCACCGTCGGTGACGACGAGAACACGCTGGTACCCGTCGGCGCGAGCTTTGGCTTTGGCGAGGGCCAAGTGCGCGTCGGTGGCGCCCAACGAGCGGCGCTGTTTCAGACGTTTGGCGACGTGGGCGGCGGCCTTGGTGTCGGCTTTGCCATCGAACAGCGGGGCGATGTCTTGGTCAAAGGCGTCGACGCGCAGGGGAATCTTGCCCGCCCCTTGGGCGACGGCGTCGAGGAGGTCTTTGACGGTGGCGACTTGGGCCGCGAAGCCTCCGCCGCGGGAGGCGCTGGTGTCGACGAGGACATACAGGCTCTTGAGCGAAGACGGCGGGGTGTTTTGCACGGGGGTGACGCGCACCAGCGCGGTGCGTCCGGCGGTGATGGCTTCACGCGCGCCGCTGCGTTGGGCGACGGTGACGTCGCGCGCGGGGGTGGTTTTGGTCTTCTGCAGTTGAAAAGGAGCGGCACCGCCGACCACTTTGACGTCGAGGGTGCCCACCTGCGGCAGGCCCTGCAGGGGGAAAACATAGGGCGTCTCTTTTTGCGTGAGCACGTGGGAGTAGCTGAGGATCAACTCCTTCTTGCCGTTGGCGGGGATGGGGAAGACCCGCGCCGTGAAGGTGCGGGTGCCGGTGTCTTCGAGGAGGGCGGGGTCTTGCTTGCGGTGCAAGAAGTCTTCGTAGGCCCGACGTGCCGCTTGTTTCTCGACGACTTCGCCCTCTTGCCAGTCGTTGCCGATCTTCATGGCGAAGCGTGAGAGGCGGGCGCCGTCGGGGAGAGTGATGCTGAAGCGCCCTTCGATGGTGCGGCTCTTGGGGTTCTCAAAGGTGAGTTTGACCTCGGTGAAGGCGAGCATGCCCTCCATCACGCCACGCACCTGCAAGGTGTCGAGCTTGAGGCCGGTGCCGTCTGACGCTGTCAACGACACGGGCGCCTCACTCAGCTGCACCTCGCGTTCTTTGGTGAACTTCAAAGAGGCTGCGGTGGCTGGCGTCGACGACGACAACACGGTGCACAGGCCCAACGCAAAGGCAGACAACAGACGGTGCATGTGAACTCCGGGGTCAGCAGAAGGCGGCGCAGACGGCCCCCTCCATCAGACACAAACGACTGTCGCGCAGTTTCGGTGTGGAAAACCAACGGGATCCGGCAGATGGACAAAATTCGCGCCCGACGCTTGACGGGTATCTGTTGGATCTTAAGCTACAGATATGTCCTTCGGCACCGCCCTGCACGTGATGCTTGCCCTCGCCTACAACGATGGCAAGACCCTGAACTCTGGCCTTCTGGCTGAGAGCATTGGGGCCAACGCTGTCACCGTGCGCAAGGTCATCGGGCAGTTGGCGCAAGCCGGCCTCGTCGACACCCAGCCCGGCCCCAAAGGCGGCGCCCAGCTGGCGAAGAGCCCGAAGAGCATCACCGTCGACGACGTTTTTGACGCCGTCGGTCGCCCTGCCTTTGTGCGGGGCCACGACAAAGCGCCCAACATGCAGTGCGACGTGTCGCGGTGCATGCCCAACGTCATCGAGCGGTTGAACGACGCGCTTGAAGACAAAGCGTCGACGCTGTTTCGGCGCACCACGCTGCACCATCTGGTGCAGGAGGAAATCCAGTAGTCCCCACCTTCACCTGATCGGTTCATCCGCGCAGAGCGACTCTGCGCCTTCACCCCCGACGTGCCTTTCGCATGTCATTATTTGTAGCTTTCAATGCTACAGAAGGAGTCCATCGTGCAACACCAAAACAAAACCTACCTCGTCACGGGCGGAACCACTGGCATCGGCGCCGCCACCGTCGCCCTCCTCGTCGAACAAGGCGCCAAAGTCATCGCCACCGGACGCAACCCCGAGACCCTTGAAGCCGCCAAGAAGGCTGCGCCTGAAGGGGTCGACGTCGTGGCGTCTGACGCCGGCAACCTCGACGACATCCGCGAACTCGCCGCCTACATCAAGATCAACTACGGCAAGCTCGACGGCGTGTTTCTCAACGCTGGCATCGCGCCGTTTGCACCGCTCGACACCTGGGACGAAGAAGGCTTCGACAAACTCTTCGCCATCAACGTCAAAGGCCCCTACTTCTTGACGCAACAGTTGGTGCCGCTGCTCAAAGACGGCGCCAGCCTCGTCTACAACACCTCTCTGGTGCACGACGTGGGCATGGGCAACGCCGCCGCCTACGGCGCCACCAAAGGGGCGTTGCGATCGCTGGTGCGCTCCCTCTCGGTGGAGCTGGCGTCGACGGGCGTGCGCGTCAACGCCGTCGCCCCCGGCCCCATCGAGACCCCCATCTACGGCAAGCTGGGCATGCCGCAAGAAGAGGTCGAAGGCATGGCGACGCACATGACGTCGCGCATTCCACTGGGCCGCTTCGGCGCCGCCGCCGACCTTGCCAAAGCGACGGCGTTCTTGCTGAGCGACCAGGCGTCCTTCATCACCGGTGAAGAGCTCGTCGTCGACGGCGGGCTGCGCAACAACGTCATGTAGGAGACCCAAACGCCCCAAAAACGACGATGTCCTCGGAGGTACGGCCGGGGATGTCGTCGTTTTGCGGCGTGGTTCACATGCACATCTGCATCAAGGCGTAGGCGTACATCTCGGCGAGGTCATCGAGCTCCTCTTTGGAGATGAACTCATTGGGCGCGTGCATGCGCGCGTCGTGTTCGCCTGCAGGCTCTGGGCCGAAGGTGACGGCGCCGCCAATGGCTTTGGCGTAGGTGGTGCCCGACACCGTGACCGGCTGGCCGTCGATGCCTTTGACGGCCCGGTAGGCGCCCAACAACGACGTCACCAACGGCGTGTCGTCGGCGATGAGAAAGGGGTCGAGCCCGCCGCCTTTGACCTCGACGCCTGCTTGTTGCAGCGGCGCAAAGGTCTCCCGCACCGAGGCGACGACGTCGTCCCCGCTGCGCGGGGGCGGCCACCGCAAGTTCAGCGTCAACTTGCAGCCACCCGCGCCTTCGGTGCGGGCGAGGCCGAAGTTCACCGTGCTCGGCGAAAACCGAGGGTGCTTGTCGTCGACGCCGAGCTTGCTCCCGTCAAAGGTGCGGCCGAGTTTGTCGTCGAGCATGTGCAGCGTCTGCATGCAAGGCGACGGCGCTGGCTTTGCCACCTGCACCAAGAACGCCGTGAGGTCAGACAAGGCGTTGTGCCCGAGTTCAGGGTCGGCGGAGTGGGCGGCTTTGCCATGGGTGGTGATGCGCACGACGTCGTCGTGCCACGCCACGTCGGCTTTGAAGTCGGCCCACTCTTGGGTTTTGGCGTCGATGTTCTGCTGCAGCCACGTCACCAGCTGACCGCGTCCTTCGTCGCTCTTGTCGTCGTCGCGCACCACAGCGAGGTCGGCGTAGGCGGTGGCCGGCACCTGGTTCGACACCTGGCCGCCCTCGAGGTGCACCAACTGAAAGCGCGCGTCGGTGGGCACGCTCTTGGGCGGCGGCGCCGTGATGCGCGCGCTGCCCACCCCTTTTTCGCCCACACCGACGGGGAAGGCCGCGTCGGCCACGACGGTCATGCCCGGGGTGCCCCGCAGTTCGACAAAGCGCTCCATGCCGGTCCAATGGGTTTCTTCTGAGGTGCCCACGACGAGAATCGGCTCACACCGCGGCAGGGCGGTGCCGGTGTGCAACACGCCCGACACCGCCGACAATGACGCCACCAGCGGACCTTTGTCATCGAGGGTGCCCCGGCCATAGATGCGTCCGTCTTGTTCGGTGGCGGTGAACGGCGCCGTCTTCCATCCGGGTTCGTCGGCGGGCACGACGTCGGCGTGCACCAACATGGCCACCCGCTTTTTCAAGTCGGGGCCTTTGTCGGGGGCGGCCCAAGGGCGGCCAAACTCAAAAGCGATGTGTTCGACGTCGTGCATCTCGACGTCGTGGTCGGTGGCGGCCTGTTGCAGGCTGGCTTCCAACGCCGAGAACGCCGGGCCGGTGCCGGGATGTTCGGCGTCGCGCGCATTGATGGTGGCGTGCCCGACGATTTCCTTCAGCAGGCCCACCCGCCGGCTCTTCCCTGCCGAGCGCACCCACAGGCCCACCAAGACGGGCAGCAGTTTGCGGTCGTGCTCCGACTTCCACAGGGCCGGCTGCCGCGGGAGCGTCATCAGCAGGGTGCGCAGCTTGGGGTGGTCTTCGGTGAGCAGCCGTGCTTTGGCGCGGGCGAAATAGTCGGCGAAGTCTTCGTCGTCGACGACGGGAAGCTGCAGCAACAGCCGCCGCACTTCGTCGAGGTCGCCCTTGGTGAGCATGCCGCTCGGCTCCACCGCCCGCAGTTCATGGCGGGGGGCGCCACAGGCCATCGGCAACGAGGCCACGCCCAAGGCGACCACGCTGAGCAGCAGGCGGGGCAGGGGACGACGGGCCAAACGAAGAGGCGCAAACAAAGCTGAAGTCGGCATGGCGTCGGTCATGGCGGTTTGGCCCCACAGGTCAAGGGACGTCGTGCACCGCGAATTCCCGGGTTGTCGGTTTTGGGTTGTGAATTCCGCAGCTTCTGCGGCGCACCCCGTCAGAGTGTCTCTCGACATGGGTTTGCTGCTCCTGCACCAGAAGAAGACGTGCCCGAGGGATACACTCATCGGTCCCAAGGAGTTGATCTCTGAACCAGCCGTCACCCCCTGTGCCCGTGTCCCGGTCGACGTCCGCAGCACCGCTGCGGGCCCAGCTGTGGTTTGGCGCGGTGACGTTGGGACTGGTGGTGGCCTGGGCGGTCGCGCCATGGTGGACGCTCTCCGTCGGACTCCTGTGGCCCACCGTCGTGCGCGCCCTGCGGCGGTTGCAGATGCATGTGGCGGTGACGACGACGCTGGCGGCACTGTTGCCGGTGGTGACGCTGATCCACGACACCGTGCCGTGGTGGCAGGCGGCGATGTTGGCGGTGGCGGCACCGTTGCTCCTCGTCGTCGACGGGTGGGCCGAGCGGCACCGCCACGGTGCAGGGGTGCACAACGCGGTGCACGTCTCCATTTTGGCGGTGGTGCTGATGGTGTCGAGGTGGATGAGCCCCGACCTGTTGACGTTTGCGCTGTCGCTCACCGCCGGAAACCTGGCCGCCATCCACGCGTTCTCCGACACCACCGAGGCCATGGGCCGCGAAACCTCCGCCGCCAACTGGGTGCACAGCGCGTTGTTTGGCGCGGCGTTGCCATTGCTCATTGCGTTGCATCCGTCGCTGCCGTTGGCCGCGGTGGGGGTGTGGGCGTTGGCGGCGTGCGCCCCCCAGAGGCGGGCTTGGCAGCATTCCTTCGGCGTGGTCTTTCCCTTCTTTGTCGTCGGTGCCGCCGCCGCCGCAGCCATCATCGACTACGACAAGGCCACCGACGTCGGGCCCACCGAAGGTTGGGTGTTGGTGTCGTTGTTTTTCTGGGCCGCCCACGTGCTGTTGCACCTCATGCGCGACCGCCAGTCGGCGCTGCAGTCGAGCGATGAGGCCCGCATCCAACTCGAGCACGCCCTCGAAGCAGCCTGCGACCGCGCCTGGGACTGGAACCTGCGCACCGACTGGGTGGTGACGCGCCAACATGGCCAAGGGCAGTTGCGCTCGCGCTTCACCAACTGGACGAGCGAAGTGCACCCCCATGATGTCGACCGCGTCACCGAAAAGCTGAGCGCCCACCTGCGTGGCGACGTCGACCTGTATGAATCCGAACACCGTGTGCCCCATCCGTCGGGCACCTGGACATGGGTGTTCGAGCGCGGCCGCGTCGTCGAGCGCGACGTCGACGGGCAGCCGGTGCGCATGTTGGGCATCCAGCGTGACGTCACCGCCGCCCACGAAGCCGAAGAAGAACGCGCCCGCCTGTCGACGAGGATGGAGCAAAACCAACGGCTCGAATCGCTGGGCCTGCTGGCCGGCGGCGTGGCACACGACTTCAACAACTTGTTGTCGGCGGTGGTGGCCAATCTCGACCTCGCCCTCGAAGACGCCGAAGAGACCCACCTCACCCACTCCCTCGAAGACGCCCGCGGCGCCTCCATGCGGGCCGCCGACTTGTGCAAACACCTCCTGGCCTACGCCGGCCGCCGCTCTCTCGAGAGCGAGGTGCTCAAGCTGCAAGACGTCGTCGAAGAGACCCATCATCTTTTGCGGGCGTCCATCTCGCCTGGCATCGAAGTCACCCGCGACCTCGACCGCCGCACCCCCGCCCTGCTCGCCGACGGTGCCCAGGTGCGCCAGGTGATGATGAACCTCTTGTTGAACGCCGCCGACGCCATCGATGCCCGGCCCTCTGAACGACGCGACGGCGCCATCTTGTTGAAGACCACCATCGCCTACGTCGACGACAACGCCGACACCCCGGGGTTCGTGGTGCGGCCGCCACCGGGCGACTACGCCTGCTTGGAGGTGCGCGACAACGGCTGCGGCATGACGCCGTCGACGTTGGAGCGGCTGTTTGACCCCTTCTTCACCACCAAACGCAGCGGACGAGGCCTCGGCATGGCCGCCGTGTTGGGCATCGTGCGCGCCCACGACGGCGGCATCTGGGTGGAGTCGACCTACGGCGAGGGCACCGTGTTTCGCGTGTTTTGGCCCCTGGGCGACGCGGCCGAACTCACCGAGAGCGAGTCCAGCGTGGTGGCCTTTCGTCTGGCCGGGGGCGGGCAAACCGTTCTCGTCGTCGACGACGAGGCGCCCCTCCGTCGGGTGTTGCGACGGGTGTTGCGCAAGCGTGGCTTCGACGTGCTCACCGCCGACAACGGCTTCGACGCGTTGCATCTCCTCGAAGAACACCACAACGAACTCGCCTTGGTCATCACCGACGTCATGATGCCCGGGCCCACCGGCCTCGACCTCTTGCAGCACCTGCGCAAACACCGCGACGGCCGTCTGCACAGCGACCTCCCCGTGGTGCTCATGAGTGGCTTCGACGGCGCCGAAGACGATGTGCCCCTCGACGCTGCCGTGCGCTTCTTGCACAAGCCGTTTTCCATCGCGCAGTTTGAACGTCTGTTGGTGGAGTTTCTCGACGGCGCCGACGACGACGATGCCGGTTTGAACAGCGCCTCTCGAGACGACGACACCCGCGGCGAGCCCGACGGCGAATGGCCGTTGCCCGGCTCCTACGACGAAGACGACGAGCACGAGAGCGGCGCTCATTCTTTGAACTGAAACAAAGACACGTCGACGTCGTCCAAGATGCCATGCGCAAACTGTCCAACACCTTGGGCGTCGACGATGTCCCATCAGACAAACACCACAGAGGCGACGTCGGCATCATCGGCATCGTCGGATGCGGCACGCGTATGGACGGCTTGGTGCACAACAAGGTGCGCAAAGACGGCCGCAACGCCACCCGCGTCATTCGCGACTTGGTGTTGCACACCAAGTTCGAGCCCCACGTGCAGCTGGTGCTCTTGCAGGGCATCACCTTTGCGGGCTTCAACGTCGTCGACATCCACAGCCTCGCCGACGACTTGCAGCGGCCCGTGATGGTGGTGTCGCGCAAGCAGCCCAACTTCAAGGCCATCGAACATGCTTTGCGCACCCGCGTGAAAGGCGGGCTGCGCAAATGGGCGCTCATCGACAAAGCCGGACGCCCAGAGCCTCTGGAGGGCGTCTACGTGCAACGCGCAGGCCTCACCGTCGACGAGGCCCGCTATGCGCTGCAGAACACGCGGCTGCATGGCGCGCTGCCCGAGCCCATTCGGCTGGCGCACGTCATTGGGGCCGGCTGGGTGTTGGGCGAGTCTCACGGACGCGCCTGACGACGTCGCTACGGTGGAGGGGGGTCACCACCCATGTTGTCGGGGAGAACGATGCACTCCCCCATGCCTTCGTCGAAACAGCAGCTGCCGTCGCCTTCAAAGTCGATGCACTCGCAGGTGGGGATCGGGTTTTCGTTGCAGCTGCAACTCGGGCCGAAACACTCGCAGTAGTTGGAGTCGTCGCCCGCTGAGCATCCACCCTCATTCAAGAACTGGCACAGGCTGCCTTGGCAGCTGTCGTCGTCAAAGGCGGCACACACCGGACCATCAGGGCCGTCTTCGCGCCAGCAGTCGTCTTCGGTGCAAAAACAAGCCGCGTCGGCCCCGTCGATGAAGTTGTAGTCGCGGGGGGTGAGGATGCAGCGGTCTTCGTCCGGGTTGTTGTCTTCGTCAAATCCTCGACAGAAGCACTCGTCGCTGCTGTCGGTGTCACATCCGCAAACGCCCTTGGGGCCGTCGCACAGACAACCTTGCCCCTGGCATTCACACCAGCCGTCGTCGCTCCCATCGGCCACACAGCCGTCGACGAGAACGTTGGACGGTGAATCGAGTCCAACACCATCCAGCAGCCCGCATCCAGGCAACACCGTCGCGCACAGCACCACCGCAACCCAAAGCAACACACGCATCATTCGCCTCCCACGTCCATCACCGCGAGGGCGACGCCGGTGCCCACCAGCACCAAGCCTGTGCCCCAAATGACAGGGCCGATGGCATCGAAACCGTCGAGCTTGAGGTCTCTCGACGACGGCAACAACAAGTCTGTCGCGGCGCCGCCAATGAACACTGCACCGCCCACACCGGCCATCGTCCACCACGCCCACGCCAGCGACGAGCCGCCTCCGCCAGAGACGGTGTCGGGCTGCACTTCGGCGGGTTTGCCGTCGGTGGTGGCGACGCTGGTCGTCGACGACGACGTGTCTGCCGCTGCCGTTTCAGCAGGAGGAGGCGTCGGTGGGACCTTCTTGCCCATCAGCTTCGCCACCGCAGCGGGGAGTTTGTCGGGCACCTCGTCGAGCGACTTCACCTTCATCGACACCCGCGCGGTCGAGCGCGCCTCTTCGGAGTCGTACAGGTTGAACGTCCACACCATGGTGCTGCCGAGGGCGCCGACGTCGCCGAAGATGACGTTCTCGGCGCCCAGCGCCCCCGCCAACTCGGCCAAGCACCCAGCGTCGTCACAGCCCACCGCCGCTTTTTCAGCCTCGAGCTCGATGGCCTTTTTCACGTCGTCTTGGGTGATGACCTCGTGGCCCATGCTCTGCAACTCGACGCTGATGAGGTTGGTCACCGTGCGCCGCGACGACTCCGGGACATCTTCACCCGTCGGCATGAGCACCAACACCGACGACTTGGCACTCGGGGCGGCTTCTTGAGCGGCCACCGTCGACGCCACCAGGGCCATCAGTGTCATGAGCCAGGCGGTCTGGCCTGCGCGAAAGATGTGCATCAGCTTCCCCTCTTTTCGCGCGCGCGCTTCACCTTCTCGACGAGGCTGCGGTAGCGCTCGTTGAGTTCTTGGTGTTGTTTGGCGGCCGTCTTGTATTTGTCTTTCAACTCAATGAAGCGGTTGCGTTCGGCTTCGAACTTCGCCTTGTAGGCCTCGTCGGCCCCGGCCGACTCGTTGCTCGCTTTGAGCTTGGCTTCGAAGTCGCGCGCCACGGCCACGGCCTTTTTGGCCTTCTCGCGGGTCGCCGCGAGGTCGCCGGTGAGCTTGGCGATGCGCTCTTCGCTCTCTTTGACCTTGGCTCGGGCGGTGGCCAGCTGCTCTTCGCCCGCGGCCGCGCTCTTTTTCTGCGCGTCGCTGACTTGGGCTTCGAGTTGCTCGACCTGGGCGGCCGCCTGCGCCCGCTCCTTCGAGCGGGCTTCTTTTTCGGCCTTGAGGTGCTCTTGGTAGGTCTTGGCGCGTTGGTCGATTTGCGCGATGCGCTCTTTGGCCTGGGTGCGCAGCTCTTCGTATTTGCGCCGCACGTCCTCGCCCTTTTTCTTCACGGTCAGCAGTTGCTCGCGGGCTTCGTCGCGCTCTCGTTTCAGCGCCTCGACGGTGCCCGAGCTGCGGGCCTTTTCTTCTTCGGCTTCTTTCTTCAGGTCGTCGAGCGAGCGGATGAGGGTCGCCTCTTGCTTCTTGCTCGAGTCTTCGAACGTGGCCTGTTGACGTCGCAGGGCATCCCGCTCGGCCAGCACCTTTTTCAGGCGCGTCTTGACCTTGAGGTTCTCGTCTTCGAGGGCTTCAGAACGTTCTTGCGCCGCTTCGGCCGTGTCGTCGAGGGTGGCGATGCGGTCTTCGAGGGCGTTCTTCTCCATTTGCTCGCGGTCGACGGCCATGGCGAGGTCGGCGATCTTCATGTCGAGTTCGGCGATTTCGCCTTTGGCCGCGTCGAGTTTGCCTTGGGTCTCTGACAACGTGCCTTCGAGCGCCGCCTTCTCCTCGTTGAGGTGGGCGATCTTCTGTTTGGCCGCGCCTTCGGTCTTCTTCAGCGCTTCAGAGAAGCTTTCGTTGTCTTGGGCATGGGTCGCCCGCGCCTGCGAGAGGTCGGTCTCGGTGGCGTCGAGGGTCGACTGCAGCCGCGCGCGTTTTTTCTCGAGGTCGTCGTTGGCGGCTTGCGACGAGGCCAACTCGTCTTTCAAGCGCGCCACTTCACCCTCGGCCCGACGCAAGCCCCCGGTGAGCTCGGTGAGCTTTTCGCGGGCTTCGGTGAGCTGGGCTTCGAGCTCGGCCCCTTTGGCGCGGGTGCGCGCCAGTTCGCCGTCGAGTTCCTCGGCGCGGGCCTTGGTGTCGTCGAGCTCCTGCTTGACCTGCGCTTCGCGCACCTTGGAGGCACGGTCGGCGTCGTGGGCTTCGCTCTTGATGCGCTCCACTTCTTTTTCGAGACGTTCGATGTCGCCGTCGCGCTTTTCGACGTCGGCGGCGCGCTTCTTCTTTTCTTCGTTGAGGGCGTCGTTGAGGCGGTCGCCGCGGGTTTCGGCTTCTTCGAGTTGGCCTTTGAGGGCCGTCTCGCGGTCGCCCGCGTCGCGCAGGTTCTGCTCGAGGCCGGCGACGTTTTCTTTGAGGCCGGCAATCTTCTGGTCGAGTTCGGCGGCGTGGGCCTTGGCCGACTGACGGTGCTGCTCCATGTCGGCGCGCAGACCTTCGATGCGTTGGTTGGCCTCGGCGAGTTCTTCTTGCGTGGTCGCCAGGTGCCCGTCGACCTGCTTCTTCTGCCCTTCGAGCTGCTCGTATTTGTCGCGCGCGTCGTCGAGCTCCATGGAGAGGTCGTCGCCATGGGTGCGGGCGTTGTCGAGCTGCACTTCGGTGTCGGTGAGGCGGCCTTGGGTGTCGTTGAGTTCGCCGGTGAGGTCGGCGATGCGGCTTTCGGCGTTGCGCAGCTGGCGCTTTTGCTCGTCGCGGTCGGCCGTCATCTGCGCGAGTTCGCCGTCGACGGAGATCTTGTCGTCGGTCATCTCTTGCAGCTGCTGTTCGAGTTCTTCGCGTTTGGCGGCGGCACGGGCGTCGCCTTGCGCTTTTTGCTCTTGCAGTTGAGAGAGGTCGCGTTCGAGGTTGTCGCCGCGTTTTTGCTGTTCTTTGAGGCTGGCTTCGCGGTTTTCGCGGGTGACTTTTTCTTCGGCCAGTTGGGCGGTGAGGTCGCCGATTTGCGTCTGGGCCTCGACGTCACGCTGGTTGAATTCGGCGCTCTTTTCGTTGAGTTCGTTGCGGGCGCGGTCGAGCTCGGCGTTGGTGCCTTCAAGCTCTTGGGTCAGCTCTGCGCGCTCTTGAGCGCGGGCCGACTGCTCGCTCTCCAGCTCGGTCGACAGCTGGGAGATTTCGCCTTTGAGCTGGTTCGACGTCGAGTCGTATTCGTCTTGCACCTCTTCGAGCTGATGGTCGAGGGCGGTCTTTTCGCGTTCGAGGCGGTCGGTGCGTTCGGCGCCGAGCTCGACGTCCATGCGCAGCGAGGCGATGGTGTCTTCGGCGTTGGTGAGCTGCTCGAGGAGTTCTTCACGGGCCTTTTTCGCGCGCTCCAATTCGCGGCTGCGAATCTCGAGCTGGTCTTGCAGCTGGGCGTATTCGCGTTCGCGGTCTGACCAGAACTCCCGCGCTTTCGACAGGTCGTTGGTCTTGCTCTTCAGCTGGTCGCGCAACCACTGAATGGTGGCCTCAGGCCCACCTTCAGGACGCGCCAACGGCGCTTCGTCGCCGCGGGCTTTGTTGAGCAGCTCGTCGAGCGACGGCCCCACGCCAATCGAACGGCGCTTGCCGCCTTTGCGGGGGGGAGGGCGCTTGCCGCCGGTCGACACTTCGTCGTCGGCAGCGGCATCGGCCGAAGGCGGGGCTGCGCCCGGTTGAAAGGCTTCGGCAGGCAACAGGCCTTTGGCGGCGTCGAGGAGCTGGGCGGGCGAGTACGGCTTGATGAGGTAGGCGTCGGCGCGCGTGGGGGTCTTTTGGTGCTGGGCAAAGGCCTCTGGGGTGGCCTGCGACGACGTCAAAATCACCGGAATGCGGCTGAGTTCGGCGTGTTTTTTGAGGCGGTTGCAAAACGAATACCCGCTGCCGCGGGCGAGTTCGACGTTGAGCAAGATGAGCGACGGCCCCTGCCCGTGCACCGCGTCGAGGTCGGCTTCGCCGAGCACGTGGGTGGCAAAGCCCTGAGAGGCCAAGGTCTGTTCGACGGCTCCTGACACACTGGCGTCAGGCTCGATGATGGTCACGACCCGGTTCGACACGCACGGCCTCCACGGTGCACTGCTGAGTGCACACGGCGCTTCGCTTCAGCACCCAGGAGGCAGATAGCCGTTTGGGGGCGCAAAGATCAAAGCGCAACACCGCGGCATGGTGACAAATGGCAGGGGCCTGCCACAAGAAAGACGGCCACAATTGCGGTGTGAGTCAGCTGGTGGCGCTTGGGGCCGCCACATCGTCGGCGTCGAGGCCGTCGCACCGCGGCCACACCCGATGGGGAACGACAGGATCTGCCTTGCCCTTCACCTGCATGGCCGGCAGCGCCTTGCAGCTGTTGCCGTCGTGGATGGCGTCGCGGCAGCCCTCGTTGATCCACACCTCGCCGGCGTCGGCGTGGCCGCAGAAGCGGGCGGCGAGGTTCACGGTGTCGCCGATGACGGTGTATTCCATCTGCTCTTCAGAGCCGACGTTGCCGCACACCATGGGGCCGGTGCAGATGCCGATGCCGACCTTCAGCCGGCCGATCTCGGGGAAGGCGCCGCTGACGTTCATGTCGTCGATGGCGTCTTGCATGGCGATGGCACAACGCACCGCGCGCTCGGCGTGGTCGCTCTGGTCGATGGGGCCGTTGAACACCACCACCACCGCGTCGCCGATGAACTTGTCGAGGTAGCCGTGGTGCTCGTTGATGATGCGCACCACCCGCGTGTAGTAGCGGTTCAACAGTGACACCACCTGCTCGGGGGTGAGCTTCTCGCTCATGGAGGTAAACCCGCGGATGTCGGCGAAGAGCACCGTGGCCTCTTTGCTCTGGGCCGGCAGGGTGGCTTCGCCGTGTTGATCGCGGATGCGCTCCATGACTTGGTCGCTGACGTATTGGCCGAAGGCCCGCTCCATGCGTTTGGCGAGGGTCAGGCGGGTGGCCATGTCGTTGAAGCGGTCGATGAGAAACACGAGGTCGCGGGCGCCGCCGGGGTCGACGGCGACGTGGGTGTCGCCGCGGGCGATGCGTCCGAAGGCTTCGGTGAGGGGGTCGAGGCGTTCGGTGACGGAGTAGGCGAGCTTGGTGGCGGCGCTCCAGGCGGCGGGCAACACCAACGCGAAACCGGCGAGCTGCACCAACAGCCGTGCTTGGATGGGGTTGTCGGCGAAGAAGCGCACCAACTCTTCAGAGCCGGCGCCCGAAATCTGCACGCCGTTGGGTTTGGAGACGGAGCCGTCGGCCCAGCTCAAGATGAGTTCGAGCTCCGACGCCAAAAAGTTGAGCCCCAGGCTCAACGCTGTGCCCACCACCAACAAGCCGACGACGGTGAGTTTGATGCGCTGGGTGAGCACCGGGCGAAACGGCGTCAAAAAGGCCGTCACCGAGAGCACCAACATGCTGCCCCACGACGACACGGCCGCCCACAAGCCGATGAAGGCGACGTTGGTGGCAACATTGGTGGGGGCGCCGATGGCGCCTGCGATGGAGCTCACCAAGATGAGCCCGGCGACCGCGCCAAACAGGGCGACGAGGCTGAACACCAATGCGCCGAAGAAGCGGGCGATGGCGTTTTGCCGTCTGAAGGCAAAGAAGACGGTTTCTTCGAGCCAGGTGCCGGCAAAGGCGGCAGCGACGAGCCCTGGCAGCTCCAAGGTGTTGGCGAGAAACTGCATGCTGGGGGCGTGGACGGCCACCCCGTCGACGATGAACTGCACCAAAAACAGCGCCAACACCCACCGCGGCAAATCCCCCGGTGGGCGGACGTCAGGCTTCAAGACATCAACGTCAACAGGCAGCGAAACGACCATCCCCTGCAGCCTGTCACGGAGCACACCTCGCTGGCAAAACCGGCGACGACTTGGTCAAGACATGCCTGCCGCAAGCGTCAGTAGCGGGCGTCTTCGGTGGCGATGGCGTCGAAGAGGGCTTCTTTGCTGTCGCAGTCGACCAGGCGCTTTTGCAGCGAACCGTCTGAGAACAGCCGGGCGATGCGCGCCAGGGCCTTCAGGTGTTCGCCAGAGCAGTTCTCAGGCGCCAGCAAGGCGACGAAATAGCGGCTGTCTTGCCCGTCGAGGGCGCCAAAGGGGACACCGCCGGGGTGCACGCCCAAGGCGGCGATGAGCGAGGGCAGGCCGGCCACTTTGCCGTGGGGGATGGCCAAGCCCTCTTTGATGGCGGTGGACCCACGGCTTTCGCGGTCTTGCAGCGCCAACAACATGCGTTCTTTGTCGTCGTCAGAGCGGCCTTGGCCCGCGGCGCCGAAGCCACGTTCGACGAGTTCGGCGAGCACGCCGTCGCGGTCGGAGGCCGACAACGCCGGCACGATGCGGTCGGGATGCAGAATGTCGGTGAGTTTCATGGCCGTTCACCTTCACGCGTCGCAGGTGCCAAACCTGCGTCCCCCGTCAAATCCGTGCTGTCCTGTATGCCCCGCATCCAGACGTGTCCAGCCCTTCGAACAACGCCGGACACGGCGAATTCTTGAGCCCCATGCCCAGTGGGTTTGCGAGGCCCATCAGCCCGCATCGATGAGCTCCACCAGCTCGGGCACGCGGGCGCGCACCGCTTCTTTCGACAGGGCTTCGATTTCTTCGGCGGTGCATTTGCCCATGGCCTCGTCGAGGAGGGCTTTGGCGTCCCACAGCGGAAAGCGCCGCACGATCCACTTCACCAGCGGAATGGCCGAGGGTGGCATCGACAGTGCGTCAAAGCCGAGGCCCATGCACAACGCCGTGCACCACGGATCTGACGCCATCTCGCCGCACAGGCTGACTTCGATGCCGGCGGCATGGCCGGCTTCGATGACGTGCTGGATGGCCCGCAAATTCGACAGGTGCAGCGGCCGGTACATGTTGGCGACGCTCTTGTTGTTGCGGTCGATGGCCAGTGAATACTGAATGAGGTCGTTGGTGCCGATGGAGAAGAAGTCGCATTCGGCCGCGAGGCGGTCAGCGACCCACACCGCCGAGGGCAGCTCGATCATCGCGCCCACTTCGAGGTCGTCGCTGACGTCGTGGCCTTCTTTCAGCAGCAAGTCGCGCTCTTCAAACAGCCAGGCCTTCACCTGCCGCATCTCGGCCACGCCTGAAATCATGGGAAACATGACGCGTCCGCCCGTCGACGCTGTGGCCTGCAAAATGGAGCGCAGCTGCCGGCGAAACATGTCTTCGTGGGCAAAGCCCAGCCGGCAGGCACGCAGGCCCAAGGCGGGGTTGTCTTCGCGCGGCATCTGCAGCTTCGGCGCCAGCTTGTCGGAGCCGAGGTCAAAGGTGCGCAACGTGACCTTGCGATCGCCCATGGCGTCGAGCACGGCGCCATAGGTGCGCAAGTGGTCGTCGACGGACGGCAGCTCCTGCTCCAAGAAGAGAAACTCGGTGCGGTACAGGCCAATGCCTTCGGCGCCGTAGGCCAGCACTTGCGCCACTTCAGAGGCGAGCTCGACGTTGGCGAGGATGTGCACCTGGTGTCCGTCGGGGGTGACGGCGTCGAGGTCGACCTCGGCGAGCACTTCTTCTTGGGCGAGTTCGCGCTGGCGGGCGATGCTTTGGTACGTCGACAGCGTCTGGCGGCCCGGGCACACGATGGCTTTGCCAGCTTTGCCGTCGACGATGATGTCGTCGCCATGCCCGACGTTGTCGAGCACGCCGGTGGCGCCGACGACGGCCGGGATCTCCATGGCCCGCGCCAAGATGGCGGTGTGGCTGGTGCTGCCGCCCACCTCGGTGACGAAGCCGCGCAGCTTCTTCTTCAGCAGCACCAAGGTGTCGGCAGGGGAGATGTCGTGGGCGACGACGACGGCGTCGTCAGGCACATTCTCAACGCCGCGGTCGGTCTCGCCGGCGAAGGCGGCCAAGATGCGGTCGCCGACAAAGCCGACGTCAGAGCGGCGCTCTCTGAAGTAGTCGTCGCTGACGCTGTCGAAGCGACGTTTGATGTCAGAGATGGCCCGCGACAACGCCCACTCCGCGCACTGCAAGTCGTCGCGGATGAAGCCCTCGACGTTGCTGCGCAACATGGGGTCGTCGAGCATCAGCAAGTGGGCGTCGAGAATGTGGGTGTGCTCGCCCACGTCGTCGACGCGGTCTTTGATGGCCTGCAGCGAGTCACGTGCGTCTTGCAGCGCAGCATGAAAGCGGGCCATCTCTGCGTCGACGGCGTCGTCATCGATGTGGTCGTGGCGGTGCACCACCTTGCGGCGGTCGAGCACGAACACGCGGCCAATGGCCACGATGCTGCTCACACCAATGCCGGTCAGTTCCACTCGATCGCGACGGACCACAGCGCTACTTTCCCTCGCCGAATTTGTCGGCGATGAGGGCGGTGATGTCGTCGAGGGCGGCCGCGCAGGCGGAGTCGTCGCCGTGGGCCGTGAGGTCGAGCTCGGTGCCACGACAGGCGGCCAACATCAGCACGCCCATGATGCTCTTGGCGTCGACCATCATGTCGGGGCGGCCAATCTTGATGTCGACTTTGTGTTTGCCGGCCAGTTGCACCAGCTTGGATGCGGCACGGGCGTGCAATCCGAGTTCGTTGACGATGGTGGCTTTTCGCTGCAGGTCACCCATGTGTGGCGCTCGATCCTTTTTGCTGACATCGGCCGCTCACGTCGCGGCCGACGGCATCATCGCACACCTGGCGCTTTCATGCTCGCATGACGGCCAACAGGGGGGTCACACGGCTTGCTTTGAGACTTGGGCCAACGGCAAGCGAAAGCGAAAGACGGCGCCTTTGTCGCGCTGGTCGACGTCGAGGGCGGTGCCATGGTCTTGCAGGATGGTCTGCACCACACACAGCCCCAGCCCCGTGCCTTTGCCCTTCTCTTTGGTGGTGAAGTAGGGCTTGAAGATGTTTTCGAGGTCGGCGGGCTCAATGCCGGCACCGGTGTCTTCGACCTCCACCACCAAATCGTCGCCGTCGAGGCGCAACACGATGTCGACCTCGGCGCGCTGCTTCATCGACGCCGTCTCCAAGGCAGCGTCGGCGGCGTTGAGCACCAGGTTGTTCAGCACCTGCTCCAGCCGGTGTTGGCTGCCCCGCACCACCATGGCGTCGTCGACGCCGAAGACCTGCACGGTGACGTGCTTGAGACGTCCGCTGAGTTTGCCGTTGCGCAACACGCGGTCGATGACGTCGCCAAACAACACGTGGGTGGCGTCGTCGTCGTTGGCTTTGCCGAGGTCTTGCAAGTGAAAGGCGTGCATGCGCAGCTGCTCGTAGACGTAGGCGAGGTCGGCCTGCCCATCGTCGTTGGCGCCACGGTCGAGCAAGCCCTGCATGACCTGGGCGAGGTTCTTCAGCTCATGGCCGATGCCCCCTGACAGCGTGCCCAAAAAGCCCATCTGCTGCGACTCCACCAAGCTCTGGGTGGCGCGGGTGAGCTCTTCTTGCATGAAGTCTTTTTGCCGCTGGTACATGTCTTCCATGTTTTGCAGCGCCAGCTGGTTGCGCACCCGCAAAGTGAGGTCGACGTCGTCGAGGGGGAGCTCCACAATGTCAGCGGCGCCCGACAACAGAGCCCGCTTTTTTTGCTCGCGGTCGTCGTCGCGCACCATCCACATCACGCACAGCTCCACCGGCCAGCCGAAGACGATGTCAAAGACGCCATCCCACAGCAGCAGGTGCACCGTGCCTTGGCGCACGAGACGTTTGGCGTCGTCTGCACAATGGGCGGGCGTCACGTCGAAGCCTTGCCCTTGCAGCACGTCGACCACGCGTGCGCGCAGCGCCGCATCGGCGCTGGCCACCACCACCTTTTGCCCACCAAAGAGTTCGCTCATGGCTTCCCCACAGCCGCATGGCCCATGACCACATCGCCATCTTCAAGAGAAGCTGTAGTCTCAGCTTCGCTGAGCCTGGCGACCATTTCGTTGAAATGGTCGTACGAACACCCAGAACTTGGGTTCTGGGATGCGCTGTCGTCCCACGCTCGCTTCGCGGGACGATGTCGCCCTACCGCAGCGCCACCGGCAACGGCGGCATGCCGAGGCCGAGATCCGGGCCTGAGACCCCGACGGTGTGATCGACGTCTTCAGAGTTGCCCACCTCGACGTAGTCGACCTCCAAGTGGCCGTCGGCAAAGTAGCCACGCACCTGCACGGTGTTGGGCTCGTTGTCTTCGTTTTCGATGCCCACAAAGCTCACGGTGAAGTGGTCGGCGTATTCGTCAAAGAACACGTTGCCGGGGAAGGACGTGAGGAGATCCGTCCAAAAGAACGCCACGGCCGGGGCCAAGTCGGTGAAGAGGTCGCCGACATTGCGGGGGGTGGGGATGGAGCTGGTCTCGTACGTCATCAACACCCCGTCGGCGCTGACCCACAAGGAGTCGCGTTGGGCCCCTGCGAACGGGAAGGGCTGCCCAAAGACAAACTCCTGGCTGCTGTCGTTGCCAAAGCCGATGTCAGGGCTCGGCGCCACCAACGCTTGCACCGTGCCAGTGCCGGGCATGTCGACGAGCATGGCGCCCGGTTGTGCGCTGTGGGTGAAGCCATCGCCATCGGGGGTGATGGTGAGGCGGGCGCCCTCCAACGCAAACGGACGGGCGTCGGTGAAGTGCTGCCAGAACCCGTAGTTCGACGGCGACACCACATAGTCGACGGGGGCGGGAACGATGCCGCCGTTGTCGGTGTCTGAGACGCCCACCAACAGGAAGTCGTTGTTGGGGTTCTGCACGTCTTCGTAGGTGACATCGACGACGCCGGTGGCGAAGAAGCCGCGCACCTGCACGTTGATGGCGCCGGTGCCGCCAAAGAAAGTGGCGTTGTCGACGGTGAGCACCCAACGGTCGGCGTATTCGTCGACGGTGACGGTGCCGACCCGCATGTCTTGCAAGCACCACAAAAACGCCAACAGCGGACGGTGCCCGTCAAAGTTGCCGAACAAGTCGTCGACGCTGGTGGGCGTGCTGAACTCCTGCACCAGACCAATGGCGCCCGACGCCATGAGGTGCAGCGTCTGCGTGCTTTGCCCGGCGAAGGTGAACGGCTGCGCCAATGAGAACGACACGCTCTCGAAGTTGCTGCTGAACGACAGCGTCGTCGTCGCCACGTCACCAGCACCGACGGCGTCGACGAACATGGTGGCGTCGGCCACGGCGAAATCCACGTTGCCTGCACCGTCGTTGGTGAACGTCAGCGTCTTGCCGTTGAGGTCGAAGGGCAGGGATTCGTCAAAGGCTTGCACCAGGCCCGGCAGCGCCAACGGGGGCGGCCCGGCGTCGTAGTCGTCGAACCCGCCGTCGGGCTGGGTCATGCCGCCGTCGGGCAACTGTTGCTGCCCGGCGTCGACACCGCTGTCGACGACGACGCCCGCATCAATGCCGCTGTCGACGACCACTCCACTGTCGCGTGGCGCGCCGGCATCGACGCCGCTGTCGACGACGATGCCCGCATCGACGCCGCTGTCGACGACAATGCCCGCGTCGATGCCGCTGTCGACGACGATGCCGCTGTCTTCGGCGGCGCCTGCATCTTCGTCTCCTGCGTCGACCGCAGGGGCGGGGTCGGGTTCGACGCCGCCGTCGGAGGGCGTCTCAGGCGGGCAACCGCACAACAACAGCAGCGCCAGCGTCGACGACGTCCAGGCCCAAGAAGCAGCAGATGAATTCGATGCGATGCGACGCATGTCCCCTCCCAAGTGCAGAGCAACGGATGCAGAACAACAAGCCCGTTCAGATGGCCCGTTGTGGGGGAGTTGTGCTCGAACCCGACGACGATTGCAAGATCCCCACCCGGTCACAGACCCCCGACGCCACACACGTGCTGCAGACCCAACGGCGGGTCGCTACAAGAGCGTCATGTTTGTCTCGTTTGGTCGAATGGCCGCCCTCGTGGTGTGCGCCGGTGTCTGGGTCAGCTGTGGGTTCGTCGGCAACGTCGAACAACAAGCCACCACCGACGACTTTGTGCGCACCGTTCCCCAAGGATTTGTCGGCAGCTTCGTCGTCGACGTCGGCGACGGACGCGTGGTGCTCATCGACGTCGGCACCGAAGCCGAGCCCACCGAACTCATCGCTGCACTCGACGACGACAACGTCGCCGATGATGACATCGTCGCAGCCTTGTTGACCCACGCCCACGGCGATCACGTCGCCGGGCTCGCGCACTTCAGCGACGTCACCAGCTACATCCACCCCGACGATGGCGAAGAAGCGCTGGCCGAAGCAGGCGTTGCGCCCAACGCGGTGTACAACATCGTCGACGGCACCCAGAGCTTGCAGATGGGCACGCGCACCTTTGTCATCGTCGCCATGCCCGGACATTCGCCGGGGTCGGTGGCCATCTACGTCGACGGCATGTTGTTCTTGGGCGACAGCGCATTCGCCAAAGAAGACGGCCGCATCGACCTCGCTCCCGCGGTGTTTGGCGACGACCTCAACGAGAACCGCCGCAGCCTGGTGCGTCTGTCGGATTGGGTGCGCGACCACGACGTCGACGTCGAGCGCATGTTCTTCTCACACACCGGCTCTGTAGCGGGTGCCGCGGCCTTGCACGACTTCGCCGACGCCCACCGCGACTTGCTGTAGCGGCTTGCTGCAGCGTCTAGGCCGTCGGCACCGTCGCTGCGCGCAAGGCCTCAGCGTGCTGCTCGACGGCCGATGGGTCGAGAACGTCGTCGAGCACGGCGTAGAACGTCCGCTGTTCACGGTCGGTGTGGTGCTCCCACACCCGGGCCCAGCGCAAAAACACGTCGAGCAACAGCACCATTTGTCGACGACGGTCGTCGACGCTGGTGCCTTGCAGCGTTTCGAAGGCGTCGTCGATGGCGGCCTCACTGCGCTGCAAGATGACATGGTCGCCGTGCACCAACTTGGGGGTGTTGGCCTCACCGTCGTCGACGCGGTCGAACACCTCCAACATGACGTCTTCTTCGTAGGTGAGATGGCCACGCATGGCGTCGCGCATGTCGTGCCAGGCGGATGCGGCAGCGTCGACGTCAAGCGCGGTGAGGTGCAGCATCATCTGCATCCATTTGTCGTCGAGCAGCGCATGCAAACGAGCGTTTTCAGCAAAGAGCGTCGTCGGAGGCGTCATGGCCGGGGTCTGCCACGGCCACAGCCGAAGGGCCACCCCGCTTGCACCCGAACCTCAGCTTCGGGCAGGCTGCCGCTGCTTTCGACCTCAGCTGAAAGGACACCGCCATGGGCGACGCCATCATCCTCGCCATCGACCAAGGAACCACCGGCACCACGGTGCTCGCCATCGACGACAAGCTCTCCGTCGTGAGCAAGGGCTACCAGGAGTTTGAGCAGGTGTTCCCCAAGCCAGGCTGGGTCGAACACCGCGGCAACGACATCTGGGCCAGCCTCGAGCACGCCACCAAAGCTTGCCTGAACGACGGCAACATTGCGCAGAGCCGCATCAAAGGCATCGGCATCACCAACCAGCGGGAGACGACGTGCCTTTTCGATGACAAAGGCGAGCCGCTGGCAAACTTCATCGTCTGGCAGTGCCGGCGCACCGCCGACATCTGCACCGCGCTCAAAGACGCCGGACACGAAGACACCTTCAAACAAAAGACCGGCCTGGTGCTCGACCCCTACTTCTCGGGCACCAAGCTGAAATGGATCCTCGACGACAACGCCGACCTCAAAGCCAAGGCCGAAGCCGGCGACGCCAAGTTCGGCACCATCGACAGCTGGCTGCTCATGAAGCTCACCGGCGGCGCCGAGCACAAAACCGACGTCACCAACGCCTCGCGCACCCTGCTCATGAACCTGCAGACCTGCGCCTGGGACGACCAACTCATCGACATCCTCGGCGTGCCCAAGGCTTGTTTGCCCACCATCTGCTCGTCGTCAGAAGTCTACGGCACGACGTCCGGGCTTGGCTTTCTCGACGACGGCATCCCCGTGGCCGGCATCGCGGGCGACCAACAAGCCGCCCTCTTCGGCCAGGGGTGCTTCACCCCAGGCGAGGCCAAATGCACCTACGGCACGGGATGCTTTTTGTTGTTCAACACCGGCAAAGAGATCGTGCACAGCCAACACGGGCTGCTCACCACCGTCGCCGTGCAGCTGGGCGACGAGGTGCACTACGCCCTCGAAGGCGCGGCCTTCATCGGCGGCGCCGCCGTGCAGTGGGTGCGCGACATGCTCCACTTTTTCGACGAGAGCCCCAAGATCGAAGAGCTGGCCGAAACCGTCGACGACAGCGGCGATGTGGTCTTCGTGCCGGCATTGGCGGGTCTTGGCGCTCCGCACTGGCGTCCCGACGCGCGCGGCCTCCTCGCGGGCTTCTCCCGCGACACGCAAAAGGGCCACATCGCGCGCGCCGTGCTCGAAGGCATCGCCCTGCAAAACCGCGACATCCTCGACGCCATGACCAAGGACGCAGGCGAGATGGCTTCGCTGAAGGTCGATGGCGGCGCGTCGGCGAACAACCTGCTGATGCAGTACCAAGCCGACGTGCTGAACACGGTGTGTGTGCGTCCGCAGGTCATCGAAACCACCGCCCTCGGCGCCGCGGCCCTCGCCGGGCTCGCCGTGGGCGTGTTCGCGTCCAAAGACGACGTGTTGCAGGCCTGGCAAGAAGACCGCCGCTTCACCCCAGCCATGGACGACGCCACCCGCAACCGCCACCTCCAGAAATGGGCCCGGGCGGTCGAGCGCGCATAGCGAGCAAAAACAGACACATGCGTGACGAAGTTATGCATGTGTTGTGTTGAAATAGAGGCTGCTGATAGGGTCCCCTCAGGAGGGACCCCATGCCGCCATCAGAAAAACCCCTGTCGCAAGATCCTGTCATCCGCCGTGCGTTGTTCGGTCTCGGCGTGTTGGCGCTGGGCGCTGCCGTGCTTTTGGGCATGCACCTCGGTCGCAAGCCTCCCAAGGTCGTCGAGAAGGTCGTCGAGGTCGAGAAGGTCGTCGAGGTCGAGAAGGTCGTCGAGGTCGAGAAGGTCGTCGAAAAGGTGGTGGCCGTGCCGAAGCCGGTGGTCTTGCCCGACGTCGACCCGCCGCCGTTGTGTGAGAAGAACCAGCGCAGCAAGACGTCCACGCGCAAACCCAAAGCTTCGGCCGTCAACCAGCGCAAAGCCGACGAGCACTTTCGCAAAGGCGTCGCCGGCCACCTCTCGGGCAAATACAAAACCGCGCGCTCCGAGTTGGAGATGGCCTTGGTGTTGAACCCAGAGCACGCCGACGCCCACCGCAACCTCGGCGTGGTCGAGTCTCGCCTGGGCGACGCCGCGGCCGCCTACCGCCACTACGCCGAATACTTGAGGTTGCGCCCCTGCGCATCTGACCGCGCGCGTGTGCAGAAGATCCTCGACGACTACGACGGCAAACATCGGCCGCGCACCCGCGTCTCCAAGCGCACACAGGTGCCTCCAACCGACGCTGACGAAGCCTTTCGCCGCGGCGTCGCAGCCATGCTCTCGGGCAAACACAAAGAGGGCCGGAGCCACCTGATGACGGCCATCAAGCTCAATCCCAAACACGCCGATGCCCATCGCAACCTCGGCGTGGTGCACAGCCGCATGGGCGACAGCAAGCGGGCCTACAAGCACTACAAGACGTACTTGAAACTGCGGCCGGGGGCGTCCGACCGCGCCCGCGTGCAGAAGATCCTCGACGACTACGATCGCCGCAGATGAGCACGCCCGTCACCGTTGGCAAATACGAGGTCATCCGCCCCCTGGCCAAAGGCGGCATGGGCGAGGTGTACCTCGCTCGCCAGCGTGACGTCGCTGTCGACCGCCTGGTGATTCTCAAGACGCTGTTGCCTGCACTCGCCGAGCGTGACGACTTGGTGCATCAGTTTCTCGACGAGGCCCGCGTCGCTGCCACCCTCAACCACCCCAATGTGGTGAGCACCTACGAGGTGAGTCGCAGTCACGACGTCACCTTCATCGCCATGGAGTACATCCGCGGCTGCAACTTGGCCGAGCTGCAGCAAGCGGCGGCGCGCAAACGGCAGGTGATTCCTTTCGCGGTGGCCGCCCTCGTCGTCATGGAGGCCGCCTACGCCCTCGACCACGCCCACTATGCCCGCGACATTCGCGGCGCGCTGTTGCAGATCGTGCACCGCGACATCTCGCCGCAAAACATCATGGTGCGCGTCGACGGCGTCACCAAGGTGGTCGACTTCGGCATTGCCAAAGCGCAAAACCGCGTCGCGCAAACGCAAACCGGCGTCATCAAAGGCAAGGTCGCCTACATGTCGCCCGAGCAGGTGCGCGGCGAGGCCCTTGGCCCCAAGAGCGATCAGTTCGCCCTCGGCATCTGCTTGTGGGAGCTCACCTGCGGGCGCCGTCTGTTTCAGGGCAACGACCCCGTCGACCTCTTCAAGCAAATTCAAGAATCGCCTGTGCCTCGGCCGTCGTCGTTGGTGCCTGGGTACCCCTCTGCCTTGGAGGCGGTGGTGATGCGCATGCTCGAGCGCGATCCCCGACAACGCTATCCGCGCATGCAAGACGTCGCCGAAGACCTCAAGCGGGCGTTTGCCACACGGCCGGCGTCGCATGCGCAAGTGGCAGAGTTGGTGCAGACCTTGGTGGGGGCCCAGCTCGACCACCAGACCACCAACCTCACGCCGGGCGGCCTCACGAAGTTGTCGGAGCGCCAGTCGTCGTCGTCACGTGCGCCGCAAGCGTCGATGTCGACGTCGACGCCCAAATGGGTGTGGGCCGCCATCGGCGCGGTGATCGGCATGTTGTTGATGGTCATTGCCGTGTTGTTGGTGCGCGACCCCGAGCAGGTCGTCGTCGAGAAGGTGGTGGAGGTGGAAAAGGTCGTCGAAAGGCCCGTGCGCGTCGCTCCGATAGCGCCTGCGGCGCCGCCCGACACCATCGTGCCAAAGCTGGCCACGCGCACCACGCCGGCTGAGCCGCAACCGCACTTTGACGTCGAGCCGGCCGACGAAGCTGCACGCGACAGAATGAAGAGGAGCCGACGCAAGTCGCTCAAGGCGCAGACGATGGTGTTCTCCAACCCCCGAAAGGCCTATGCGCAGGCGAAGGAGGCCCGCAAACTCAACCCGGAGAACCACGACGCCATCAAGGTCATGGCCATGGCGCTAAGCAAGATGGGCAAGAGAAGCCGCGCGTGCAGCGCCATGAAAGATTTTGTGCGCAAGAAGAAGATGTCGAAGAAGAACGGGATGCCGTTGCTGAAAATGGTCGGCGGGCAGAACGCTTGTGGTTTCGGCAATTGAAAACGCCAGGCGCAAAGCCTGGCGGATTCGGGTCGGACCAATCTTCCCGATGGGTCACCGTTGCGTTTTGACTTTGTCAAAACTCCAAAGGCAAACGCGACGCGCGTTTGCCCGAGCACCGCAGCAACGCGGTCGACAATGAGCCTGAGGCGGCCGAGCTACAGGTTGATGACGGCGGCGCCCCAGGTGAAGCCCGACCCGAAGCCAGCCATGGCCACAGTGTCGCCTTCTTTGGCTTTGCCCGAGCGGATGCACTCGTCGAGGCACATGGGGATGGAGGCGGCCGAGCAGTTGCCGTACTTCATGATGTTGTCGTAGCGCTTGGCCTCGTCGATGCCCATCATCTTGGCCACGAACTCGTTGATGCGCAGGTTGGCCTGGTGAAACAAGAACAGGTCGACGTCGTCGCCGATCATCTCGTTGGCCGACAGGGCTTCCATGACGACTTCGGGCATCTTGGTGACGGCGTGCTTGAAGACGAACTTGCCTTCCATCTTTGGCCAGACTTTGCCTTCGGTGGCGCCGTCGTGGCCGACGGAGCGCTCGTAGCGCACGTGGGTGGCGGGGTATTCGATCCACAGCTTTTTGGCGTGGCGGCCCATGGCGTGCACGTGGGTCGACAAGATGCCTTTGTTCTCTTCGTCGGTGGCTTCGAAGATGATGGCGCCGGCGCCGTCGCCGAAGATGACGGCGGTGTCGCGGCCGCGGTTGGTGTACTCGAGGTATTGGCTGTGCACCTCGACGCCACACACGAGCACGCGCTTGTGAATGCCTGACTCGACGAGGGCTTGGGCGAGCTGCAGCGAGTAGATGAAGCCGGTGCATTGCGCGCGGATGTCGACGGCGGGGGTGCGCTTGAGGCCGAGCTTGGCTTGCAAGAAGGCCGAGGTGCCGGGGAAGTAGTGCTCGGGCGACAGCGACGGGCACATGATGAAGTCGAGGTCTTCGGCTTTGAGGTTGGCCGCGTCGAGGGCGCGGTTGGTGGCCTCGAGGGCGAGGTCAGATGCCGTCATGCCGGGGTCGATGTGGTGACGCTGCTCGATGCCGGTGCGCTGCTTGATCCACTCGTCGCTGGTGTCGAAGAGGGCGGCCAGGTCGTTGTTGGTCACCACCCGAGGGGGGACGTACATGCCAGTGCCAACAACTTTTGCGCGGATTTTGCCCATGGTCTGGTTCCTTCCAGCTGGAGGTGGAGTCGGGTGCAGCTACCACCGCCGGCGCACAGATTGAACCCCCAAACGGCCGACCCCGTTCGCTTTGTGCCTTTTCAATCCCAAGCCAGTCGGCTCCGGCAACGACCGCGCCTGCGACCGCACCCACAGACGGCACTGCCGTCGCAGCGAACGCAGGAGGCAAATCTGCGGCAATGATCGCGATCGGGTCGAACATCGACGCGATCGCGTTGCCGATCACCTCTTCGCCCCACCCCCCACCGCAGTCGTCGCCGATCGCCTCCGATGCAATGCAACAGATCCACGCATGGCAGGCGCCACCTGGGGCCTGATCTTCAGATGCGACCGGAGGTTTGAGACGTAAGACTCCTGAAACAAAAGGGCTTTGCTTCAATCGGCGTCGATCATTCACCGGCTGTCACCCCCCTGTCGAAAATGTTCAGAGGGCTTTCACAACGCTTTCGCGCACATAGTGCACCTGGGCAAAAATCGCGGGGGTCTCCCACTTGTGCTCCCCAAATCTGGTCTGCTACGAAGATGCTCCTCCCACCATCCGCGGGACGCTGCTCGACGACAAACGAGCACGTTCAAGCGCGACAGGCGGTCTTCTTGTGAGATCGCACGGCCTTGTTTTGTCTGGTTTCTGCTGTCTTTTTTTGCGCCTCTTGGGGTGTGCTGCCTGCAGAAGCCGTTTGTTTGGGGTTGGCGTTGACCGCTGAGCTTCCTCCCTCCTTGTCCTCCCTGAACCTCTCTGCAGGGGCCCCCTCTGCCAGCGAAGCGACGCGATCGCGCAGCGATGCTGAGGTGCTGTTTGCCGGCATCCTCGCGCACCTGCGTCCCAAGCTGTCGGGCTTTGTGTTTCGCGGCTATTTGCAGCCGCTGGCCGCCGCCGACCTCACCGACGACACCCTGTTGTTGAAAGCCCCCAACGCCTTTTTGTGCGATTGGGTGCGCGATCACTTCTTGGCCGACCTCCACGCCGCCGCTGCGGAGTTGTGCGGCCTCCCTCTGCGCATCGAGCTGGGTGTCGATGCGGCGTTGTGCGCGGCGTCGTCTGTGTCTGACGCGCCGGCCGCCCCTGTGCCCGCCGCGCCAGCTGCACCCGCGCCTGTGGCCGCAGCGCCTGCCCCGGTGGTGTCGTTGCACGATCGACGTCCACAGGCGTCGTTGGTGGGACGTCCGCTGAACCCCGCCTATGGCTTCGACAGCTACATCACGGGGCCGTCGAACGAGATCGCGTTCGCCGCCAGCTGTGCGGTGGCAGATGAGCCCGGCGCGCAATACTCCCCGTTGTTTTTGTTTGGCGGCACTGGCCTCGGCAAAACCCACCTGCTGCACGCCATCGGGCACGCCGCCAAAGCCAAGACCCCCGGCTTGCGCGTGGTGTACCTCAGCGCCGAGGAGTGGGTGAACGAGTACATCAGCGAGATTCGCCAGCAGAAGTTCGACGAGTTTCGCGCCCGCTACCGCAAGGGCTGCGATCTGCTCCTCATCGACGACATCCAGTTTCTCGCCGGCAAAGACGCCAGCCAAGACGAGTTCTTTCACACCTTCAACAGCCTGCACGAGATGCGCAAGCAGATCGTCGTCACCTCCGATCGCTACCCGCACGAGATTGAGGGCCTTGAAGACCGCCTGAAGACCCGCCTCGGCTGGGGGCTCATCGCCGACATCAAGCCCCCCGAGCTTGAGACCCGCGTGGCCATCTTGCAGCGCAAGGCGCAGAGCCTGTCCATCAACCTGCCCCTCGACGTGGGCCATTACTTGGCGTCGTACATCCACACCTCGGTGCGCGAGCTTGAGGGGGGTCTGGTGCGCCTCGCCGCCTACGCCCGCCTCACGCAGTCGCCCCTGTCGCTGCAGCTCGCCAAAGAGCACCTCGGCCCGGTGCTCAAAGGCCGGGCGCCCGCCCTCACCATCGACGGCGTGCTCAAGGTGGTGGCCTCGTACTTCGACCTGCGTGTCAGCGATTTGCGCGGCAAGAGCCGCCAGCGTCAGGTGACCCGTGCCCGTCAGCTGGCCATGCATCTGGTGCGCAAACACATGGAGTGTTCGCTGCCCGAGATCGGCCGCGCCTTTGGCGGCCGCGACCACACCACCGTGCTCAGCTCGGTGCGCAAGATCGACAAGCTGCTGCAAGAAGACGCTGGCGTCGCCGCCACCATGTCGCGCCTGGAGAGCACGCTGCTGTAGAGCACATCCCAAAACCTAAGTTGGGGTGCCCGTACCCAAAACCCGATGTCTACAACGATGAGACGACGTCGGTGGGGCTGCACAACAGGCATCGTCGACCATTTGCAGGAGCACGACGACCAGCAGTCAACTGCGTGGTTCCCCCCTGCAAATGGTCGTTGAAGTCAGGGTCCGGCGTCGCGAAGCGCCGGCCCTGACTCTAGACCTTGTTCTTGAGCGCCGCCAGCTGGTCTTCGAGGTCTTGTGCCTTCTTCTCTTTCGCCACGGCCGCCTTCTGGGCGGCCGCGACCTTTTGCGTCTCGGCTTCTTCGAGGAGGCGCTGGGCTTCACGTTCTTCTTTTTTGGCGTTGAGCTTGGCCTGCAGCTTGGGCTTGGCGATGGCAAAGCCGACCCCGCCGACGAGCAGCACACCGCCCGCGAGGGCCACCCACTGCAGGATGCTCCACAGCCACACCAAGCCCACCACGCCGAGCAAACCGACGCCGACCACGCCAGCGATGGTGAGCTTGAGCTTGGTGCGCTTCTTTTGCCCTTCTTCGGTGTCGTCGTCGCCGATGAGGGCGTCTTTGACTTTTGCTTTGCCCGCTTCGACGAGCACGTCGCGCTGGAGCTTGTCGGTGTCGACCATGAAACGGCCCTCCTGATCCGACTGTAATCACACCTCGGCGTGCTGAAAAGCAACGCGTTCGTGCAAAAACAGCGAGCGGCCGCCGAAATGCGCGGCGCGGCGCTATGGAGTCGTGCACCACGACCGTGCACTACGACGTCGGGGGGGTCTCATGCGCATTCCTGGTTTTTCGCCGCCACCTGCCTTTGGCAACCGCGCCCAAGTCGGCGCCACCGTGCAGGAGCTGCAGGATGTCCTTGGCAACCGCGACGGCATCTGGGGCAACGAAGACCTGGCCGCCGGACAGCTGGGCAACCGCTTCGACCGAAACCCCCTCAGCGAACGTCTGCAACAGTTTGCCGGCGTCGGCCTCTCGGTGAGCGACGAGCTCAAGTTGCTGGGCGACTTTCAGGCGAAGCAGGAGCAGACCTGGGGCATGCCGGTGTCGACGCTGGGCAAAGACGACTTCAAACGCGCGGGCGGCCTGTTCTTGGTGCAAAAGTGCATTCAACTGACGCGCATGGGTCGCACCCCCGACACCGTTGTCGACGCCTACGTGCCCGCCAAAGGCACCTTCGACGGCCAGGCACTGCCCGATCGCGACATCTTCACCCAGCGCTACAAGCCAACGACGACGCCGTCGGGCAAAGTGGTGGTGCTGAGCCCCGGCTTTCAAGAGACCGGACGCCACTTCGAACAGCAGATCGCGAAGATGAACGCCCTCGGCCACGAGGTCATCACCCTCGACCACCAGTGGGCCGGCCAAAGCGACGGCAGCCCCGGCGGCCTCGACCGCGGCGCAGGCGTCGCCCGCGACGTCGCCGCCGTCTGCGCGCATGCGGCGAAGATCGCGCAAGACGAATACGGCGCCCAAGGCGACGTGGTGCTCTTCGGCAACAGCATGGGCGCTGGCCCTGGCGTGTTGGGCGCGCTGACCCTCACACAAACCCCGGGTGACGACGGCAAACCGCGCCTGCAACTCGACTCCGGCCCCATGCCCCAGGGCATCAAGGCCGTGCTGCAAAGCCCCTACCTCGGCGCCACCGACAACGTCGTCAACCAGACCCTCGACTTCGCCAGCCAGCTGCCCTTTGTGAACCGCCTGCAAACGCCAGCGATGGGTCTGCCTGTGCTGACGTCCGACGCGGGGGCTGCACAACGGGGTGCACAATCGGCGGTGCTCGAGGACGTGCGCGCACAGGTGCGCTCCATGAGCTCTGCGCAAGACGACCTCGACGTCATCTGGGATGCCCTCAAGGCCGGACACGGCCCCACCGGCGCGCAACTGCAAGTGGTCATCGCCGACAAAGACCCACTGGCCTCGCCCGACAAGGCCAAAGAGCTGGGTGCCACCGTCGGCGCCCACGTCGAGCTCGTCGACAGCAAGAACCATGTGTTCGAGCAGTCCGACACCGAGATGCAGCACGGGCTCGACGCGCTGGCCCGCTTGCTCGCGTCGTCTTAAAAGCGCCAGCGCAAGCCGACACCGGCCCTGACATCGTCGTTGCGGCTGTCGACCTCGCCAAAGACATGCACGTCGAGGTTGCTGTGGGGGTTGTAGCCCATTGACAGCCGGCCCCGACCTTCGCCTGAGTCGAGGAAGTACTCACCGCCGCCCTCGACGTTGAACGTACCTTGTTGGTAGCGCCCACTGACGCTCAGGCTGTGGCCGTCGTCGACGCCAGGCGTTTGGTTGTACGACAGCTGCAAGTTGCCATTGTCGTGGGTGAGCCCCACGCCGACGCTGAGGTCTTTGAGTTTGTCGTCGGTGATGTTGTAGGTGGCGGCGCCCTCGTACTCCATTTGCAGGCCACGCTCGAGCTTCACGTTGTCAGCGACGTTGATGCTGAGATCGCCGTTGTGGTCGAGTGCCGATTGCACGTTGAAGCCGGCGCTGTGCTCCAGCGTCGAGCCCACCCGCCAGGTGGTGTCGGTGTCGAAGTCGGAGGCACCGCTCAACGAGGGCGTGAACGTCCATCCGCCAAGCTTGAAGTCGTCTTGCAATGCAGCGCTGATGCGTTGGGCATCGTTGTCGGCGGTGAACCCCAGCTGCGCGCGAAAGCCGTCGTCTTTGGGCTTGGTCAGCGTCGACGACGACGACACGTCGTAGTTGCCGTCGTGGGCGGCGAAGCTGCCCGATGTGTTGTGATCGAGTTTGAAGTCGCCGAGTTTGTAGTCGTCGGCAAACGACGCCGAGAAGTTCTGCGTGTCGTTGTCGACGTCGGCGCCCAGGTTGAGCTTGAAAGCGTCGCCCGGTTTCGACAGCGTCGACGACGCTGAGACATCGAACGAGCCGTCGGCAGCGTCGAAGGTGCCTGACGACGACACGTCCAGCTTGTGGGTGCTGCCGAGTTTGTAGTCGTCGGCAAACGACGCACCAAAGGCCTGGGTGGTGGGCTTGAGGTCGGCCGTGAGGCCAATGCGAAAGGCGTCGTTGTTGCGCTGCAACGTCGACGACGACGAGAAGCTGTAGTCGCCGTCGGCGGTGGCGTAGGAGCCGCTCAAGTCTTGCGACAGGGTGAACGACTCGCCCAGCTTGTACTGGTCGAAGTAGCCGGCGCTGCCGCTGTGGTCGGTGCCGTCGGTGCTGTAGTTCAGCTTCACCTTCAACGGGTCGCCGTCTTTGGTCAGCGTGTTGTTGATGTTGACGTCGAGCTCGCCCGTGCCGAAGTGGTGGTCGACGTTGCCCGACTGCGCGAGCTTGTACTTGTCGCCCAACTTGAAGTTGTTGTCGAAGGCGACGTCGAGGTCGAAGTTTTCGTAGCCCTTGTCCCAGGCGGTGGCGACGTCGAGCTTCATCTGCCCCTTCATGGCCTTCACGCTGAACTCAGGGTCGACGCCAAGTTTCTCAAGACCAGCAGAGCCTTCAAGGTACCCGTAGGTGAGCCCGGCGGCAGCGGCGGCAGCGACGGCGCTGTAAAACACCACCGGTTTGTCGTCTTTGAGGTTGTCGACCCACAGCTTGGCGAATTCGCCGCCAGCGTCGCCGTAGTCTTTGAGGGTGCCGCCGTCGAGTTTGTCGACGTCAACGCCTTTGCCTTCAAGAAACGACGCCAAGGCGTTGGCGAGGTCGGGGCTGAATGCGGCCACCGGCATCTCTTGCAGCATGTCTTTGAGGGCGTCGGTGACCACCTTCTGCTCGTCGGCGGTGAGGGTGCGGTCGGCCCCCCAGGTCTCGCCGTTGGCTGCGGCCTCGGCCATCTGTTGCGCCGTCGGCTGAAAGAGGTCTTTGACCTTCTCCGAGAAGCCGTTGATGGCCTTGTCGGTCTGGGCTTGCACGGCAGTGGAGTCGGCGCTTTGCGTCGTGGCGGGATGGGCATCGTCGACGTTGTCGCTGCCCAAGTCCGGCAAGGTGTCGCCGCTGGCGTTGAACAACTGCGCCGTGAGCGGGTTGAACCCGCCCCCCGTCGTCGTGGAGTCGGCCTGCATTTCAATCGCCGTGGGCGTCTGCAGGTTGGGGGTGATCTCCGCCGCGGCCAGCGACGGCACCGTCGCGTTGAGGGCCATGATGCCGACGAGGGCGGCCAGCGTGCCCTTCTTGATGCGCGACATCAAGCCGTCGCGCTTGCCACCTTTGACTTTGTCGACGCCAGCGAGGGCGGCCTGTGCGCCCGCCTTGCGACGACGAGACACCGCCGTTTGTGTGGTGCTGGTCAGGGGGCTGGTCGACGATGTCCCCAACGTCTTGCGCTGCTGTTGCAAGGCGCCGTCGTCGAATCCCGTACTGTCGTGGTGGCGACGCCCCGGTGGGAGGCCCACGTCGTCGGCGTTCGGCGCCTTCGTCTTGCCAACGTCGCGCTTGCCGGTGCCGCGCAGTTTGCCTTGCTGCTGCAAGTTGTTGCGCAGCGTTCGAGACGAAGATCCGAGTTTGTTGACCATGAGGCCCAGCCTGACTTCACGTCGACGTCCAACGACGTCGACCGATGGCCCCCCATCGACGCGCTGCAGCCGACCCTGAAGCGCGTGGTTCATTCTAGAAGTGCCCGTCTAGAATGTGAACTGAATGCCGGCCATGACCGAGCTTGAGTCGGTGTGCGTGTCGTAGTTGCCCTGCAGATACAGGTACGCGCCGTTGTCGGTCTCGTAGCCGGCCGACAGCGACGAGCGAAAGCGGTCGCTGCCGAAGTCGTAGCGTGCGTTGCCGTCGACGCGCCAGTTGTCAGACTGCAGTCGGCCGGAGAGGGTGAAGTTGTCGCCGTCGACGCTGTTGGGCAGATGGTTGTACACGCCCGACAGGTGGCCACGCAGGTCGTCGCCATTGTTGTAGTTGAGGGTGGCGCCGAGGCGGCCGCTCTCGATCTCGTCGGAGAAGGTCACATTGCCAAACACGTTGAGGTTGGTGGTGTCTGACAGCTGAAAGCGCTGGTTGGCCTCGAGGGTGCCCCTGAAGTCCGAGAATTCGGCGCCCCACTCTGCCTTGAACTTGAGCTTCATGCTCTTGTCGAACAGGCGGGTGCTGATTTCAGGGCGGATGCCCACGTCGCGCAACAAATCGCTGCCCTCGAAGTAGGCGCCAGCGGCCAGCCCCCCCGCCAATGCGGTGGCCGTCGAGTAGAACGACACCGGGCTGTCGTCGCGCCAGTTTTCGGCAAGCTGCTTGGCGTAGTCGCCTCCGACGCGGCCGTAGTCTTTGAGTGTGCCACCGTCGAGACGGTCAATGTTCACGCCACGGGCGTCGAAGAACTCGGCCATGTTGTTGGCCATGCCCTCGCTGAAGGCGGCGACCGGCATGTCTTTCAACAGGTCTTTCAGCGCGTCGAGCATGAGGTCTTTTTCGGCGTCGGTGAAGCTGCGGTCGCCGTTGGGGTGGATGTGGCTGCCCCCCTCCGACAGGTGGCCGACGCGAGCGGCGAAGTTGATGTAGGCCTCGTCGACCTGGGCCTGCACGCCAGGCGAGCCCCAGCTTTGGTCGAGGGCTGGGTGCAACTCGCCGCTGCCAAGTTCGGCGAGGTTCAAGTCGCCCATGTTGAAGTGGGCCTGGGCATCGGTGCCCGATGTGTCGACGCGGGTGGCGTCGTTCTCAAACATCATCAGCCGGGCGTTCAGGGGCGACAGGCTGTTGCCGCCATCCGCTTGCACCACTTGCTCGACGGCCGTGGGGGCCTGCGGGGGCGGGACATTGACCTCTTGCGCCGCCACGTTGGTGGCCGACAGCAGGGTCAGGCCCACCAAAGCGGCGGCGGTGGCTTTTTTGGTGCGCTGAAAGAAGCCCGGCTTTTTGCTGCCGGCTTTGAGTTTGTCGGCGCCGGCCAACGCCGCCGTCTTGCCTTTGCTGCCACCCTTGGGCGCAGGGGCGGGGGTCTGGGTCTTGCCGCCCATGACTTTTTGCAGCTCGCCTTGCCCCGCCTCAAACGACGTGGTGTGCAGCGCAGCGGAGCCGACGTTGGGGGCCTGCGTGCCGTCGGTTTTGCCGCCAGCATCGTCGACTTTGGTCTGCTTGTGCAGTTGGGTGTCGTCGACGCTGCGCTGTTGCAGCTTCTGCAACCCAGCGCGGGAGGTCATGCTTTTCGAACTCAGCTTTTTCACAGCAATCCTTCTCAGCAACGCAGACACGAAACCGTGACCCTTGTTGTATCAGCCAGCAGGCGGTTTTGGCGCGATCTGCACCTAACGCGGTGCCCGAAATGGTTGATTCCGCTTTGCTTGGTCAGGTCGACGTTGGCTGCCTTGCTCAGCTCGTCATTGCCATGAGGCAAATCCTCATTCGCGCGTTGCCAACCTCGCCCTGCCACGGCGCGATTCGGCGATCAACCATTCCGGGCACCGCGTTAGCGCCGACTGAGCTGCAACAACGCGGCCTGCGCCTGCTGCACCTGGTCGTCGGAGGCCCGCAGGGAGATGACCTTGGTGAACTCCAGCACGGCTCGCTTTTCGTCTTCAAGCTCGACGAGCAGCAGGGCTCGACGCAACGTCCACGTCGACGTGTACATGGGGGCGTCGTCGAGGGGGAGGGCGGCTTCGCACAGCTCCAGCGAATGGGAGCGGTCGCCCGTCACCCGGGTGACCATGTACATCATGGCCAGCGCGTTTTTGTCGTGGGTGCCGCCAACCTCACGAAAGTGGGCCAGGGCCTCGTCGAGACGTCCCTCGCGGGCCAGCGACAAGCCGGTTTGCATGGCGGCCGGGTCGACGCGGTGGTCGGTGAAGGCGTCGCTCATGGGGCTCTCCTCGGTTCGACGTTGCTGTGGCACGACGTCGCTGTATTGTCGCGTGCTGGCGGTCCGACGTCGAGGTTGACCCTCTCGTTGACACCCAGGTCGCCGAGCGTTGTCAGGAGAATCCCATGCGCCCCCTCCGTCTGTTGCGTTCTGTCGTTGCCGGCACCGCCGCTCTCAGCGTTGCCGCCCGCGTGTCGAAGCGCGTCTACCGTCGAGAAACAGGCCACGATGAGGTGCACTACGTGACCACCGACGACGGCTGGCGCATCGCGCTGTCGCGCTACCGCGCCAGGGGCTCCCGTCGCACGCATCCTGTGTTGTTGGTGCCGGGCCTGTCGGCCAACCGCGCCATCTTCGACCAAGGCGAAGACCTCTCCCTCGCCCGCGATCTCGCCCACCGGGGCCACGACGTCTTCGTCGTCGAGCTGCGGGGCCATGGCCGCTCCGACCGGCCCGACCGCAGCGCCGGCCGTTCCTTCGGCTGGAGCTTCGACACCCACGTCGAACAAGACCTGCGCGCGGCGGTGGGCCACGCCCTCAACGTCACCGGCGCCGGCAAATTGCATTGGGTGGGGCACTCCATGGGCGGCCTGTTGCTGTACGCGACGTTGGCCACCTGGCCCGACGCGCCCATCCAAAGCGGCATCACCGTGGGCTCCAGCCTCGACTACGCCGGCGAGCCCAGTGACTTTCACGCCCTCAAACGCATCCTTCCGCTGGCCCACGCCCTGCCGTCCATCCCCGTCGAACAGGTGGGCGCGCTGCTCGCTCCCTTCGCCGGCCGCTTCGACAGCGCCACCGACCGCTTCAACTTCTACTTGCCCAACACCGACCCCAAGGTGGTGCGCTCCCTCTCGGCGACCAGCCACCACGACGTCAGCAGCCCCGTGTTTCTGCAGTTGTCGACGGCGCTGTCGCCCGGCGGTCTGACCTCGGTCGACGGCAGCAAGCGGTATCAGGGCCTCCTGGGGCACACCGACGTCCCCGTCTTTGCCATCGCCGGCACCCACGACCGACAGTGCAGCCCAGGCTCGGTGCAACGCACGTTGGCCGCCCTGCGCCACCCCGACTGCCGCTTTCAATTGTTTGGCAAAGAAGCGGGCCACCACGACGAATACGGCCACTGCGACCTCCTCGTCGGACGCCGCGCCCGCCACGAGGTCTTCCCCCACCTCTTCGACTGGCTGCAAGCCCACGACGACGTCACCGCCGACAGCGCGGAGGCAGCATGAGTCGCACCGCGTTGCAAGGCCAACTCGCCGTCGTCACCGGTGCCTCCAGCGGCATCGGCTGGGCCATCTGCCATCGCCTTGTCGACGACGGCATGGTGGTGGTGGCCACCGCCCGTCGTGAAGCGCGTTTGCAAGCGCTGCAGCAAAGCGTCAGCGACCGCACGCGGCTGGTGCCCGTCGTCGCCGACGCCCGCGACGAAGGCGCCCTGCAGCAGGTCTTCGACGTCGTCGACGCGCGTGCCGAACCGCTGGCCGTCTTGGTGAACAACGCCGGCCTCGGGCACAAAACGTCATTGCACGACGGAGACACAGCGTTGTGGCGCGAGATCCTCGACGTCAACGTGCTCGCCCTGACCATCTGCACGCGCGAAGCGCTGCAACGCATGGACAAAACCATCGGCGGCCACATCGTGCACATCTCGTCGATGTCGGCGCACCGCGTGCCCGACGGCAGCGGCATGTATTCGGCGTCCAAACACGCCGTCAAAGCCCTCACCGAGGCCCTGCGCAAAGAACTGCGGGAGCGCCAAAGTCAGGTGCGGGTGACGTCCATCAGCCCCGGCTTCGTCGAGACCGAGTTTGCCGCCCACTACCACAAGAGCGAAGCGGCGGCGGCCGAGACCTATGGACGCTTTCAAGTGCTGCGCGCCGAAGACGTCGCCGACGCCGTCGCCTGGGTCGTGCACGCTCCTCCCCACGTCGAGGTGCACGACTTGTTGTTGCGGCCCACCGAGCAGACGAGCTGAGCACACAAAAACGCCACCCGTGAGGGTGGCGTCTTTCATCGGCGTGAACGTCGTCGTCGACCTCACTCGCCTTCGAGAATGAGAAACTTCGCCGCTTCGGCCGCTTCACGGTTGGGGCCCGACTTCGGACGCACCGCCACGCGAATGGGCGCAATCTCAAACAACTCGCGGTCGCCACCGAGCACGCTGTCGCCGAAGGCGATGAGCGGACGCGCCTTGTGCACCGCCTTCATGAGGTCGACCTTGCCCTTGGCGTAGGTGGTGTGCACGAGGTCGGTGGTGGCTTTGCCGTCTTCGACCTTCAGCTCCATGCCGAAGACATCGTCGTCGTCAAAGCCCACGCTGCGGGCGCCGGGCTTGAGCATTTCACGCTCAGAGGCGCTGACCACGATGCATTGAAAACCGCGCTTTTTGAGGCCGGTGACGACGGCGCGGGTCTCGGGGAAGATGCGGTCGAACAACCCTTCTTCCATCATGCGCTCGCCGTATTCACGGCGCTCTTTCATGGTGCTGCCGGCGTAGAGCCAAGCTTGCATGGCGTAGACGTCGGCGTTGATCTCGCGATCGTCCATGCCTTTGCCACGGCCGGCATGCGTGAAGTGGCCCATCTCGTAGGCCTCCACCAGCTTGGCCAACGCGGTCTCTTTGTCGTCGGGAAGCTTCACGCCGTATTTGTCGGCGAAGGCGGTCAGCGGCTTTTGCACCACGTCCCACTTGATGGGGCCTTTTTCAGCCGCTTCGGTGAAGGCTTTTTCGCCAAGGTCGCCCCCCCACAACGTGCCGTCGGCGTCGAAGGCGGCGATCTTGCCGATGGAGGCAATGCCCTCCGCCTTCTTCAGGCCCGCTTCAGCTGCGTCAAACACAGCCTGCACGCGTTTTTTCATTTCGTCGGTGAGCGCGTCAAAGCACGCGTCAGCGTCGAAATCTTTCTTGGGGGCGTAGACAAACTCTTTTTCGGAGGCGCTCATTCTTTCAGCCGTCCTTTGCCGCGGCAAACGCTTCTTTAGCGGCCGCGAGGGTCGTCTCGACGTCGTCGTCGGTGTGGGCGGTGGACATGAATCCCGCTTCGAAGGCACTCGGTGCAAGGTAGACGCCGCGCTTGAGCATTTCCCAGAAGAAACGCCCGAAAAGAGCGGTGTCGGCCTGCTTGACGTCGGAAAAGGTCTTCGGAACCTCAGGGAGGAGGAAACAGGAGAACATCGATCCCACTGCGGTGAACGAAGCGGGCAAGCCTACGCTCTTTGCCGCATCATGAAGCCCTTCTGCAAGCTTTTTCGTGCGTGTCTCAAGGTTCTTGTACACGTCGGGCGCAAAAAGAGGCGTCAGAGTCGCCAAACCGGCGGCCATGGCCAGGGGGTTTCCGCTGAGGGTACCTGCCTGATAAATCGGCCCTTCTGGGGCCAAGTGCTTCATGATGTCGGCCTTGGCGGCGAAGGCGCCGACGGGGAGTCCGCCGCCGATGACTTTGCCGAAGGTCACAATGTCGGCTTCGACGCCAAATCGCTCCTGGGCACCCCCAAGGGCGACGCGAAAGCCGGTCATGACTTCGTCGAAAATGAGCAGCGCGCCATGCTGGGTGCACAACTCGCGCACGCGCTCCAGGTAGCCGTCTTGCGGGGGCACGCAGCCCATGTTGCCGGCGACGGGCTCCAAGATGACGCAGGCGATCTGGTCTTTGGCCTCTGACAGGAGCGTTTCGAGGGCGTCGGCGTCGTTGTAGGGCACGTTGAAGGTGTGCTTGGCCAAGTCGGCAGGCACCCCGGGGGAGTCGGGCAGGCCCAACGTGGTGACGCCAGAGCCGGCCTTCACCAGGAGGCTGTCGCCGTGGCCGTGGTAGCAGCCCTCGCACTTCACGATGCCGTCACGGCCGGTGACGCCACGGGCGAGACGCAAGGCGCTCATGGTGGCTTCGGTGCCTGACGACACGAAGCGCACCTTTTCGATGTGGGGAATGGCCTTTTTCACCAGCTCAGCGAGCTCGATTTCAAGCTCGCAGGGGGCGCCGAAGCTCGTGCCCTTTTGCGCCTGGTCGCTGATGGCTTTGACGACGTCGTCGTGGGCGTGGCCCAAGATGGCGGGGCCCCAGGTCTGCACGTAGTCGAGGTATTCGTTGCCGTCGGCGTCGTACACTTTGGCGCCTTTGGCGCGCTCCAAAAACAGCGGCGAACCGCCCACGCCGCGAAAGGCGCGCACAGGCGAGTTCACCCCGCCGACGAGGTGGTCGTTGGCGCGCTCAAAGAGGGCGGTCGAACGAGAGATGTCCATCGAAAGCTCCGATGAGGGAGGTCGTCACAACAAGGCCGCACGCGCAAACAGAGTGCGGCGAAGAATTCGTCGGAGCAGACCCAAAGTGACGGCAAAAAGCAAGCTGCCCCCACTGTTCTCGATGGATTGTTTGCGGGATCGAGCGCCCGAAGCCGGAGGGGGCTTCAGGTGCGTTGAATGCAAGGCGTGAGCACCACAGGGAGGGAGCGGCCTTGGGGGCCGTGACCGAGAGAGGAGCGGAACAACGCAGCAGGCAAGGTGCCTGAGGCACCCGAGGTTAAAAACCGCCGGCGAAGTCGAGTTCGATGGGGTCTAGGATTTGCCCCTCGGCGACGAGGGTGACCTTGCCATCCGACGAGCCCACCATGTCGATGCCGTTGGCGGGGATGAATTCACCGCCGCCTTCCATGTAGAGGTTGATCCACACGTCCCAGTCGCCGGTCTCCAACATGGGCTGGATGACGACGGGGTAGCGGTGGCCGGCCTCCAGCTCCAGGTCTTCAAGCTCGGCCAACGTTTCGTCGGGGGGCCCGATGGGCGGCACAAAGGTGTACAGCGCCACCGCCATCATGCGCGGTGTGCCCTCGTACGACGGCGGGATGAGCACGTCGACACACAGGGTGCGGTCTTCGTCGCAGCGCTCGTCGTCGTCGACAGACGGGCCCTCGTACACCACGGGGCCGCCGTCTTCATCGGTGGGCGTGCCGTCGGCGCAGGCCGCGCTCACCGCCACCAGCGTCGACAGCAACAACAGATGCAAACACTTCGACATGGTCACTCCGACATGCTCGGCGCGTAGACGAAGGTGCAGTTGGCCTCGTTGTTGCGCATGAAATCTGGAGCGGCGTACATGCGGTAGGTGCGCCCGATCTCCAACATGGGCGCGCTGCCGTCGGTGGGCATCACTTGGGTGGAGCCGGTGGGCACGTCGCCAATGGCGAGGTCGCCCGAGGCGATGCCAGCGCCGTCGTCGTCGACGTAGATGGCCCACACCGTGTTCTCAGGAAGGTCGAGGTTGGGCGGAAAGCCGGGGTTCGTGGTGCCCACCTCGGTGATGTACAGCTGGCGCACTTCGTCGCCGTTCCACACCATTTTGCCGTCTTCGATGCCTTCAAAGGGGCTGATGCACTCACCCGCTTCTTCACGGGTGCGGCCGAAGAGGGCGTCGAATTGCCGCTGTGCCTCGTCAAGGTCGTCTTGGTCGCCGCCGCGGCGGTCGAATTCAGCTTGGAAGAACGCGCGCATGCGCATGGGGTCGTTGCTGGCGAACAACGTTTGGGTGCGGTCGAAGCCGTGGTTGTCGTCGGGGTCGATGTGGCCAAAGAGCAAGTGGTCGTCGAACTGACCGGTGCCCATCGACAGCTGGGCGTTGGTCATGGTGTCGGTCCAGGGGAAGGGGGCGTTCACGTCGAAGCCCGAGACGTTGCCCGAGTTCAACGCCGAGTCGTGGCAGCAAGCGCAGCCAGACGCGTGAATCTGGTCGGCAACCCACGTCAGCTCGCGCACGTAGTCGGCGTCGTCGGCCAGGCTGTCGTCTGAGGTGAAGATGCGGCGCGGCTTGGTGAACCAAGAAGGCCCCTGGGTAAAGGGCCCATCGCAAGAGGCCACGTCGTTGAAATACAGCCCCTCCGGAACATTGCCCGAGAACAGATTCCAAGCGCAGACCACCTCCGTGCCGTCGGCGTCGGTTTCGACGGCGGAGGGGTCGACCGGGGTGCGCTCCAGGTCGGCCACTGCAACGCAGACGCGGTCGTAGCTCAAAAATGGGGTGTCGTTCAGCAACGTCCCGAGGGCGTCGCTCGGCGCTTCGATGTCGTATTCGGCCCAGGGTCCTGTGGGTTCTGGCTCAGAGGGGCCGGCATCCGTCGGGGCCGGCTCTTCGCCGACGCAGCCCAGCGACAAAGACACGGCTGTGACGGCCGCGAGGAGAGGGGTGCGAATCCAGGGGGTGTTCATGTGGCGCTCCGCGACTTGCCTGATGGCAAACGTGTTCTTTCTGTAGGGGGCATGCCGCCAAGGTGCAAGACGAACCGGCTGGCCTCCACCACGGCGACACAAAATGCGCCAGTCGCAGACCGCTGCCGAGCAACTCTGTGCGCCAAAGATCACGGCGTTGGGATACAGTCGGCAGCCCCTTTGTCTCTTTTGTTGTTTGGAGCCGTCATGCGCCTGTCTTCTGCTGCCCGCGCCCTCATCACCGATGCCCGCTTCTCCAGCGCGGACGTCTCCCAGCTGCAAAGCGCCATCCAATCGGGTGCGGCGTCGGCGTCGGATGCCGTCACCATCGCCCAGCGCTACGCCGACACCCTCGAAGGTGGCGTTGGCTCAGAGCTGCAAAAGCTGTTGGCCACCCTCGGCGCGCAAGGCGCGGTCGAGGCGCCCATCGCCAACCTGTCGACGGCCCCCGGCTTGTTGAACGGCTTGGTGACCCTGCCTGGCGCGGGCCGCAACCACGCCGACGTGCGCACTGTGCAGCGGGGCCTCATCGCCCTCGCCAGTCGCACCGACGACGCCGCCATCAGCCTGCCCAACTGGGGCGCAGACGGCGACTACGGCAGCGAGACCAAAGGGGCGGTCAGCGCCTTTCAACAAAAGGTGGGGCTGCCCGTCACCGGTGAAGTCGACTTGGCCACGGCCCAAGCCCTCGACAAGGAGCTGAAGAACACCCAGGTGCCGGCCATCTTCGTCACCGACGTGCCCACCAACAGCGGCCCCAAGATCGAAGACATGGCCAAAGCGGCCAAGCGCCTCATCCGCGATCACGCCCAGCACTACGGTGTCGACGACGCCTGGTACAACTACGACGAAAACCACGCCCTCCCCGCACGGGTGCGCCTTGGGGGCCTCAAAGGCAAGTGGAAGTGCAACCTCTTCGCCTGCAACACCATGGTCGTCGCCGGTTTTGAGCCGCCCTACTACGGCAACCGCGGCCGCGGCGAGTACCCCAACGCCAACCAGCTCTACAAATGGAGCGACAAATACGCCGGCCAGTTCGGCAACAAAGGGCACGAGAAGTTCGAGCTGCGAGGCGAGCTTCACGTCGCGGGTTTGTCGTCGTCAGAGCGGGCGCAGAAGATTGAAGATCTGCTGAAGACGGCTGAGCCCGGCGACATGATCATCGTCGACCACGTCGGCTCCGACGTCGCCGATGGCGGGCACTGCCGCGTGGTGATGGAGAACGACCTCGCCACCGGCGGCGACTTGTACTGCGCCCAGGCCTCCCGCAACGAGGGGCTGTCACGTCGTGAACCGACGTCGGCGTTCACCGGCGAAGAGACCATCTGGATTCTCCGCCCCAACGTCGCACGCGACAAACCCGTCGCCTAGGCGGCGAGGTCAGCTCATCAACAACCGCAACTTGGGTGTCGGTTTGTACGCGGCCTTCTCACAGGCCCCGTCGAGGCCGATTGGGTCGGTTTGGGCGCGCAGCATGAGCACGAAAGCGTCCATCTGCAGCGGATGGTGAAAGACACCGTCGAGAGCTTCGCAGCCTCCGGCACAAAACGTCGGCGTCGCTTTGCAGAGCGCATACATCCTGGTGTCTGCTCGCTCCCGAAGCCGCAGCAGGCGATCGATGGACATGCCATCGTCGAGGTCAATGAGCACGGCGCGGTAGCGCACCGACTGCAAAAAAGCCTCGGCGTCGTCGACGTTGGCGGCGGTGTCGACGCGAAACGACGCGCGGGCCAGCTGACGCGACAACGCCAGTTGCTCCACTTTGCTTTGGCTCACCACCAGCAGACGGCTACGTCGCATGCTCCATCACATTTCTCTCCCACCCAAAGCTCCCGCAGCACACATCGCCGCCTCTCCAGCTGACTAAACCTCGGCAGCGCCAGCTGGATCTCAGGGAGCCACCTTCAAAACGCGGGCTGCAACACGGTTGCCGCAAGTGGTGGTTGAAAAACGCCGTCGACGACGCCACCATCAGGCATGTCTCGCAAATGTGCCTACTGCAAAACGCCATTGTCTGACCAAGCAGACGCCCGGTCGTCGTTCTGTTCGGCGCCGTGTCAGATGAAAGACCTCGGCAAGTGGTTCAACGAAGAATACACCGTGCCCACGGTGTCGCCCGACGTGCAGCTGCTGCACGACGCTGGCCTCGACCCAGAAGACCTCGCCGCTTTGCTGCAAGCCGACCTCAACGAGAACTGAGGGCCCGCTCTCGGCTCGATCTGCTGTTTTTTTGCACCAAACCCATCCGTCGCGCATCCAAGCCAGACATCCCAGACCCTGCAGACGTGCCCCCTGGTCTGCGCCTTGTGACCTGAGGACGACATGCCCACCATCCAATTGACGCCCTACCAAAAAGCCGACGCCACCGACGGGGCGCACGTCTCGCTCGACGACTACAAAGAGACCGGCGCCATCTTGTTGCAGGCCGCCGAATTCCCCCTCGACCTCACCGGCCGCGCCATCGAGATGGTGCACGCCGCCCTCGAAGAGACCGAAGGCGAAGACGGCGAGTTCTTGCGTGTGGGCATCAAAGGCGGCGGCTGTGCCGGCTTTCAATACAGCTTGAACTTCACCGACGACGTCGACGACGACGACGTGCTCACCCTGGTGCATGTGCCCGAAGGCAACGACGACCGCGGCCGTGCGGTGCGCGTGGTCACCGACACCTTCTCCGCGTCGTACCTCAAAGGCACGGAGCTCGACTACGTGGAGTCGGTGCAAGGCGCCGGGTTCAAGTTCATCAACCCGAATGCCAAGAGAACCTGCGGCTGCGGCTCCTCCTTCAGCGTCTAGTCTTTCGGTGGAGGGGGCGCGGGCCCCCTCCCACAAGTGCTGGCAAAGCCAGACACTTGCTCCCTCCCCCCTCGCTTCGCGGCTCCCGCTGGTCGCTCGTCGACACATGAGGGTTTTGGGATGCGCTCTAGTCTCGAAAGCTCGCTTCGCGAGTCGAGTTGCGACGAATGCGTTGCATTCGTCGTCGAGCGCGTTCTTTGGGTTTTGGAATGCGCTCAAGCTCGGGTGCCCCAGGCACTGCAGTCCCCTCAGACCTCCTACAGGTGAACCGACCATTTGGGACAAATGGTCGCTCGCGAGGAGGCGGGACTCCTTCGCGCGCGTTGCTGTGCTTCTCGGTCAGTCACGACCCGCTAGGTCGCTCCTTCCCTGCAATGCTCGCGCCTTGTCGCCAAGGCACCTGGAACCCCCTCCGGCTTCGGGTGCTTGTGTTTTGCACCCTTCGCTTCGCGGCTCCTGCTTTGTTTTTCAATTCACGTCTAGGGTAGGGTCTCCTCGACGCGCGCGGCTGCGATCAAGCGGCCGTCGCGAAGAGGTTTGTCATGTCCGATCCCAAGCAGGTCCCCACCAACCGCCGCACCCTCAAGCAGGTCTTTCAGGAGGCGGTTGCCGGCGAGAAAAAGCTGCAGTTTCAGGGGCCTGACAACATTCGCCCTGACTCGCGCTACGCCATCGTCGAAATCTCTGAAGACCACGTGACTTTCAAGCTGTTGGGTGAAGAACTGCTCATCCTGCCGTACCTGGCCATCTCGTCGCTGCAGATGGGCCCCACCAACTTGGTGGTGCGCTACCGCTGATGGGCGCCCTTTTGCGCCAGGGATGATTTCCACCCACCCCTTGCACTACCCTTTTGCGGCGCCGTTGCGCTGCCTTTTGTCTGTTTGCGCCTCATGCGGCCAAACCTAGGAGGTCCCCGTGGCCACACGCGGAATCCCACGCGGAAAGAAAGACACCCAAGCCCCCAAGGCGCCTCCTGGCGTCGAGCGCCGCAAAGGAGACGGCGACAGCGACAAGCCCGCCGTTGACCGCCGCAAGGCCCCTCCCCCCGACAACCGCCGCGCCGCCGCCCGCGAAGTGGCCATGAACGCGTCACGTGAACTCACCGCCAAGCTGCAAGGCGCCGCCTTGGTGAAGAAGATGGGCGAGTCGGCCAAGATCGACATCACCATCCCCGAGCTGAGCGACCTCGAGGTCACCATCGCGCGTCCGCCGCCGGTGTCTGACGAAGAGATCGACATCTACATCGCCAACCTCAAGCTCACGGCGTACGAGCCGCAGCCCAAGCCAAAGGGCGAGCCTCTCGACATCGGCGACCAAATCCTCGTCGACAGCAAGGGCTACTGCCGCGGCGCGGTGTTCTCAGCGCAAGTCGATTCGTGGTTGCTGATGCAAGAAAACCCGCTGGTGCCGACGCTGTTCTCGAGCCTGGTGGGCCTGCCCGTCGGCGAGTCGACGGTGGTGACTTTGGAGCTTCCCGACGACTACCCCGACCCCGACTTTGCCGGGCACACCGCAGCCTTCGCCGTGTTGGTGAAAGAGGCGTTGAGCCCGCCGGGGCGCAACATCTCCGACGAAGAACTCCTCGTCGATCTTGGCTTCGGCACCGACCTGGAGTCGGGCCGGCAGCATGTGCGCGAAGAGCTGGAGCACGTTCTCGCCGACCAGATGGTGCAAGCCACCCGTGAAGAAGTGATGAACATGCTTGAGGCCCAGGCCCAGCTCGAAATCACCGACGACATCATCGACATCGAACTCGAAAAGGCTTGGCGCAAAACCGAAGGCGAGAACCTCGCCAAAAGCGGTGTCTCCCTCGAGGAGCAGAAGTGGGCGTTGAAAGAGTTCGTCGAGTTTGACGAACGTCGTCAGCAGGCGCGTTCGCTGTTGTGGCGTCGCGCCCTCGTCGAAAAACTCGCCGACGACTTCGGTTCTGAAGAAGACGAACTCAAAGAGTTGATGAACAAGGCCGCCGCGGCAGCTGGCATCGACACCGACCTGGTGCGCAGTGCCCTCAACAAGATGACGGGTGAGCGCAAAGAGCTGGTCGAAGGCCTCAAATTGCAGCGGGCCCTCGACCGCATCATGGAGAAGGTCACCATCACCTTCGTCGACGACGAGGACTACGAAGACGAAGACGAGGGTGACGCAGAGGGTTGACCCTCCACCCAGATGCACATGATACGGTGGGAGCGTGTTTCGCCGCCGACCCGCCCTGCACGCAGTCGGCCCCGCCTTTTCGGCGGGGTTGGTGTTGGTGGTGACCATGGCGGCCGCGTCGCCGCCCCATGCACCCGCTGCGCCCGTCGACGGGGCGCCCGACGAAGACCTCGACGCCTTGCCGCCCACGGCGATGACGCCGTTGCCCGTCGTCGACATCACCGCTGGCCCGCCGCTGATGACGGCGCAGGAGCCTGGCTGTGAGAATCCGTTTCTCGCGCCGGGGTTTTTGTCGCTCAACACGGCGCCGTGGACCCGCATCGAAATCGACGGCGACCCCGTGGGCTCGACGCCGGTGTTTCGCATGCGTCTGCCCCCAGGGGCCCACCAGCTGGCGCTGCACAACGAAGCCGAAGGCCTGGTGGTGGAGCGCACCGTCGACATCGAGCCGCAAAAGACGCTGAAGTTGAACTTGGTGTTGGGCGCGCGTCACATCGGCAACGACTTGGTGCTGCTCGACGACGGGCGTCCGGCCGACCCCCTCGACTGCGGTGAAGACTTGGCCCACGCGTCGTTTCTTTCGGTGCAAACCCAACCGTGGTCGAAGGTCTTTGTCGACGGCAAACACGTGGGGTCGACGCCGATCTTCAAACATCCAGTGGAGCCAGGCGACCACGTGTTGCGGCTGGAGAGCGAGTCGGGCGGCAAGTTGTTCTCGCGGTTCAACGTCGCCGCCGGCGAGACCGTGAAGGTCGACCTCCTGCATTGAGCGTCGAACCGTTTCAACCTCAGCGTCGACTTGCTAGGACCCGGGCATGAACGCCGGACCCAGCAAACGCCGCATCGCCCTGCTCGCCACGGGCGGCACCATCGAAAAGACGTACGACCCCCTCGCCGGGGTGCTGCACAACCAGGTGTCGGTGCTCGACGTCATGCTCGCCCGCATGGAGCTGCGTGGCGTCGAGATGTCGCGCGTGCCTCTGATGAACAAAGACAGCCTCGACATGGACGAGCGCGACCATGAGTTCATCGCCCGCACCACGCATCACCTCGCAGAAGTGCAAGACGGCGTGGTCATCGTGCACGGCACCGACCGCTTGGCCCGCACCGGCGAACTCATCCTCGAGCAGGGCACGCCGCCGGTTCCGGTGGTGCTCACCGGCGCCATGCGTCCCTACGAGTTGCGCTCGACGGACGCTCTGCAAAACCTCACCGAAGCCCTGCTCGCCGTGCAACTGCTGCCGCCCGGCGTGTACTGCGTGATGCACAACCGGGTGTTGCCCTTCCCCGGCGTCGTCAAAGACCGCATCGCCGGCACGTTTTTGCCGGCGGAGTACGCCTCCATGGAAGGCGACCCCGTCGACGAGAACGTTTCTTCACGGCCCCACCCGGCATCGTTTGACGGCCCCGACGAGGACACCAGCGTATGAGCCAAGCCAAACTCAAAGTGTTGTTCGTCTGCCTCGGCAACATCTGTCGCTCGCCCACCGCCGACGGTGTGTTTCGCCAGAAAGTGAAAGACGCCGGCCTCGACGGCGTCGTCGAGGTCGACTCCGCCGGCACCGCCGCCTACCACGTCGGCGAAAGCCCCGACGCCCGCGCCACCCAAGCCGCATCCCGACGAGGATACGACCTCAGCAAGCTGCGTGCGCGCCAAGCGGTGGCCAACGACTTCGAGCAGTTCGACTACGTCTTGGCCATGGACAACAGCAACCTCAGCAACCTGCAGCGCATTTGTCCTCGAGGACGTGAAGACCGCCTGCACTTGTTTTTGGAGCGCTTCGGCAGCCACAGCGAAAACGAAGTGCCCGACCCGTACTACGGCGGCGACGACGGATTCGAGCACGTGCTCGACCTCATCGAAGAGGCCAGCGACGCCTTGCTCGCCGACATCCAAGAGCGCCTGCGGTAGACCCAGTCCCACGTTCGCTTCGCTCCCTTTGGGGATGCGCTCCGAAAAAAGCCGTGAGGCCGACCTCCAGTTCGGTACAACTGTCGTTCGCGCATGAACGTCGATTCGCGACGTGCATGCACTGAATGACACCTGCGCCCATTCCTTTTGGCGCAACTGTGATTGGAGATTTGGATGAAGTTGCAAATGAATGCCTCTTTGAAAGGCCTGCTGCTGTCGACGACGTTGGTGGGCGCCCTCTTGGCGGCGGCCTGCACCGAAGGCGGCCTCCCCGAGGGAGAAGCCTGTGAAGCCACCACCGACTGTCGCGGTGAACTCGAATGCCTGGTGATCCAGGGATACGGCTACTACGGCTCGCCCTACGCCTACGCCGACGAGATCGACGGTCAAGCGCGCTGCTACTGCCCTGGCCTCTACGAACATGACGGCGGCGACGGCACGTGCGTGACGTTTGGGTTCTGCGCGGTTGGCTTTCACGACGGAGGCGACGGAACCTGTGTTCCCGACGACGAATGCGTCGACGACAGCGAGTTGAACGAAGAGGGCATGTGCCGTCCGCCCCTCGGCGACCAGTCCGAAGAATGCGCGCAATACGTCGAGTGCCAAGCGCACTACGACGAAGAATACGAGCTCAGCGAGACCGACCTCACCGACTCCTACGGCCCCGAAGGGTCCTGCTGGATGTCGGGGCCGGAGGCAGCCGAAGCCTGCACCTCCGCCTGCGCCAACGCCGTCGACTCGCTCGCCGAATCCCTCGACGCCGGCGGCCGTGACGTCGGGCCCTGCGGCTGAGTCTGAAGCGCCGACGCGCAAACGCGCCGGCAGGCTCCAGCCTTGAACGTCAGAAGGACCGCTTCGGCGGTCCTTCTTCTCGATGCGCTACGCGCGTTTGGCTTGGGGGGTGACGAACAACGGAGGCAAACGTCGTCCCAACTCACGCGACAACGGCCCTGCGACAGCTTCAAAATGCGGATGCTGCAGACGGGCGCGCATCTTCTCGAAGGTGTGAAACGCGCCCTCGGGCAGGTGCTCCTTCGGTGTGATGTCAAAGGTCTTGCCGTCGAGGGAGATGACCGCGGCCACCGCCGACCAAAACACCCGCATGGAGTCGGCCAACTGGTAGGGCTCGTCGTTGAGCAGCTGCATCAGCGGCTGGGCCTCTGGTGCTTGGGGCACCTCGTCGTGCACCAAACACAACGTCAGCGCGAGGTGGGTGCACAATTCGGCCGTCCAGCGGATGACCAACGGCGGATTCGACTCGCGCACCCCTTGCAACAAGGCCACCGCCAACGGCGGCCCGGCGTATTGCAGCCCGCGCTCAAGCAGCACGTCGACGACCATGCGTGCGACCTCGGCGTCGTCGAGGAGGTACATGGGACTCATGCGCTTCTTCTTGATGCGCATGGGCATCATCAACGAAAACCCCAGCTCTTTCAGCAGCGGGTCACCGACGAGAAGCAGCCGGGTCAGCGGCGAAGTGTTCAACATCGCCGTCAACAACGCGATGCGTGCCACCCGCGTTTCTTCGTCGCCGTCGACCATGGCCAGACGCCACAGCGGGATGGCCCGCTTGTCGACCTTCACCCGCCGCAAACCCGGCATGGCCAGCAGACGTCGTGGAGGTTCGACGCCGTGGAACTTTTTTTCGCCCGTCCACCACTTCACGTGGGTGTCGGTGCGGGTGGCGGCGAAGCCCCGCATGAGCACCAGGTGCCGCGTGAGCAGCCGGTGCTTGTCGTAGGTGTAGGGCAGGCGCTTCACCGCTTCTTCGGCCGCTTGGCAGAAGGTGAAGGCGCGGGCGTAGAACGACGACGACTGCGGGTGGCACGTCGCCATCAACTCGTGAAAGGCGAACAACAACGTGCCGGCGTCTTCGTCAAAAGCCGCTGGCCGCATCGACGTCGACAGCGCCGCTTCTTCAAAGAGGTCGTCGGCCGCGTCTTGCAGGTGGGGGTCGATGGCAAAGCCATGTTTGACGACGTCGAGCCCGGCAATGCCCAGAGGCGAGCCCACCTCGGCCGACTTGCCTTGCAACAGTGGCGCGCCAAAGGTCTGCGAGAAGGCGCCAATGTCGAGCTCATTCATGCGCCGCTCCCGTCGGTGCCAGAGCCCGTCGGGCGGGGGGGCGGCACGGTCTTCGGACGCGGCGGCGGAGACGCGGCAGGCGGCGTTGCCGGTTGAGCTGCAACAGCCGCTTGAGGAGGAACAGTCGCCTGAGGAGGAACAGCCGCCTGCGGCGGTGCTGCAGGAGGCGCTGCGACCGGCGTTTGGGGCGGTGGGGGCGACGGCCGGGCTGGGGGGGGCGTCGACGCTGCAGGCGGCGCTGGAGGCAGCTGTTTGGGGGCGCCTTTGTCGGGGGCGGGCGGCAGCTCTTTGGCGGCGGGCTTTTGCGTCTTGGTGCCGCGCCACAGACTGAACACGCCCTGACGGCGGTGGGTGATGGAGGCGTCTTCGAGGGTGTCGGTGATGGCGCGGGTGCGCAGCTCGACGAGGTGCACACGGCTTTGGTCGTCGGCGACGATGGCGCGCGACAGCGGTTTCAACGCGTCGGTGGGCACAGCAAAGGCGTCGGCGTTTTCGGGGAAGAAATACAGGTTTTGGTCGGGCCGAATGCGCAGATGCTCGCGCAACAGGTCGTAGTCGACGCGGGGCAGCAGCTGCATGCCGACGGGGACAAAGATTTGCGGCGCCATCTCGGTCATGGGGGCGCCGAAGGGGATGCCGTGGATGCCCCGCCGGTTGATGACGATGATGTAGGGCTCGGCGATGACGGCTTCGTACGCACGCAACACCGCCGCAGGCAGCATGTAGACCAGTTTGATGAACCAGTTCAGCCGGTCGAGCGGGATGAGCAACGCCTGGGTGGCGCCGCCCCCGCCGGGCAGCCGCGCGAGCTTGAGCTCCATGCCCAACGCTTCGATGCGGGTGGTGTCGCGCTCTTCGGGCGGCTGGATGACGCCTTGCGGGCCACGCAGGGTGACGTCGACGAGGTCTTTGATGTCGACGGCTTCGTCTTCGACAAACAGGCGTTCGAGTTTGTTGGGCGGGCCATAAAACAGCACCGTCTCGGTGTCGTCGAAGGCGGAGCCACAGCTTTCGAGGGCGATGGGATGTCGGAAGCCCCACTCCACCAACAGGTGGTTCTCGACGGGGACAAACACCGTCATGCCCGGCGTGCTCGACAGCAATTGCGCCATGTGCCGGGGAATGCCCTCACACCGCACCAGCTGCACTTCGCGGTCTTTGCCCGAGAACAGACTCTTGCGGGCGCTTTTGCCGCTCTGCACCGTGGCCCGCACCTGCCGTTGCCACAGGTAGCGGCACACCTCGGTGGCCAAGCCCGACTCGCAGACGACGACGAGGGTGTCGGCCTGTTCGAGTTCTTTTTCTTGTTGGGTGAGCGGACGCGGCGTCAGCCCCAAGATGAGGTCGCGCAGCTGGATTTCACGCCCCAAGGTGCGGCGGTCGCTGCCGGCTTCGGTGTACAGCGTGAAATCGAGGGGGTCGGTCTGCAGCTCGTCGGGGGAGCCAAGGTCAAAGCCCAACGGCGACGCCCGGTTGCGAAACGGCAAGAAGTGCTTGTCGGTGCCGGTGAACACCCGGCCTTTGTGCATGCGTGCCGACTGTGCCGCGCGGTCGGCCTCGTAGGAGCCCTGCACCTCAAAGCGCACCATGATCTCCCGCCCACCGCGTTCGCTCTTGGCTTCTTTGATCTCCAACGACGCCAACATCTCGTCGAGGGTGACCTCGCGGCTGTAGGTGCGAAAGAAGCCCACCGCGCGGGAGATGTCGGCGAAGAGCAGCAGCAAACGCCGCCCCATGACCACCCCGCGCTCGTCGGCGGCGAGGCCGGGGCAGTGGGTACGTCCTTGACCGAGGCTGATGGGCTCCAACATGAGGGGGACACTACCCAAAAAACCGTCGACGGCGACAGCACCTGTGACACATGGGTGCGAAAAACAGCATTTTCGCCACCGACGACAGCGACGTCGCCCGCTCAACACACGCCAGATCCCTGCCAAGCCTGCACAAGCCGCCCATGGGCGTCGACGACAGCCGGCGAATTGGCAACCGTCCGCTGTGGGTCTGCCATGACGACAAACCCCCGTCAGAGGCGAACACGCCCACGCCCGCAGGCGTTCATCGCGCATCCCTTCCAAAGGAGTGCTTGTGATTCGTCGTCCTGTGTTCGTGTGGTTTGTCGTCGTCACCCTGTTGGCCTGCGCCATGGCGCAAGCGCAGACCCCCACTTCAGAGCCACCGCCCGTGTCCCCCGGCTCCGACAATGCAGAGCCGTCTGTCTCGACGACGCGCATCGGCGTTGGCGTCGGTCTTCACGACTTTTTGGCGTCGCCTTTTGTCGGCCCGTTCGAGAACGCTGGGTTGGGGCTGATCCTCGGCGCCGAACACCAAATGCACCCCCGGCTGTGGCTGACGTCGTCGCTGCGGGCGGCGATTGGTGACGTGAGCGTCGGCGTCGGCGACGGCTGGGACCATTCAAGCGCCATGGCCCACGTGCGGGGCGGGGCACGTTTTGTGCTGAACCCTGGCGATCTGGTGGAGCTGTCGGCCACCACCGACGTCGGCGTCACGCTGCGCGGCAGCGGCCAGTTGGGCACGCGCCGCATGTCCACCGCCGTCGACGCCGACCTGTTGGCGGGTCTCGCCGCCGACCTGCATCTCACAGACCATCTGGGGGTGCGTCTGAGCGCGTCGGGCGCGCGTGCCCGCATGTCGCTGACGGGGCACACCGACCAGGAAGAGACGCACTACACGGTCGGCGCTACCGGCGAACTGACCTTTGAACCGTCCGTGTCGATGTGGTGGCAGTTTTAGCAGCGGGCGGTGGCGTCGATCTCCAGCTCTCAAGAAGCACATCCAGTTGCCGACATGAGAGGGAGTCTTTTGCGTGGAGCTCCCGTGGCGAATTCGACCGCACCTTCCTCCGTTCCAACTTGGGCTTTGGCCGGCGCCTGCGTGGCGTTGGCTGCGGCGTTCGCCGTGTCGCTGCACAGCCACAGCCGTCAGGGGGGCCAGCAGGATGCATGGCAGCGCCAGCTCGCCCAAGAGGTGGCCACCCGCACCCAACTGCAGATGACGACGTCGACGACGTCCCGCGCTGATACCGCCAAGCGTCTGACCCAAGAGGGATTCGACGTGCAGTTTGTCGACGACAAAGGCGCTCTGCCGTTCGCGGCGTCTGTCGTCGACGACGCCACGTTCTCGGCCCCGCACTTTCAGCCGGGCGAGCGCAACGGCAGCCGCGGCATGTGGGTCGCCTACAAGGTGGCCGGGCAGGGCGCGCAAGCCGCGTTGGTGCCCACCCAAGTGCAAGCGCCCGGTGTGGTGCTGGCCTGGGTGGCGGCGCCCGACCCAGCAGGCGGCGCTGGCTTTTGGGCGTCGTGGTTCTTCTTGCTGACGTCGTTCGCGTTGTCGGCGTTTTACGGGTGGCGCAAAGTCGAAGCGTCCCAAGGACCGCTGCTGTGGGTCACGCAACAGCTGAACGCCATGGCCGAAGGGGCCACCGACCCGCTGCCGTCGTCGACGGCAGGCGACACACAACTGCAGTCGGCCGTGCATCGGGTGCGCGAGCAGTTCAAAAGCATCAGCGACCGGGTGACGTCCGAAACGTCGGACGCATGTGCCTCGGTGCACCAGCTTCTGCAGCTGCAGGACGAGGTCAAAGGCGGACTGGCCACCATGAAAGGCCAAACCCAAGAGGCCGCTGAAGTGGCCGGCAACATGGAGTTCAACCTCGGCAACATGGCCCAGGCCGTCGAAGGCACCTACACCGAGGTGAAAACCGTCGCCAACGGCGCCGACAAAGTGTCTGCCGCCGTCGGTGCCATCGCCGGCTCGGTCGTCGACATGAACGACAAAGTGAACGCCTGCTCGAGCTCGGCCATGCAGTTGTCGTCGACGTTGGCCCAGGTGGTGTCGTCGGGAGAGAGCGCCGCCCAAGAGACGGCCCAGGCGCAAGAGGCGGCCAACCGCGCTTACGAAATCATGGGACGGCTGCAAAAGAGCGCCGAAGAAATCGACAACGTCATCGAGGTCATCTCGGCCATCGCCGCCAAGACCAACTTGCTGGCCCTCAACGCCGCCATCGAAGCGGCATCGGCCGGCGTGAGCGGCAGCGGCTTCGCCGTCGTCGCCGGCGAGGTGAAAAACCTCGCCAACCAGACCGCCAAGGCCACCAATGAGGTCATGGACAACATCGAAGGCATCCGCAAGAGCACGCGCGAAGCGGCCGTGGCCATCGAAGAGATTGTCGACGTCGTCGACGGTGTGAAAGAGACCACCGACGCCATCGCCTCGGCGGTGTCTGACCAGCGCACCCGCGCCGACGGCATGGCCGCCATCATCAAAGAGGCGGTGCAGAGCGCAGAGCACATCAATGGCAGCGTCACCGACATTCACGACGGGGTGCGCACTGTGGCGGGGTCGGCGTCTGAGATCTCGACCACCGTTGAGGAGCTTGTCGCCCAACTGGGAGAGGTGTCGAACGACATGGCGTTCATGGCGCGCAACCTGTCGGGGGTCTCTGGCGACATGGAAGGGCTGAGCACGCAGAGCGCGTCGATGCACGACGCCACCGAGAGCATGCAAGCGCGCATGCAGACGCTGCTGCAAACCGCCCAGGGGGAGGCGTAGCCTCGACGCTCGTCTCCATGGCTGACGTCGTCATCCCCAACGCAAAACGCCCCGCAATCGCGGGGCGTTGTCACGAGCGGTCGCTGGCACATCAGGCTGCGATCTGGTCGTAGCGGAGCCATTCCTGCTTTTCGAAGTCGTACACTTTGCACTGCTTGGCGCAGCGGAAGTACTCGCTCATGGAGAAGTCTTGCGACCGCACCACCTCGGGGAACTCCGCCATGATGGCGTCGGCCGCGTCGTCGAGGTGGTAAAAGGGGATGCGCATGTCGACGTGGTGGGGGACGTGCGTGAAGATGGAGTGGAAGAAGAAGTCCCAGCCCCAGCCCAGCTTGATGATGGTGGTGCCTTCCATCTGGCCCTTGAACTTGTTCCAATCGCGGCGGGGCCACCATTTGATTTCAGGCGAGATGTGGTGGACGTACACGGCGAAGCCGATGACGTACATGAAGGCGAAGGCGGGGATGAACACCGTCTTGATGGGCACCCAGATGGCGCCGAGAATGGAGCCCAGCAGCGGAGCTGAGGCGAAGGCGTCGGCGTAGTGGAACCAGCCCCAGGTGCCGCCAATGGCCGACGACACCAAGATGAAGCCCCACACCCAGTTGATGTCGCGCACGATGGCGTCTTTCCATTTGGGGGGTTGGTCGTTGCGGTCCATCATCTTGTGCCACCAGATGTGGCGGGCGTAGTACATGCCCGAGCCAAACCAGCTCCACTCAATCTTGTGCATGAACTTGTTGAACGGGCTGAGCTTTTGGTAGTCGTCGACGGTGTAGGGGTGCCACACGAAGTCGAAGCCTTGGCGCACGGTGTGCCCGTGGTGCACGCGGTTGTGGCCGTAGCACCAGCCCTCGTAGACGTGGAAGCCGGGCAGCATGCAAATCTTGCCGACGATGTCGTTGAGCTTCTTGCTCTTGAACAGCGACTGGTGGCCGGCGTCGTGGCCGACGATGAACAGGCCCGAGATGATGAGACCGCTCAAGAACCACAGCGGCAGCAGGTAGTACCACTGGTCGGTCATGGCGATGGCGCCGATGATGCCGAAGTACACCACGTAATCGCGGGCGGCGTAGGCCAGGCCCTTCCACGTGGGGTTGTCGTAGCAGGTCTTGGGGATGATGCGGAGCACCGGCTGCAGGTTCTTCGGACGCGGCTTCTCGCCCAGGTTCATGTCCTCGAGCTCTTGTTTGGCGTGCTCTTCTGGGCTCAGCTCGGGCGTGTTGGCGTCTGGCTTTTTGGGTTCTGGACTGTTGGTGGCAACCATGGGTCTGTCTCTCCAGTTGGGTCTGCCCGCTCGGGCAAGTCCGCCCCTTGGTTCAGGTGGCGGCTTCGGCGCGGTCGTCGGCGTTTGTGCAAGAATCACACCATTGACGACGTCCGCTGACCTCCCCAGATGTTGTTCGAGGCTTGCGTCTCACCCTTCTTTTCATTCGAAAAGGGGGGACGGCTCTGTTTTGTTGAAATTGTTTGTTGTTGCCATTTCTTAGGCCTTTAGCAGACGATTTGGCTCTACTTTTTCACGACCGTCACAATAACCATTCCGTTACACCCCTGGATTTGCTGCATGTGCGTCGGTCGCGATCGCGGGCAGACCCGCGCCCACCCACATGCCCGACCTTTCCCCACACCAAAGCAACACCATCTGAACACCACTGCCCCACTCTGCGCCATCCCTGCAGATCTGGGTCAGCGAGGCCGAAACAGCCGTTGTGCTCCCCCATCAGGTGTGTTGGAGTCTCCTCCGCGCAGAAGCTGCGCACAGCAGTGGGGACTGCTGTTGCCGCCGGCACACTGAACTTGGGGGACCCTTTGAGCATGCAACCGTCACGCGACGCACCACCTGGGGCGCCGACGCCAGCTGTCGATCACCATTCGCACGCGCTGTGGGGCGCCCTGCACCAAGTGCTGCACACCGGAAAGCTCGACTGGGCGAGCCTGTCGCACTCCGTGCCCATGGTGACGGTGCTGGTGACCAACAGCCAATTCGCGGTGACCAACGGCATTCGCGCACGCCAAGGGCTGCTCGCCGAACACCTGCCGTGGCGGCCGGGTGACGTGGTGGGCGCCGACGTGCTCGTCGAATGCGCGCCCCACGTTGCGCCATGGAAGACCCAGCTGACCTTGGCCACATCGTCGCGGCCGAACGACGCGCGCGCCGTGCATGTCAAACCCGTCAGCGACGACGTGACGTTGGTGGCGCTGTTGACGCGGCGCCCGGTGTTGGTGCTGATGCCGTCTTTCGAGGCCGACGTCGTCATTGAACGTTGGACGGGCATGCTCGACGCCATGGGGCTGGCGTCTGCCGTGGCGCCGACACCGCCGTTGACTGCGGCCCAGTCCAACCGTCGCTTGCTCATCGCCGACGACGACCCCTTGTTGGCGCGCGCCCTCAAACGGGGGTTGCGAGGCCACTTCGACATCGACGTCGCCGAAAATGGCGCCGCCGCCCTCGAGCACCTGCAATGCCACCGCTACGACGTGGTGCTGTGCGACCTCACCATGCCCGACCTCACCGGCGTGGAGGTCTTTGAACGCGCCCAAAACGCCGACGCCGCCCACGGCGACGCCTTTGTCTTCATGACAGGTGGCGTGTTGCGTGAGAGCACCACGGCGTTCTTGTCGACGGTGGCGAATCCCATCGTCGACAAACCCTTCGACCTCAAGGAGCTGCGGGAGTTGTTGTTGACCCATGCGGGCCGTGACGTCGACGCCAACACCGCGTGACGCTTACAGCCGGTTGCGTTCGCCCGCTTCGACCGTCTCGTCGAGAAACGGCGTGCAAGCGTCGTCGCCGGGGGCGTTGAGGCAGAACAAAAACCCGACGGCGCGCACGCCGCAGTCTTCACAAACATCTGCGGTGATGGTCTCGAGCACGGCGCGTTGGCAGGCGACCACGTCGTCGACCTCGTCGGCGGGCACAATGCTTTCGGCAAAGGTGCCGACGCAGGTGACATCGCCTTGCTCGTCAAAGGCCACATCGTAGGCGGCGCCGCCGGTGGCTTTGTCGCCAAAACAGGCGAAGAGGTCGTCCATCACCGCTTCGCGGTCGTCGACGGTGATGTTCTCTTGAAACGGCAGGTTGGTGCAGGTCTCAAGGTCGGGCTGCGGCGCATCGCCATCGCCGTTGCCGACGCCAAACGCTCCAAACCCCGGACACCCAGCTGCAAGCGCCAGCCACAAAGCCACGCCCAAGCGCACCACAGTCAGAGAAAGGCGTCGAACCACAGGAACTCCCAGTTGAGCATGCCATGGGGTTGCACGCTCTGCCCTTGGTGCACTTGAGCCCGCTGATCGTTCTGAAACAACTGGGATCCACACTGTCTCATGCGAAATAAGTAATAACAGTGGTTTGGGTGGTCTAGTGATGTCTAATTGTTCTTTGTTGTGCTTTAGAGATAGGCTGGCCTCTCCCCGGAGGCCCCATGCGATCTGTGCTGTCGACCCCTCGTTTGCTGCTGTCCCGCTCTTTGGCTCTGGCCGCGTTGGCCACGGTGTTGTTGGCGCTCCCCGCGGCGGCCCAGCCGGTGCTGTGCAACAAGCGCTGCCAAAAGACCGCCAAGAAGATCACCATCGACGTGCAAGACGCCGACGTGGTGAACGTGGTGCGGCTGATGGCCGACGTCACCGGGCTGAATTTTGTCGTCGCCGACGACGTCAAAGGCAAGGTCAGCATGAAGCTGAAGAACGTGCGCTGGGACCGCGCCCTCGCCGTCATCTTGAAAACCAAAGGCTTGGTGGCGGTGCGCGAGCGCAACATCGTGCGCGTCATTGCGCAGAAACAGTGGCTGGCCGAACAGCAGACCAAGCTCGACGCCAGGACCAGCTGTGAAGACAAGGCCCCACTGAAGACGAGGCTGATTCCCGTGAACTACGGCGTCGCCAAAGAGATGGCCGAACAGGTGAAGGCCACGTTGAGCAAGCGTGGCTCTGTCGCCGTCGACGAGCGCACCAACACCATCATCGTGCGCGACGTCGACTGCCCGTAGACGAAGGGCTCAGCGCATTGGCGGATGCCGCCCACAGCAGCACTGGCGTATCTGTTTGCCATGCCGCTTGAGACCAAGACCTCTGCTGGGATTCCGACGTTTCGCACCGTCGAAGACGCCGCCCGCGCCCGCTTCATGGTCGAGCACCCCGAATACGAGGTCGAACACCGCGGCAACCGCGTGCAAAAGGTGTGGATCGCCGACGAGCAGCCTCCTGAATGCCTGGTGGTGGTGCGGCATGTGTCTCGACAAAACGGACCGGTGCCGCAGTTTTCGTTCTACCGCGTCGACACCCGCTCACTGCAGGCATGGCGCATTGAAGACGCCCGTCGCCAATCGCAGCTGCGCGCGGCGGCCGAACGCGAGTTGCACGGCACGGTGGTGGATCCCACCGACCCCGCCTGAGACCCAGCGCAAACCACGACGGGAATGCATCTGCTGCCACCCACGTTGCCTGGGTGATGCCCTACGCGTTCTTCTTTTTGTCTCTCGCCCTCATCGCCACCTTCTTTGCCCTGCGCGAGGTGTGGCTGGCGTGGTGGCCCGCCACGTCATTTGCTCAACTCAGCTGCGCCACCGACCAACGCCGCTGAATCCTGACATCGGCCACGTTGACTTGAGGTGTGTCGTCGACCGCTTGCCGAACGCCACCTGCTTGGCGATGTTGCGCCATGGCCGACTCCCCTTTGCACTCTGCTGCCGACACCTTCGTCGCAGAGCCCTCGTACGACACCGTTGTGGTGGGCATGCGCAAGGGCCCCCGTCGAATCCTGCGGGTGCTCGGCGTGCTCATGGCGCTGGTGCTGCCGGTGCTGTCGATGCACTACGACCCCTACGGCTTCGACGTCACCTGCGAAGCCTCCACCCGCCAGTGCACCATCGTCGAGCACCACTTCGCGCGGGAGGTGGTGACGACGGTGGCGTTTGACGACGTGCGCTTGGTGCAAGGCCATGCCGAACACAGCAGCAACGAAAACGACCACACGCCCACCGGCCGCATTTGGTTGACGTTCGAGATGCACGACGGACGGTCCATTGATGCGTCGTTGAACGCCTGGCCTGAAGACCTTCACGCAGATGGCTTGCGCGCCTTTATGAAGGCGCCGTCCACCGCGGTGTTTGAGGTGCACACCTTCACGACGTGGCAAGACCAGTCGGGCATCTTGGTGTTCTTCATCATCGGCTTGTGGATGTTGGCGGTGACCTTCTGGCGCACCGAAGTCGCCCTCGACGCTGGCACCCAAGTGTTGTGGGTGAGCCGACGCCTGTGGCCCCTGATGCGACGGACGGTGCTGCGCGTGCCCGTCGACGACGTCAAACACGTGCGCGGGGAGTCGGGCGACATCCACACCGTGTGGGTCAAGCTGAACAACGGCGAGGACGTGCGCATCGCGCGTTCGGTGTCGACGATGGTCACCGACGACATCGTGGCCGCCATTCGCGACAAGGTGCGGTAGCGACCGTCTGAATTCGACGTCACGTCGACGTGGATGAGGTACATCCCTGTCATGAGCCGCAAACGACAGCAGAAGAAAGCCCGCGACAAAGAACTCGCGCGTCAGATGCAAGGCGTGGTCACCAAAGACGGCGTCACCCAAGACCAACTGAAAGAACAAGGACGGGTGACGGAGTTTCGACACAAGCCGCTGTCGCTCACCGTCACCACTGGCAAACGTGGCCTGTTGAAGAAGGCGCAGACCGTCGTCGTGCAGGTGGTGTTCTTCTTGGTGGAGCGACACCAGACGCGGCAGGTGGCCCATCTGCAGCTGGTGACGACGTTGCCCAAGGCGCCTGCCGACGACGTGGCGTTCGACGTCATCGTCGACGAGGTGGTGCACAAGAAGCTGGCGTACGCGCGTCCGGCCCACTTCGTGGGCGTCGCCTACATCGACGGCGTCGACGACGTGGGGTTGCCGGTGCGGCTTTACGTGGGCGACGGACACGACACCGACGCCTTGCACGACGTCGATTGGCCAGGCGTCGACGACGCCATCGATGTCGACGTCGACCTCGACGGCGGACGACGTCGTCGAGGCCACCTGCGTCACTTCGCGGGCATCCACCGCACCAAAGACGTCTTCGCCTTCGAGGTGAACGCCGACACACAAACGGTGCGCCTCGACGTCGACGTTACGGTGTAGCTGGGTCGTCTCGTCGACGGCGCGACACCCACCACCAGCTGGCTGCGAAGCCGCCGACGAAGACGAGGCCGCCCAGTTCGCGTTCTTCTTCAGTGCCGATGAGGCGGCCGCGGGCCATGGCGTCGACGAGGATGCCGGGCACCAAGCTGACGCCCCACAACAGACACACGACGACGACAAAGCCCCACAGCCGATGCGGGAGCTGCCAAAATGCAGACGCGGCTGCCAGCGCAGCAGCGACGGCGTAGAGGGTCACCCACAACACGGGGTCGGGGTCGTTGAACTGCAACGACGCGGCCCAGCCGAAGAAGACGGCGAAGAGGAGGGAGGTGAGCGTGCGCAGCGCACGACGAAGAGCAGACATCGTCGTCAGGGTTGCACAGTCGGGCCGTCAGTTCAGAACAACGGGGACGTCGAAGTCGTCTTCGAAGGCTGGGTGGTCGGGCCATGTGGTCTTGCCGACGACTTGAATCAGGCACTTCTGCTGCGCCTGTGACAGACCGGGCGTGACCACGTTCGTCGCCGTGGCCCGGCCCTGCAGCACACGAAACCGCATCACAACCTTTCTCGCGGGGCCGTTTTTGCTGCACGCCGCGAGCTCAGGCTTGATGCGCTGCAACGTGGCTATGAGCGCCTTCACCGCCTTTCGTTTCTTGTCGTCGAGATCGGCGTCGAACGAGCGGTCGACGAGGAGACGCAGGTACGCCTGCCGCTCTTCGGCGAAGCGGCCGACGGCGGCAGTTCGCCCAAGGCTCTTGGCGTCTGACAGCCGCTTGCCGGCGGCGAAGTCAGACTGACGCAGCACCTCCGCGGATTGTGCGACGGCGGCGGCCCAACGGGTGTCGACGTCGAGGTCGGCGAACCGCCGCTTCACATGTTGCGGGCTCAGGTGAAATTTGTGCTCCACGGCGGTGCGGCCCTTCGGCGTCTTGTGCCGCAGGTGCAACGTCAGAAACCGACGGGCGTGTTTGGCCGACGGCGCTTTGCGAAACGCCACCTCGTACAACGCGGTGACGGCGTGGCCGGCGCCGATTTCGCCAGCGTCACGTTTGTCGTCGCGAAACTGGTGGTCGGCGACGTCGCGGTTTTCGTAGCCCAGCAAGCGGTAGCTCTTGACGTACTTCGGCGAGAACTCGACTTGCAGTTTGACGTCCTTGGCGATGACCACCAGCTGGGACGTGAGCTCGTCGACAAACAGCTTCTTCGCCGCCTGTTCAGAGTCGACGTAGACGTAGTTGCCGTTGCCGGCGTTGGCGAGCTGCTCCATCAGGGTGTCGTTGTAGTTGCCCCGGCCAAAGCCGACGGTGCTCAAGGTGATGCCTTCGCTCACGTAGCCGCGCACCGCCTCGTGGATGGCGGTGTGGGATGTCTTGCCGATGTTGGCGTCGCCGTCGCTGAACACCATGACGCGGCTGATGCGGTGCGGGCCGAGGTGTTTGCCGGCGTTGCGGTACGCCATCTCCATGCCGGTGCCCATGTCGGTGCCGCCGCGGCTCTTCAAACGGTCAATGGCGTCGTGGATGGCCTTCTTGTCGGCCGCAGATGTCGCCGGCAACAACTCTTCGCTGGAGCCGGCGTAGGTGACCAAGGAGACGGTGTCGTCGTCGCGGAGCCCGTCGGTCAGCATGTGCAAGGTCTTCTGCACCAGGGGGAGGTTGCCACCCATGGAGCCAGAGGTGTCGACGAGAAACACCAGATGCACGGGGAGGCGCTCCGCCTTCGACACCGTCTTGCCCTTCACACCAATGCGCAGCAGGTGGCGCTTGGGACGAAACGGAGACGGCGCCATGGCCATGTGCACGGCGAAGGGTTTGTCGTCGTCGGCGGCCGGTGGTGCGTAGCTGTAGGCAAACGCGTTCACCCATTCTTCAAGCCGCACCGATGACACGGGAGGGAGGACACCTCGCTGCAAGTAGCCCCGGCCAAAGAAGTAGCTGCCGGTGTCGACGTCGGCGGCAAACGTCGATTTGTTGTCGACGTTGGTGCGCACGTCGCCGTTGACACCTTCGTCGCGAAAGGTGCCGTACGAGGTGCGTCTGCCGGGGAGCCTGGAGGCGTAGCTGTGGCTGCGCGACCTCGACGAGAGGAGCCGCTTGGGACGCATCCGCCGTAGTTTCATCTTGGTGAGCTTTGCTGCGCTTCCATTGCTGATGTTTTCGAGGGGGGCGCTGGCCACCTTCATGTGGACGTCGACGGCAGCTTCGTCAGGTGGCTCGGCGGGGGTGGCGGCGACGGCAGGGTCGGGCTGCTCGGCACCACAAGCGGCGCAGAGCGCCATGGCACAGAGGGCAGATGTCAAAGGGAGAGAGCGGTGCATGGGAGTCCTCAGATTGGATTGCAGTGGCTGACAACGGATGACGGTGCGGTTGGATTCAACATTTGTTCAAAAAGAAACAGCGCCCCCGAAGGAGCGCTGTTTGATGCGGTGATGCTGGCGGCGACACCTACCAGATCTTCACGCGCTCTTCGGGCTTGCGCCAGAGCTTGTCGCCCTCTTTGAGGTCGAAGGCTTTGTAGAACTCGGGCATGTTGCTGACGATGCCGATGACGCGGTAGTGGCTCGGCGAGTGCGGGTCGGTCTTCAGGCGACGACGCAGTTCTTCTTCACGGTATTTGCGGGCCCAGATTTGCCCCCACCCGAGGAAGAACCGCTGCGGGCCGGTGAAGCCGTCGATGATGGGGGCGTCTTTGCCCTCGAGCGACAGCTCGTAGGCGCGGTAGGCGATGGTGAGGCCACCGAGGTCGCCAATGTTTTCACCGAGGGTGAACTTGCCGTTGACGTGCTCACCTTCGATGGGGCTGAACTGGTCGTATTGGCCGGCGAGGTTTTGCGTGCGCTTCTTGAACTCTTCTTTGTCAGAAGGCTGCCACCAATCGCGCAACATGCCGTCGCCGTCGGTCTTGCTGCCTTGATCGTCGAAGCCGTGGCTGAACTCGTGGCCGATGACAGCGCCAATGCCGCCGTAGTTCACAGCGTCGTCGGCTTCGAGGTTGAAGAACGGCGGCTGCAAGATGGCGGCGGGGAACACGATCTCGTTCATCGAGGGGTTGTAGTAGGCGTTGATGGTCTGCGGCGTCATGAACCACTCGTCGCGGTCGATGGGGGCGCCCAGCTTTTTCATCTCGCGGTTGTGCTCGAACACGGCGGCGCGCATGGCGTTGCCGAGGAGGTCGTCGGGTTTGATCTCGAGGGCGCCGTAGTCGCGCCAGGTGTTGGGGTAGCCGATTTTGGTGACGAACTTCTTCAGCTTTTCTTGCGCGGCTTTCTTGGTGTCGGGCGACATCCACTCCAGGCTGTCGATGCCTTGGCGGAAGGCTTCACGCAGGTTGGCCACCAGCTTTTCCATGCGCTCTTTGGCCTCGGGCTTGAAGTGCCGCTCGACGTAGATCTTGCCGACGGCGAAGCCCAACATGTGCTCGACCTCGGCGACGCCACGCTTCCAACGGGGGCGGTTCTGTTGCACACCGCTGAGGGTCTTGCCGTAGAAGTTGAAGTTGAGGTCGACAAAGGCCTTCGACAGCTTCGGCGCGTAGGTGCTCAACAAGCGGAGCTCCAAGTAGTCTTTCCACGTCGCCAAATCGGTGTCTTTGAGACGTTCGCTGAGGCTGGTGAAGAACTCAGGTTGGCGCACGATGACCGTGGGCACGGCGTCGAGGCCGGCTTCGCTGAAGTAACGCGTCCAGTTGAAGCCGGGCACCAAGGTGGCGAGGTCGGCGGCGGTCTTTTTGTTGTACGCCTTTTCACGGTCGCGGCTTTGCTCACGCGACCACTGCGCCTTCGCCAGCTTTTCTTCGAAGGTGTAGATGCGCTCGGCAGCGGCTTTGGCGTCGTCGGCGGAGCGTCCGGCGAGCACCAAAAGGTCGGCGATGTACGTCTTGTACGCCGCGCGGTGGCCTTTGAAGACGTCGTTGTCGACGAGCATGTAGTCGCGGTCGGGCAAGCCCAGGCCGCTTTGGTTCAGCCACAGGATGTATTGCGTGGTGTCTTTGGAGTCTTGGTCAATCCACCCGCCGATGGGCGTCTTCACGCCGATCTTCGACAAGTGCCCGAGGTGGGCAGCGACGTCGTCGACGCTCTTGAGGTCGGCGATGGCTTTGCGCTCGGCGTCGAGGGGGGTGATGCCCAGCTCTTCTGCCTTTTTCTCGTCGAGGAACGCCTTGTAGGCGTCGCCGACTTTCTTGCCCTCCGGCGAGTCGATTTTGCCGGCACCTGCATCTTCGATGATGGCTCTGAGGTTGAGCTCGGCCTCGTCGAACAGCTTGGTGAAGCTGCCGTAGTTGCTCTTGTCGGCGGGGATCTCGAAGTTCTTCAGCCAAGTGCCGTTGGTCATCAGGTACAGGTCGTCTTGCGCCCGCACGCTGGTGTCGAAGTGGTCTTGGTTGATGCCGCTCTTCAGGTTTGACGTCGTCGACGAGCGCTTGGCGCCCTTTTCGCGAACGGTGTCTTCGGCGGTGTCTTGCTTTTGCGCGGTGTCGTCGGAGGCACAGCCGGCAAAGGCGAGGCTGACGCCCAACGCTGCCGGCAGCAGGCGAGGCAAGATCGAGAACGAGGGCTGGATGCGCATGAGGCTCCCCTGAAGGCGTCGTCGACGAGACAGACACCGATGTGAATCACATGCACGCGGGGATAGCAGCCGACGGCCGAAAGGCAACAGCTGAACATCCGACGCGTCGTGACCGTCCAACGTTGGCGCACCTCGGGCACGGCACGCGGTCAAATGTGTCTGCGTGGTGACGCCGCCCCCGACGTCGGGGTACAAACAATGCGTCAGCGAACCGGTTTTTCGCGCTGGCGTTTGAGGTGTTCATGATTCGCCCGTTGTTGTCGTCGATGTTGCTCTCTGTTCTCACGGCGTCGTCGCTGTCGTTTGCGCAAGACGCCGCTCCTGCCGCTCCGGCCGCCGAGGCCGCCGCCGCCGACCCCGTCGCTGAAGCCGACCAACTGATGAAAAAGCGCGGCGTGAAGAACATGAAAAAGGCGGCAGAACTCTACAAAGCCGCCCTCGACAAAGACCCCACCAACGTCGACCTCATGCTCAAACGCGCCGACGCTCTCAACGGCGTGATGCGCGCCCGCACCAACGGCAATGCGTTGTTGTTCGACGGCCTCAGCGACAGCGAAAAGCACAAGAAGATCTGGCGCCAAGACGCTCCCGAGGCCTTGGCCCTCGCCGAGAAAGTCGTCAAAGCCCGCCCGAAGTCGAAAAAGGCACGCACTGTCGTCGCCGACGCCTACCTCTACCACTCGTCGAGCTTTGGCATTTTCAAAGCCATCATCGAAGGCGCCGCCGATCGCTACAAAAAGAACGCCAAAGACATCATGAAGCTCGACAAGCGCTACGACGACGCCACCGGCTTGGTGTTCATGGCGTCGTTCTACTCAGGTGCGCCGTGGCCCATGCGCGACGACGACGACGCCATCGAGTGGGTGAACAAGGCCCTCAAGCTGAAGAAGTCGAAGCGCAACCTGTACTACGCTGGGGTCATCCACCACCGCGCCGAAAAGTACAAAGAAGCCTTGGCCTTTTACGAACAAGCCGTGCCCATGACGTGCAAACTGCCGTCTGACCGCGACTGGTGCCGGTTCATGAACAAAGAGCTGAAACGCGCCATCGCCGACGCCAAGAAGAACATCGACTGACGTCGACCACAACGGCACACACAGACCGGCCCCCAAAACGGCCGACCACACGCCCGCCACGCATCTGCGCAGATGTGGCGGGCGTTTCACGTTGACGTACGGCACGCTCTTTTGGCGCACCGGCGTGTGCGGGTTGCCGACAATGACAGGAGACCGATGTCACGCTGGCGTCGCTTTGCTCTGGCGTCGGCCTGGTGGAGTTGCCATTTTGCGTGCGCCACCAAGCCGGATGGCCGGTTCGGCAGCCATCTGGGCTGCGTCCCTCGGAGGGTTCACATGCGACATTCTTGGCCGACCCCAGGCCTACCTCTGTTGCTGCTGGTGTTGCTGGCCGGCACCTTGTCGTCGACGCTGGCCTCAGCCCAAGATCCCGGCATTGGCGAAGCCGTCGCCGACGAGACCTACCTGCTGCCGCCGTCGCATCCGGGGGTCGGTGACGACGTGGCCCTGCAGGCGGTCACCCTGCTGGAGCAAGCGCTGCAAAAGAGCACGGCCCTGCAGTTGTCGTCGTACCGCGACCTGCGCGTGGCGGCCGAACGCAAAGCCCAACAAGAAGCGTTGGGCGCCTGCGAAGCCGCAGGCAACTGCGTCGACGTGCTCACCGACGGCATCACCGCCCCACGGGTGCTGCGCCTGACGTTGGGCAAAGTCGGCGACGAGCTGGTGCTGACCTTGACGCTCATCGAGACCAACACCGCCACGGTGTTGGCCAAGACCAGCACCACCTGCCGTCCGGGCGATGTGCCCAGCGCCGTGTCGACGTTGGTCGACGGCATCTATGGCCAAGGCAGCAAACAACAGACCTTTCAGCTGCCCAAAGGGCCCATGTCGTTCGCCGTGATGGACTTCACCACCGCCGGCATCGATGCCGAAATCTCCCAGAGCTTGGCGACGGTGTTGTCGTCGGAGATTCGCAAGATTGAAGGCGCCTCCGTCATCAGCAAAGAAGACATCCGCGCTATGATCGACCTCGAGGCACAGAAGTCGGCGTTGGGATGTGCCGACGAGAGCTGCTTGGCCGAGTTGGGCGACGCCCTCGGCGTCGAACGGTTGGTGGTGGGCAGCGTCGGCAAAGTCGGCAGCACCTACGTGGTGGGCTTGCGGCTCATCAACACCACCGACAGCTCCGTCGAGAACCGCGTCACCGAGAGCTTCGATGGGCAAGAGAGCCAACTCATCCCGGCGGTGGTGTACGCCTCGCGCAAACTGTTGGGCATCATCGACAACACCGCCGGCAACATGCTGGTGTCGTCGGCGCAAACCGGCGCAGAGGTCTTTGTCGACGGCAAGCGCATCGGCGAGTTGCCGCTGGCGCCGCTGCAAAACCTCAAACCCGGCCGGCATGAGGTGCGGGTGCGCCTCGACCACTACCACGACTACCGTGGCGAGGTGTACGTCAAGCCAGGCGGCACCTTGAACTTGTGGGTGGAGCTCGAGCGCACGCCCGACCGTTGGTACGAGAGCTGGGTGTTTTGGTCGGTGTCTTCGGCGGTGGTCGTCGGCACCGTCGCCGTCGTCGGCGCCATCGGCGGCACCGCCGGGTTTTTGTGGTGGGATGCCGAAAACCGGCTGCACCCCATCGACGTCACCGTTCCAGTTCCCACCTCGGGAGGACAGCAATGAGCCTAGGACCACAACACGCACATCGCTTTGGGTGGATGCCTCTTTTGACATTGCTGGGGTTGGCGACGGCGTCCTGCACGCCGACGACACCATGGAGTGTGCACATCGCCGCTCCGGCAAACACATCGCAGGGCCTGCTGGACGAGGCCACGCTGTGTGAGGTGCTGCAGGGCGAGTTCGCCTTCATCCAAGACGGCAACGTCATCGAGTCGTCGCAGGCGACCATGGTAGGCGCGCTCGACGACGCTGGGCAGTGTACGTTTGTCTTCGACGGCGACGTTCCCTCGGCTCGACGCGGCACCTACAACATGTTGGTGCGGTTCTTCGCCACCTCGGGCGACGCTCTGGGCGAGTGCGAACAGCACCCGGATGTGGACGCGGTGCGCGGCGTGTTCATCGGGGGCTACTACGTGCAAGACATCGACTTCCCCGACGAAGCCATCTCGCCAGGGCCAGACGACTTTTTTCACGACACGCTGCCCGAGGGCCTCAGCGAGGTGACGTTGGGGGTGCTGCCGAGCGCGTTCAACCTCGACGACGACGGGATGAGCAACTTCGAAGAATTGCTGGGTGAGTCCAATCCCTGCCGACAGGAGCAGCCGCCAGGACTTCGCGTCGACATCAACCCCACCGAAGTCGACGAAGGAGACGCGTTCGAGGTGGTCATCGACTCGTCGCAAGAAGACGGTCTCGACCATGGCATCGAGTTGACCATCGCCCACCGCAACACCGTCGGTGACGTGCAAACCCGCTCGGTGGTGTTCACCGCGTCGACGGCAGTACCTGAGGCCACGTACAACAGCTTCTCCCCGCTTGGAGGCGAGCCTTCGTCGGAGGCGCTGCTGGAGTTTGGCGAAGCCTGGAACATGGACGTTGTCGTCGACGACAGCAGCCCCGGGCAAGCCGTATGGCGGGTCACCTTCACCACCGACGAGCCCTTCGTGAACACCCTCGACGTCACGGTGCGGTTGATGAACGCGTTGTTGACCGACACCATCCCCAACACCACCGCCGAAGTGTTCACCGTCGAGGTCGAAAACCAGCCCGATCCGCCTGTGTTGCTGGCCCGCAACGACGAAACCGGCGAGTTCGACACGCCGCTGACGACGATTTCTTTCGCTGAACTCGACCCCACCATCATGCCCACGCCTCCCACCCAGGTGCGCCTCTTCCGCCTGAAAAGCTTTGATGCCGCGTCGCCGGCGCAAGACTGGGGCGTGGGCTTGCCCGACCGTCCTGAGGGCATGACCTTCGGGCGCGCGCTCGGCAGCACGCTCGACTATGAAGTCCGCTGGAACCCCGACAACGACGACGTGCTCGACTACATCGACACCAACCCCACGTTGGACTTCATTCTCACCTCGCCCGACGGCACCCAAACGACCAAGGAGGTGTCGTTGTTGTTCTCGCCCATGGTGAACAACCCCCCCTCCTTCGTCGGACTCGACGCCCTTGACTTGTCGTTGCCCTCGGGGGCGTTTGAAACCAAGCGCCTGTTCTTCGAGGTGGCCGACCCCGACCAAGTGACGGATCCCCCCACCTGCAGTGCGACGGTGGAGGCCTTTGCCGAGACCGTGTGCGACACCTCCACCGTGTTCACGGTGCAGTCGTGCACCGCCGTCGACCAACGCATTGCCGACGACGGGTCCCGCGCTCGCGTCTGGACCATGGCTTTGACGCTCGAACGCCACGACGGGTACGAGGAGTGCGGGGAGTCGCCCCGGTTTGAGGTCGACGTGACGGTCACCGATGTTCCTCCGCAGTCGGCCACGCAGACCCAAGTCATCTCCACCGACTTTCGCCTGTACACGGCCACGCTGGCAGAACTGCACACGGTGCAAGGATTGGTCGACCCCGACCGCTACGTCACCGGCATCACTGGCAGCGAACGCGCCCTTCTCAGCGTCGACGACGAAGGCCTGCAACAGAAGATGGTGCTCGTCGACGTCACCACCACGCCCCCAGCCGTGGTGCACACCTTGCCGGTGTCGACGGCTTGCGAAATCAGCGAGCCCTTCAGCCACGGCAAGGCCGCAGGGTTCATCGACAACGACACCGGCGACGCTTGGTTTCACGGACGCGTCGGTGCCGACGAGGATTGCTACGGCGGTGAACGTTCATTGGTGCGCCTGCAAACCGAGGCGCCTTACGACGTGCACACCTTCTTGGCCGACGACATTTGCGACTGCACCACCAACCCCATCGTGCCCGTGCAGGGGCCCGGCGGCGTCTGGTTGCCCTGCGGATGCAACGACCAACTCACGGTCGTGCACGACGACAACAGCATCGAGCAGTTCACGGTGCCGGGCATCGACGGCAACTCGTCCACCGACTTCTCTCCGTTGGTGATGTCGCCGATGGGCGTGCCGTGGTTCGGCTACCTGCACAACGACGCGTTCTCGATGGTGAACCTCGACACCCTCGGAACCGCCAGTGTGGAGGTGGTGCATTTCTCCGACTGGGACCCACGCCAGTTTCAGAGCGGCGAGATGTCCGACATCGTCGTCGACCAAGAGCGAGAGCAGATCCTCATCGCCCACGACCGCAATCTCTACCTGCAAGAAGACGGCTACGACAAAGGGCAAGATGCACAACTGCGCGTGGTGTCGTTCGCCAACGAAGTTCCCGTGGCGAGCGACGCCATCTCGCTCGGCGACATCGGCGAGACCGGCAGCAACGGCACCATCTACTTGCGGTTCGTGATGCGGCCGCCATCCGACCGCGCGCCCGAAGCGCCGGACGTGATGGTCACCGGAGGCAACCACGACGGCGTGCGGCCGCTGATCGACCTCGACAGCCTCACGGTCACCGGCCATCGCAACCCAGATGACTTTGTGGGCACGCTGGAGGTCTTCGAGTTCCCCCATCCCGACTTGGTGTTTGCGCCGATGCGTCCGAACAACAGCACGCCCGGGTTTGACGGCTTCACCCTCTACCCGTGGGACACGATTCAAGCCCCGTTCCAACAAGCGTTGGAAGGGTTTCCGGCGACGAATACGTTCTACCCAGAAGACCCGTTGGTCTCCCGCGAAGGCAACTTCATGCTGTTTGCCACAGAGAACCGCATCGACCTCATGCGCATCAACTTGCCGGAGTGACGCCCTGCGAACGCCCTCGGTCGATCACCCGAGGGCGCGGCAGGCGGGTGCGCCGCTACAATCTGTTCCATGTTGATAACATTGACCACCACCGCTCTCGCCTTGTTGTTGCAACAAGGCCAAGCCGAAGTTGTTTCTCCGCAGACGTCGACGGTGGCGCAGAAAGAGACCTTCGACGTGGTGACCATCGATGTCTGGCAGCCCAAGACAAAACCGAAGAAGCGCCTGACCATCTCCGACGTGCAACGCAAAGACTTCACGTTGTCATTGAAGGCCAGCGCCGACGCCTTGTAGGCCGCGCCTAGGGCGTGTTGGTGACGTCGTCGACGGGCTTGTCTTTGGAGAGCACCAATATGAGGGCGAGTGCGCCACCGGCGGCGGCGCACAGCACAACACCCGTGGTGGTGCTGCCAAAGAGCAGCTGGCCGAGGCCAAAGAGCGTGGCGAAGACGCTGACGCCCCCGAGGAGCAGTTTGCCGACGGCGCTGCCGATGCGGTCGGGGGAGTCGGCGTAGCCTTTCCAGCCAGGGCCGCCCGGCCGCACACGTTCGGCAAAGGTGCGCAAAGTGTCGTCGTCGTTTTGCGGGCCGAAGAGCGCGACAGGAATCCACGTCAACAACGACACCGCCGCCACCAACAGAATTTTGCTGGGCTTGTCGATGTTGAACGCGGCATCCCCCATCAGCGACGTCGACGTCAACGCCTCCATGGCGAAGGCCAACAACGTCGTCACGCCCATGGCGGCGAACTCGGCGTGGGGGGTCACGCGGTGCCAATACCAGCGGGCGGCGCTGACGCTGCCGAGGCCGGCGCCGAGGGTGATGAGAAACATCCACACCTGCGCGATGGAGGTGATGAACAACGACGCCACCCCCGCCATCACCGCCATGAACACGATGGAGACGCGCGAGATCAACACGTAGTGGGCCTCGTCCTCGTCGGGGGCCAAGAACCGGCGGTAGAGGTCTTGCACCACATACGACGCGCCCCAGTTGGTGTGGGTGTCGATGGTCGACATGAACGCCGCCAACAACGACGCGATGACCAAGCCCAACCACCCCGACGGCAGAGAGCGTTTCATCATCAGCGGGTAGCCCATCTCGCGGTCGATGAGTTCGATGCGCATGTGGCCGAGGGCCATGGCATTGCCGTCGCAGGTGATGTGCAACGGCGCCAACGTCGTCGTGGCGAAGGGCTTGAACACCGCTTTGCCGTCGACGATGTCGACCTTTTGCTCGAGCAGCGACGCCTGGCAACTGCCGGATGCGCCTTCAACCTGCAGGCGGCCGCCTTTGGCGACGTCGATGGCTGCCGGCGTCACTTTGAGGCCGCCTTGCGCCAACGACGTCGGAAACGTCTTCTTGTCTTTGCCGATGAGCACCGGTGGCAACGTCGCCGTCGACTTCGCCTCGCCCGTGCCGCAGCTGAGTTGCAGCGGCGCGAACACCGCCTCGCTCGACGACGGCAGCAGGGCCTGGCCGTTGTCGACGGCGGCCGTGCGCCCAGCGAGCGACACCGAGCAGGGCACGTCGGCAGGCAGGCCCGACAGCGTCAACGTCACGGGCGCGTTCAAGTCGAATGCAGCGGGGGTGACGACGATGCTGTGCGTCGACGACGACGTCGTCAGTGTTCCGTGCAGCGCCTGCGCCGGACGCGCCGACAAGTTGGGGTACACCACGAGGGCCACAAGGCCGACGATGATCCACGGCCACGGCCGCAGCGCGTTGTGGGCGATGGAGAACCACAGGCTCGCCGCTTGCGCCTGCCCCTCGTCCCGCGTCGCCGCCAGACGTTGCACCAAGTAGCCATTGCCCTCGGCGTTGCGCCACCAGCCGGCCATCAACAACACCACAAAGAGAAACGGCGAGATGGGGTGCCCAGCGTCAGGCACAAAGTCCAGGCTGTGCGAGAGCTCTTTGCCCGTCGACACCGTGACGTCGTGCAAGGCCTGCAACATGGTGGGCGATGACGTCGACGACGCGGTTGCGGACGTGGCTTCAGCTGCCGCCGTCGCGGCCTCCACCGAGCCGATGCCGCCGAAGTGCTCCAGGGCGAAGTAGGCGAGGGCAATGGCGCCCACCATGCCGAGGCCGAATTGCACGACGTCGGTGATGACCACGCCACGAAAGCCGCCCAACGAGGTGTAGGCCACCGACGTCACGATGCACACGGCGATGACTTGCCACGGCTCCACCGTCGGAAAGAACGCCGCCGAAATCTTCACCATGGCCGAGATGACCCACGCCATGGTCAAGCAGTTCACAAAGAAGCCGAAGTACACCGCCTTGAACCCCCGCAAGGCCGCTGCCCATGAGCCGCTGTAGCGCAGCTCGGTGATTTCAGCGTCGGTGATGACGCCCGCTCGACGCCACAAGCGGGCGAAGAAGAAGGTGGCGACGAGGTGAGCGATGGCCCAGTTCCACCACACCCAGTTGCCGGCGATGCCAGTGTTGCCGACGATGCCCGCCACCGCGAGGGGGGTGTCGGCGGCAAAGGTGGTGGCGACGATGGAGGTGCCGGCAATCCACCACGGCAACTTGCGGTCGCCGACGAAAAAGCCGGTGGCGCCTTTTGAGGCCTGCTTGAAAAACAGAGACCCCACCGAGAGGGCGAAGACCACGTAGGCCACCAAGATGGCCACATCCAAAGTCGACAGCGACATGCGCACCCATCGCGCTTCCACCAGGGAAGTCTTTGTCAGTGTTTCTCGCTCATGTTGACAGCAAGATGGCCGTCTGAAGCGGATGAACGTTCACAAAATCAGCAATTACAGACCACTGTCACCAGCGTCTTCGCCAGCATCGTTGGCAAAGTTGCCAGCATCAGCCGCGACGCCTGCATCGGACATGGTGGTGTCCCCCGCGTCTGTGCCCCCTGCGTCTGTGGCCCCCGCATCCGTGGGGCCAGCGTCAGACGACACGCCTGCATCCGACGACATGCCGGCGTCGGGCATGTCGGGCGGGATGGCGTCGGCAAAGAAGCACTCGGGAAAGAGGTCGGCGAATTCTTGGGCGTGCCCAAGTTCGGCCCGGCATTGCACATCGCAAAAGTCAGAGATGTTGGGACCGTTGACCCAGCAGGTGCCGCCAGGCCCGAACGCGCCGAGGAGCTCGTCGTCGACGATGGTGGGGTCGATGGCGGTCAGACACGCCAGGTAGGTGGCACATGCGTCCGACGGTTGGGGCACATTGAGTCCTGCGTCGGCGGGGCCGCCGTCGTCGACGTTGCCGGCATCGTCGTCTGACCCAGCGTCCATGTCGCCCGCGTCCACGGTGGTGGTGTCGGGTTCGCTGTCAGGCTCGGCGTCGGGGGCAAAGGTGACCTCAGGCTCCACCGACAACTGGGGGCGCTCTTCGCAGCCCGCGACGACGACGCCCGAGGCACAGGCCAACGACACACACAACAACGACGTCGACAAACGGCTGAACATGGCGGTCCCCTCTTGGCCAAAGGAGGTGGGGGCAGCGCAGGTGCTGGCCCCACCGACAGGCCGGACGCGGACGCTACGTCGGTGGCGAAAAAAGAGAAGGCCGACCCCGGCACGAGACGTCGAATTCTGCCGGCGGAGCAGGAGATCCACCTGCCGCCAGCAGCCAAGAATGCCCAAGCCATGGGCGCAAGTGGCAAGATGCAAAGCGTGGACGACGCGATCACGCCACGGGGCCAACGCCGTCTCGTGTTGTCGTCGTCAAACGCACCAAGGTCCGCCCATGAATGAGCTTGCCATCCGTCGCATCGCCGCCTTTGTCATCGACACCTTGTTGATGGGGTTTTTGTGCTCCACCCTCGTCGACTGGGGCTGGGTGCCGCGCTCGTTTCCCATGTGGTGGCCGGCCGCGCTGCAGGTGGTGCTGCTCGGCGGCATGAACGGCCTGTTGGGCTGCTCGCCCGGCAAGCTGGTGTTGCGCCTGCGGGTGCGCCGCACCACCACCCGCATGCAGCCTGGCATCGAGGTGGGCTTGTTGCGGGAGGCGGTGAAGGTGCTGCTGGTGTGGAGCACTCTCGGCATCTTCTGGGGTCTCAAAGATGTGCTCACCTACCGCCACACCCGCTACGACATGTGGCTGGGCGTCGAGGTCATCGACCACCGCTGACGTCGTCGACGTCTTCATGAACGCGCACAAAAAAACGGACCCGGTTGGGTCCGCTTTTCGTAGGCGTCACAGACGCACATGCACGTTGTCGTCGTCAGTCGGCCAGGGCCACGTCGACGTAGCCGGTGGAAACGTTGCTGCCGATGCGCGAGGTGAAGTTCATGCGGTTCACGTCGGGGTCGGCGGTTTCTTCGATGTCGACGGTGATTTCGTCGATGGGCTCGTCGTACGACCAGTCGCCGATGGAGCCGTTGCCCGCGCAGCCAACGCCCGAGATGTACAACTCGTTTTGCGGGTCTGCCGGGTAGTCGTTGCCGGTGAAGGTGTAGGTGTTGCCAGGACGCAGGCCGGGGTGAAAGAACCCGCCGTTGACGTCGAACCAGCTCATGGCGGCGCCGCGATCGTTGCGCACGATGACTTCCATGGTGGCCCAGTTGGTCTCTTGCCATCCGTTGAGTTCGGCAGCGTCGTCGTTGAGGTTGTTCATGGGGCCGATGGTGCCGGCCAAGAATCCGTCGCGCAGGTCGAGGTCGCCCGACGTCACCGAGTACATGTCGGAGTTGGGGGTGAAGGTGCCTTCTTCATAAGCGCCGTAGGCCCCTTCGTAGTCGCGTTGCACGCTGCAGGCGGTGACGAGCAGTGCGCATCCGGCGAGGATGGGGACGATGATGGATTTGGCGGTGTGGTGCATGGTTGTCCTCCTGGGGCGTGGTGCGCCCTGACTTCCCCTCTGTATGCAGTATATGTCGGCACATCCGCCGAAGCCTGAAGTTGGCCAGATCAGCTCCCACTCCGTCGCACCTGATGCCACATGTGTATACCTTTGAATGCAAAGGGATTTTCAGGTGTTGGCTGATTTCATTGTGGTTTCAGCTGCGTGGTTGGAGGGCGCTCACCGCCGACGCCTCCTGCTGTGGACGGTGGCGGCGCTCGATCTTGAGACACCGTCCTCGACCCCCCACGCACCGACCTCTAGGGAAACGCCCACCGACGTGCAAAGTCGCGCATGCCCTCGGCGGTGACGAAGGTGAGGGTCACAGCGCCGACTTTGAGGGTGTCGCCGTCTTCGAGCTCGGTGGGCGCACCTTCGCCTCGGCCTTTGACCTTCACACCGTTGACGTAGGTGCCGTTGTACGAGCCACCGTCGTGCAACTTCGGCTCCAACGGGCTCGGGAAAAACGCGTGAAACTTGGAAACGCTGCGATCGGGCAACACCACGTCGTTGCCTGTGGTGCGACCGATGGACACAAAGCGCACATTGGAGTCGGGCTTTTTGCGCACGGCAAACACCGACATGCGCACCGAACCTGTGGTGGAGTCGAGGGGATCGAGGGTGCGTCCGCTCGACGTTGACGTCGCCGACAGGCCTTCTTGCAAAATGAGAAAGAAGGCAGCGTGCTTTTTGGCAAAGGCCTCCAAGCTCAACGTCTGCGCGTCGTCGCGATACGCCGAGATGGGCTCCCCCTGAGGGAAGGCCTGCTCTCCTGACGAGGAGGTGGGTTGCGCTGGTCCTTCTGACGCCAAAAGGCTCCCCCTTCGCAGTGGGCACCGGTCCCTGCTGCCACGATATGCCATCGGCGGCGGGGTCCAAAGTTGACGGTGGCGTCCGCCCAATTGCGAAACGCCTCCCGCGAGGGAGGCGCCAAACGCAATGCAACAAGTCGTCAGCGGGCGCGCGACACGCTTTTGACGTCGAGCTCTTCACGCACCAGCAGGGCTTTGCCGCGCTGCTCGATGAATCCACGACGCTGAAACTCGCTCAACGCACGCGACACCGTTTCGCGGGAGGTGCCGATGCGCGACGCCACATGCTGTTGCGTGGGCATCTTGCGGATGATGACGCCCTCGGGGACGTCTTCGCCCTCTTCTTCGGCCCGCTCGATGAGGAACCGCGCCACGCGGCCGTAGACGTCGAGCAGCGCCAAGTTGCCGATGCTCTCGTCGGCGCGACGCAGGCGAACGCACATTTCGGTCATGACGTTGATCGACAGGCCGGGGTAGTTGCGCAGCACCTGCAAGAACTCGCGACGGCCGAGCCGCAGAATCAGCGAGTCTTGGATGCACGTGATGTTGGCCGAGCGGGGCTCACCGTCGATGAGACTCATCTCGCCGAAGAAGCTGCCTTCGCTCAGCGTCGACAAAATGATCTCGCGGCCGGAGTCGCTCCACAGCGAGACCTTCACTTCGCCCTCTGCCACCACGTACAACGCGTCTGCAGGGTCGGTCACCGAGACCACCACCGAGTCTTTGGGGTAGTGCTTCTCGGTCACCAGCAGGCTGATGCGCTGCAGGTCGTCATCGCTGAGCCCACCGAACAAAGGTACGTCGTGCAGCAGCTCAACGCTGGTGCGTTTTCCGTCGACCATAAACCACGCCTCCAGACACAGGGGTGTCGAGCGCGACGCTAACGATCCTGGCTGATGGGGGTCAACCCCTGAACGTGAATTGCGTCTGGAGAACGTCAAAACACGCGCAAGCCCTCTTCTCACAGCCGCGCAGGAGAGCCGTCGCCAGCCATCGCGCTGTGAAACAGGGTGCGACAACGCCCGACACACGGTTGCATCGGGGTCGCGTTTTTTGCACTCGGCTGCGATGCTTTGCACAGACCGATGAGGTTTGAGGGCACCACCCGTGACCAAAGACGATCCCCACGCCAGTGCAGACTCTGCAGTCGCCTCCCCGGCGGACGGCATGGACGTGGTGACTCTCGACGGAGAGGGCGGTCTGAAGCACCTGACCTCTGGCCTCGGCGTGGGCCCTGCGTCGCTGTTCGACGACTTGTCGCAGCTGGGGCCCGAGTCGTTCTTGCAAGCGCTCCCGCCCTACGCGTTGGTGGTGCAAGCCGACAACCTCGTCAACACGCCCGGCGACACCCTGCCGTTGGAGAATCTGCACCGCACCGAGGTCGTGGGCGCCTTTCGCATCTTCTCGGTGCGGCCGCGTCCTGAGAGCAACTTCAGTTTCGTCTCGGTGGGGCGCAATCCGCACAACGACATCGTCATTCCAGATGCGTCGGTGTCGAGCTTTCACGCGTTCTTTCCCAATGCTGAACGTCCCGAAGTGCTGGACGCCCGGTCGACCAACGGCACCCACGTCGAGGGCAGCCTGGCGTCGGTGCGGGGCGAAGGGCCGCCGTCGATCATTCCCGTCGGGGGGACGGTGCGGTTTGGCAATGTCCCCGCCATCTTGTTGGACGGGCCGCAGCTCATCGACTTTTTGCGTCGGGTGATGCACGACGTGTCGAACGCCGCAGACTGAAAGCCTCTACGTCGACGTCGAGACTGCCTAGGCACCCATTCGCCAACGTTGGTCTTGTCGACGGAGCAAAGCGTTGCCGAAGGTGTAGCTGATGGAGAAGTTCAGTCGGTAGGTGACGTCGCCAAAGTTGCCGCCGCCGGCAAAGCTCTCAAGCGAGTTGGTGGACGCATTTTTCGGAGCGTTGATGAGCGCGTTGCGAAATGCGCCGCGAACGCTGCCGCGCAACACCAAGGCGTCGGTGATGCGCCACGTCGTCGACACGTTGCCGAACACGCTGGAGTAGTGAATGTCGTCGAGGATGCTTTTGGCACCTGCGCCGAGATTGATGTCGACACGGCCGAGGTGCAACGCTCCAAAAAGCTCGAGCTGATGCAGGGCGAAGGTCTCCTGCATGCGCAGTCGTTCGTTGATGCGCAAAAAGCGAACCCACTCGCCGCCGATTTGATAGCGCAACCCGAAGTTGGTGCCGTCGGCCTCAAGCCACGGCTTGTAAATCCACTCCACACCCACCTGCGGACGGGCCAAGAAGGCTTGGTTGTCGGTGGGATCGCGGGCGAACAGCATGCGGCCCCCGACGGAAACGCCTTTGTACAGCGTGTGCACCAAGGTGGTGACGCTCCAAGCGCCCAACGCCTCAAAGCTGGTGTCGTCGTCGTCATCGTCATCGGGCCACGGCGGCGGAATCCCCAGTCGGTCGGCAACCACTTGCCCCACGTCGGTCTCGGTGCTCAACAGCCGGTACGAGAAGCCCTCAAAACTGCGGATGCGCCATTGGGGTGTGGAGTAGTTCAGCTCGAAGCCAACGCCGGTGTCGACGGAGAACAAGCCCTCGCTCGACATGTTGCCCCACATGCGCGGCTCGATGAACCACGGCGTCGCCTCGGTTGACGCTTGCGCTGCTTTGGAGCGTTCGCCGTCGTGCAACGTCAACGACAGTCCGTCTTTGCCCCACTTGCCGGGCGCGGAGACTTCCAGATACGGCGCCGTGCCTCGGTGCAGGGCACCGAGAATGCGCAGCACGGCCGCGTCGGTGCGCAAGTTGCTCGGCAGCCATTCGCGAAACACCACCCGGGTGCCGTCGTCGTCGACGCTGCGAAACGTCAGCTGCAGCTGCACACTCGACTGCACCCGTTGGGCCCGCACCTCGACGAAAAACTCGGCGTTCTCCTCGTCGTGCTGCAGCAACGGCTCTTGAAAATACGCGTTCTGCAGCGCGCGGCAATCGACGGGGCCTTGGGGCAGATAGCAATCCCAACCGACGGGAACGGCGTCCGCCGACCCTGCCGGCAGCAACACCAGGACCAGCAACATCAGACGGACAGCGACACGCATGGAGGGGGACATAGCGAACCCAAGAATGAGGCCCAACCCCAAGCTTCAATTGCGCTCCTTCATTCCCAAGAGCAGCCATTGTGGGTCTGTGCTAGACGCGCGACATGAAGAAGAAGAGCGGCCGCCCCAAACATCCGGTGTCTGACGCGGTCATCCTCGAGGTGGCCACCCGTCATTTTGCGTCTGGCGGATTCGCCGCCGCCCGCCTCGACGCCATTGCCGCCGACGTGGGCATCACCAAGAGCTCGCTGTTGGCGCGGTGCAAAAGCAAGGCACGCCTGTACCGTCGGGTGTTGCTCGACCTCATCGACGCCATCTCCGAGCGGGTCAACGCCCTGCTCACCACAGAGCGCCTCGAACAAGACGACTTCGCCTTTCTCGTCGACGAGCTCCTCGTTGAACTGGTGGTGTTTTTCGGCAAGAGCCCGCCGGCCGCCCGGCTGTTGTTGCGGGAGCTGCTCGACGAGGGCGACGTGTATCAAGCCGGGGCCAAAGCTGCGCTCGACGGCGTCTTGCAGAGTGCGGCAGGCGCATTTGCCCGCCATGTCGACGACGACGTCGACGCCCACCAGTTGGTGCTCACCATCGCCTCCGCGTTGGTGACGCCTGCAGCATTGCCGGCGGTGGCGGCCTCATTGGTGGGCGACGTCGACGACAAAGCCCGCGCCACTGCGTTGCAGCAGCAGGTGCGGGCCATGGCGAAGTGGTGAGTCGACGTCGGCGACGTCGAGAGCGTCAGTCCCAGCGCAAGCAGCGTGCTTCGCACCACGCGTCGGCGTTGTTGTTGTTTTGCAGATAGGCCTGCAATTGCCAGACGCCGTTGACGGCCTCGATGCGGCACCCGCCGCGCTCACTGACGTCGTCGAGGTCTTCAAAGTCGGCCATCACCAAGAAGCAGATCGATGTCGAGGTGGACGTCATGTTGGTGCGGTCGGTTCCGCCGGAGTTGTTCTGCGCGGCAGAGTACTCACCGGTGACGACGAGTCCACTGAGGGAGCCGAAGCTGACCGCACCGTTGACCGCGAGGTCGCCGTTGAACCACCCGTCGCCAGCGCCATTGACGACGAAGCGGCGATGGTTGGGGTATTCGCCGAAGATGATTTCATCGTTGGTGGCTGCGACATCCCAGTCGTCGGACGACGACAACCACAGGTCGCCGTCGTTGTTGGTTTCGGCGTGTACGATGGAGCCTTGGTCGTTGCTTTGCGCATCGAAAACGATGCGCGACGTGGTGCCGTCTTTGGCGATGGTGAAGGTGCCGGTGTCGTTGCCGTCGGCGTGCCCCGCCTCTTCGGCGTACAACGCGTAGTCGGCGTTGACCGCGCCGTTCGACGTCACCGCTTGCCATGACGGATGCAACCGCGAGCGGCCGCCGATGACCTGACCGCCAATGCGCACCTCGATGTAGACCGTGTTCTGCGTGCGCAGCGACGACGGCAGCGCTGTTTGTTCACCGAGCACGACGCCGAAGCGGCCGCTGTCGGGATCGACGCTGAGGGTGTCGCTCCACAGTTCGTTGCCGGCGGTGGCGGCGTCGAAGAGGGCAAAGGTGACGTCGAGCGGGTTTTCGACGGCGACGCCGTTGCTTTCGAGGCGACCGTAGTAGGGCAGCAACAGCGATGGGCCGGGGGGGCCATCGGCGAAGACGGCGAGGCCCAGGATCAGAACGCCGATGACGAGGAGAAACGGAGCGGATTTGGACATGGAAGCCTCCGGAGGCGAGCTTGTTGCACCGGCCGCGCCCGCTCTGCAGACACAAACAGGCCACGTCGTGGCCTGGGGTGTGAACGTGCCATCAGCGATGGCGATGCAGCTCAGCTCTTGCCGAGCAGGTGGTCGAGAACGTCTTTGGCGCTGTACCCGTCGGCGCCGTCTTTGGCGAAGCGCGCGATCTTCTCTGCGTCGTCGCCCGACGTCACCAAGATGGGTTCGACGTAGCCGTCTCGCTTTTCCATCTTGACGCCAGCGGCAGAGAGCAGCGCGTTGCACAGGCACAAACGCCCTTTGGTCTCTTCGATGTCACCGCCTTTGTTGACGAAGAGGTCGACGGGCTCAGACGCGCAACGGTAGCCGATGGTGCCGTTGTCGCGCTTGTACGCGTAGCGCAAAAGGCCGAGGTCGCAGACGCGACGGCGTTCTTCGACGACGGCTTGTTCAGACAAGGTGTCTTCGATGTTGAGCACCTTGAAGGGGAAGCCCGTGGGTGAGGCGCGGCCATCGGTGAGCACCTTCAAGCTGCCCGCCCGCGACTTTTCGATGACCCGCTTTTTCACGTCGGCGGGGAAGCCGCTCTCGTTGCTGTGCGCAAAGGCAGTGCCGACTTGAATGCCTTGGGCGCCCGCAGCTTGGGCGGCCCGCAGCCCCTCGTGGGAAGCGTGGCCGCCGGCCAGCCAATAGGGCAGCTCGAAGCTTTGCCCGAACTTCTCGGGGTCGACTTCGTCTTTGTCGCCGTAGATGGGCTGGCCGAGCTCGTCGAGAGGCAGCTTCTTGCGCGGCGGCGCGTTGTGCCCACCGGCGGTGTGGTGCTCGATGATGAAGCCGTTGATGGCGCCGGTGCTGCGCTTGAGCAGGGCTTTGGCCAACACCATCGACGACACGATGGGGATCCACATGGGCCGGCGCAGGGGCTTCCAGTCGGCGGCGGCGGGGAACACCTCTTTGGGGTCGAACCGCAAGAACTGGGGCTCGTCTTCTTTGTCGGCGCCGGTGACTTCGACTTGGTACTCGACGGGTTTGTGCTGGATGAGGTCGTCGATGATGCCCGGGATGCGCCACGGAATGCCGGCGCCCATGATGACGGCGTCGGCCTCGGCGAGCACTGCGCCGTACAGGCAGAAGAGGTTGGGGTAGGGGGCTTTCTCGAGGAGGTTGAAGCCGACCAAGCCACCCTTGCCGCCTTCTTCGGCCCCTTCTTTGGCGAGCCAAGTCTCGACGAACGACGCCATCACCGTGATGGACGCCAGCTCTTTGTCGAGCTTGAGGCTGTACATGCGCGGGGTGGGCTCGGCCTTCGGCGCCTGGCCAGGCTCGTAGTAGTACTTGTCGAGGAATTCTTTGACGGCGTCTTGGTCGGGGAAGTGCTCGAGGGCACGGCGCATGTGCCCGCCTTCGTCGCCTTTCCACACGCGCGACGCGAAGACCATGCCGATGCCGGTGCCCGACACCACGCCCATTTGCCCTTCTTTGGCGACGGCACGGGCCAGGTTCCAGTCGGACACGGCCACACCCATGCCGCCCTGGATGATTTCGGGGAGCTTGTCGGGAACGGTGGCTGGGGTCGCTTCGGTCATGGTCGGTCCTTTTCCCACAGATGCCGTTCCCCTAGTGGGTTTCTGATGCGTCGTCTACGGCCTTGGAGCCAGCTTTTTTTGCTGCAAACGAACATGACGTAAGTGTTTGCCGAAAAAGGAGAAAACGCTGTGTGAGGATGGTGTGAAACGCCAATTTTTTCGCAGCCCTGGGTAACGCTTCAGTCGACTGGGCGTCGGCGGTGACGTCGGAAAGCGGTGCAAGTGCGCATGGGGTGGGGATTTGCTGGGTTTGCCGGCCCCAAACGCAAACAGCGCCCCCAACGCAAACCGCGGGGACGCTGTTGAACAGGGGATGCTCGCTCAGAAGGGGAGGTCGTCGTCGTAGAAGCCGTCGTCTCCGCCGCCTCCGCCGCCTCCGCCACCACCGCCGCCGCCGCCGCCGCCGCCACGGTTGCCACCGCCGCCACCGCCACCACGGTTGCCACCACCGCCGCCTCCGCCGCCGCGGTTGCCACCGCCGCCGCCGCCGCCGAAGTCACCACCGCCACCGCCACCGCCGCCTCCGCCACTGCTGAGGAAGACGATGTTGTTGGCGACGACCTCGGTCGACCATTTCTCTTGGCCTTCACGGTCGGTGTATTTGGAGGTTTGCATGCGGCCTTCGACGTAAATCTGACGGCCTTTGGCGAGGTATTGCCCGACGTTCTCGGCGGTGCGGCCGAAGCAGGTGACGCGCACCCATTCGGTGTGGTCGGCCCACTCGTCGCCTTGTTTGCGACGCTCGGTGACGGCGAGGTTGATCTTGGCGATGGCCGTGCCGCTCTGGGCATAGCGAACTTCGGGATCGCGGCCGAGGTTGCCGACGAGAATGACTTTGTTGACGCCTGCCATGGGGTCTCCTTTTGCTCAGCCGGGGCTGAGAGCGGCCGCAGAACTGAACGGCCGGAATGCTTGATTCGGGGGCGAAGGTCAACCCACAGATTGCGCATGCCGCAGGAACACCACCCCTTACCTTCTATCCGTCGCGAAAATGCTGACCCTGCACCGCAGACGCGTTTTTCTTTGCGATCTGCAGATCTCACCTGCGAATTCGAGGTGTTCCCCGGATGGACAGCAGGGGTGTCTCGCCCCCAGAAGAAAACGTAAGATGCTGATTTTGCGACGTTCGTCTGTCAAACTGCACGACGAGGACGGGGTCTTGGCACCTGGCGCGCTTGTTGCTGTGTTGTGCGCGAACCCTTTGGAGGAGGACAACATGCAATCGACTGAGGTCTGTACCGCCGCGGCGCCCACACGCCGCACCCACTCTCCCCGCTGGCACGCCCTGCTGCTGAGCTTGGCCGCGCTGTGGATGACCGGCTGTGGCGCGCTCATCTCCCCGCCGGAGCCAGAGCCCCAACCCGAGCCTCAGCCCGAGCCCGTCGCCTGCATGAGCGACGACGAGTGCGGCGCCAACGAGCGATGCGACCTCGAGAACTTCTGCGACGCTCCACCGGATTGCGCCGAAGGTGAAGCTTGCGACGCGGTGTGCTACGGCCGTTGCATTGACGACGACGAGCCCCAACCCGAGCCCAACCCTGAGCCCGAACCCACCGGCTGCTACTCCGATCAAGAGTGCGAAGGCGGCCAGCTGTGCGACACCATCAACTTCTGCGATCCGCCTCCCGGCTGCGAAGAAGGCATGGACTGCCCCGCCGTGTGCTACGGCCGCTGCGTTGACCCCCGTTCGGGTTGCTTCTCTGATGGCGACTGCGCCGACGACGAGTTCTGCCGCTTTGCCGACGTCGACCTGCCAGCCGACGAAGACGGCACCGCCCTCGTCGCCCCCGAAGGCATCTGCGTGCCCCGCGACTGCGGCGCCGAAGACATCGCCTTGCCCGCTTGCCCGCCGAACACCATCCCTGTCGTGGTGGGCGAATGCGGTGAGGTCATCTGCGAACCCATCGACCACTGCTCCGACCTCGACCCTGAGCGTTGCGACGCCGAGCCCGGCTGCCGTGTCGAAGAGATCCCCTTGCCTTGCGAGTGCGGCGGCGAGCCCACCGACCCCAACGGCGAGCAAGCCGACCCCGCACCCTGCATCTGCGACGACGCCGAGAGCATGCTCATCTGCGTTCCCGCCGACGGCTGCGACGGCCTGGGCCCAGAAGCGTGCGAGATGAACTCCGCCTGCGAGGGCTTTTACACCCCTGGCTTCTGCGACTGTGACCCCGCCGACGAGACCTGCGTCTGCGACGACGGCTTCATCTGCGTCGAACGCCAAGTGCGCGATGGCTGCCGCGACAGCCGCGACTGCAACGCCGACGAGCAATGCGAAATCTTCACCATCTGCACCGACGAGTGCATCGAAGACCCCAACGGCGCGGTCGACTGCATCAGCGATTGCTGGGAAGTGGGCGAGTGCGTCTACACCGGCACCTCCTGCTACGACCTGAGCGTCGACGAGTGCGAGCTCGACCCCGACTGCCAGCTGCACTTTTACGACATCGGTGGCCAAGCAGACCCCCTGCCATGCGACTGCCCACCCGACGACGCCAACTGCGTGTGCCCCGACCCCGCGCCGCCGTTGCCTCCCGAAGAGGCCTACTGCGGCCCGCGTGAGAACCCCTCCTGCCTCTCCGACGAAGAGTGTGGCCCAGGCCAATACTGCGAACTCGAAGAATGGTGCCCGCCTTGCTCTGACGACGAGATGTTCCCTTGCGCTGCCCCCTGCTGGGTCGAAGGCGTGTGCGTCGACGGCCGTGAGCCTCCTCGCCTCTGCGACGACGCTGGCCAATGTGGCGACGGCGAAGAGTGCCAAGTCATCGAAGTGTGCGAAGGCGCCTGTGGCGCTCCTGTGCCGCCCCCCAACGGCGAAGAGCCCGCACCGCCCGACTGCGTCGAGACCTGCTACGAAGAAGCCATCTGCGTGCCCGTCGACCGTCCAGAGCTCTGCTACTTCGACGAGGAGTGCGGCGTCGGCTTCGAATGCATCATCGACTACGACACCTGCGGCATGACCGACCCCAACAGCGGTGGCCTGATCGCGTGCCCCGGCGTCTGCGAGCCGGCCCACCCTGAAGAAGAGTACTGCTTGCAAGACGGCGACTGCCGCGACGGCCAACGTTGCGCCACCGAGCTCGAAATCTGCTTCGTGCCTCCCGGCGGCCCCTACGACGTGTGCTACAGCCTCTGCGTCGACGAGCCCGTCGATCCGGCGCCTGGCATCTGCCTCGAGAACGCCGACTGCCGCGAAGGGCAGCGTTGCGCCACCGAACTCGACGTGTGCGTGTGCGACCCCAACGACCCTGAGTGCAGCGTTTGCTACTCGTCGTGCGTGCGCGACGACGTAGCCTGCCCCGACGTCATCGCCTACGCCGCCGACCCCCAAACGGGCGAGTGCATTGAGTTCCCCACGCCGTGCGACGTGCCTGCCGACTGGCAGCCCTGCGACGCCGACGGCACCACCGGCAACGGTGGCAGCGGCGACGGCACCGACCCCGGCGCGCCCTGAGTCGATGCCCACGTGTTGAACGACGGCGGCGGTTGTCGTCGTCGAAGGACCTCCCTGGCGGAGGTCCTTCTTTTTTCACGGCGCCAGCCTGCTATGACCCCGCATCGGAGGCGCCATGCACATCATCTCAACCGTTGCGCTCAGCATCGTCTTGCTGTCGTCGTTGCCCGCAGCGTCGGCGACGCCGACATCGCCGTCTTCAACCCCGTCATCGACGCAGACCGCGCCCCGGTTGGCAGCACAGCGCAGCTGTTTCATGTCGTTCAAGGGCCTCGAGCGCCAGATGTGTGAGGCCTACCGCGAAAAGAAAAGCTGCTTCATGGCGTTCAGAAGCAAAGACGACCGGGGGTGGTGTGAGCACCTGCGCGACGGCAAGTCGTGCTTCATGGCGCTCAACGGCAACGCCCGCAAAGCATGTGAAGCGGGGCGTGCCCCTGCCAACCATCGACGCTGGCTGGCGCAAGAGACGGGAGCACCCCTGGTGGACGCTCCCGTCGACGACGGACGCAGTTGTTTCATGGCCTTCGACGGACGCGAGCGCCAGATGTGCGAGGCCTACCGCGAGCAGAAAAGCTGCTTCATGGCGTTCAAAGGCAAAGACGACCGCGGGTGGTGTGAGCACCTGCGCGATGGCAAGTCGTGCTTCATGGCGCTCAACGGAAATGCCCGCAAAGCATGTGAAGCTGGGCGCATTCCTTTTGCCCACCAGCGTTGGTCGCAATCGTCGTCGTCTCCTTCGCGCTCACCGTCAAACTCGGCTTCGATGTCGGCGTCGGCATCGGCATCCACGTCGCGTTCGTCGTCGATGTCGTCGAGCTTTTCGACGTCGTCGCCGCCCGACGAAGCGCCTGACGCAGACCCCGTCGACAACAGCGAGGGCCAACGCGGCGATGCACCGCCTGCCATTGGCGACGCCCCCGAGCAAGACGACCCCTACGACACCTTCGACGACGGGCCCCGGACGGCGCCTGCCGACGACGCGGACCGGTATGACGACGGCAACCGCGACCGGAGAGACACCGACGACGACCACGCCCCCGTCGGCCCCGACCGCACGCCGGCCCAAGATGTTCAGGGCATGGACGACGCTCCCGCCGCCGCGTTGGTGGCGTTGGCTGGGTTCGGCTTCACCGCCGTCACCGCGCTGCCCGCCACCCTCATCGGCATCGCCACCCTCGGCGTGGGCTGCCTGGTGTACCCCGCGGTCATCGGCTTCTTCATGACGTGGATGGGCGACCTCATCTCGAAGAAGAGGTCGGCCGCCATCATGCCCATCTTGGCGGTGTACGGCTTGTCGGCTGTGGCAGGTTTCTTTGTCGGTGGCTCCTACGTCGTCGTCAGCGGCGCCGCCGGCCTCATTGGCAACGCCATTCCACAGGCCACCGGCATCATTGGCTTGGCGTCGATTCCCTGTGGCTTGGGATTGTCGCTGGCGGCCAACGCCATCCTCTTTGGCGGCGCGGCCGGTGCCTACTTCATGACCGCCGACGACAAACGGCCAGGGGACGACGGCAGCGGCCTGCCCGGCTTGTTGGAGCCGGAGCATCCAGTGCCGGCCCCCGGCTACAGCGCCAGCGCACGACGTCGCCAGCGGCACATGGCGTTGGCCGCAGAGCCGACCATGGCCTACTGACATCGATCGCTTGCGGGCATTGCTGGCGTCGATCGTTCAGCTGTGGCACTTGTGAGAAGGCTGAGGGAGAGGGGAGCGCCATCCATGCTGCACAGCTGCATCCGACGTCGACGGTGGATGGACTTCGCCCGTGCATGGGTCTGGTGTTGGGCGTTGACGACACTGCTGCCGTGGACGGCGTTCGCCCAGGCGGTGGACCCAGCCGACGCAGATGACCCTGCCGACCGCGATGTGGCCACAGCTGCGCCCGCAAGCGACAACAACACCACCCCGAAGACAAAGGCGACGACCGCGAAGACCAAGGCGACGGCCCCTGTCGACGCCGTCGACGACGACAGCACGCCCCCGACGGCAGGCAAAACCCCAGTCGACCCGTCGGAGCTGTGGGATGCGCCAGACGATGACCTCGACGACGACCCCGACGCCAACACCAAGGCGGGCGACAAGCCTCCGTCGACGACCCCACGAGACGACGGCCGACCCATCATCAACGGCTCCGCGCCTACGGTCGATGACGACGACGACGACAACACGCGTCGTCGTCGACGCAACGCCCGTCGTCGACGGACGCGCGAGGGCACCACGACGTCGACGACGCCCGGCCTCGACGACACCGGCACCTTTGCCGTCATGGGTTTGGCTGGGCTCGGCGTCGGCGTCGTCGGACTCCCCGCATGGTGGGTGTTGGGCATCTTCTCCTTTGGCTTGGTGCCGCCGCTCATCGTCGGCTACGTCATGACGTGGATTGGCGACGCCATCAGCAAAAAGCGAGGCGCCGCGGTGTTTCCCATGTTGGCAGGCACCGGCGTCATGGCCGTGGCCAGCGGCGTGGCCGCCGCCTCGGTGATGGGCATCTATTTGGGCCCTTCTGTCGGGTGGGGCGGAGGCGGATTCTCGTCGTTGTTGCCGTGTGCCTTCACCTGCACCTATGGCGTGTTGGCGTTGAGCCCCGTGTTGGCCGCGGCCGCAGCGGCGGCGGCGTACGTGTTCACGGCCGAAGACAAAATGCCAGGCGACCCCGGCGGAGGCCTGCCTGGCTTGTTCGAGCCGAACCATCTGCGCGGTCCGTTTCGCTACGAGCACACCATTGCGCCGACGCTGCCGACGCAGCAGCAAACAGCGATGGCGTTCTGACCTGCGTTCACGACGTGGGCAAGACCGCGATGCCTTTGATCTCGATGAGCAGATTGGGGTGCGGCAGTTGGTGCACGGCGACGGTGGTGCGTGCCGGGCCCGTCTCTTTGTCGAAGAAGCGGTTGTAGACTTTGTTGTAGCCCTTGAAGTCGTCCATGTTCACCAAGAACGTGGTGACGTCGACGAGGGCGTCGAGGTCGGCGCCCGCCGCTTGCAAGATGCCACGCATGTTTTCAATGACGGCTTCGGTTTGCGCTTCGATGTCGAGGTCGACGCTGCCGTCGTTGTGCACGGTGACGCCGACATGGGAATTGTCGGGCTTTCTTGACGACGTGCCACACAAAAAGAGCAAGTTGCCCACTTTGCGGGCGTGGGGGTAGTGCGCCAAAGCCTGCGCTTTGTCGTCGAGGATGATGGCGTCTTTGGCGTTGGCCACGGCAGCTCCGTTGGTGGGGGGACGAGAACGGGAGACGCTAGACGAAATCAAACTCATCTGTCGACGACAAGCTCAACTGTCGACGACAAGCTCAACTGTCGAAGACAACGTCGTCGCCACACTCTCTGCGCACGTTGTCGCGGTAGGCCTCGAGCAACTGTTGGGTGAAGGGCCCCACGCCGTAGTCGACGTCGCCCACTTGCACCACCGGCCGTACTTCTTTGCTGGTGGCGAGGAGCATGACCTCGTCGGCCGCTCGCAAGTCGTCCATGACAAAGCGCCCCTCATCGACGTCGAGCTCGAGGTCGCGCGCAGCGTGCAGCACCCGCTGTCGGGTGATCGACGCCAAGATGCCCAACGCCAACGCCGGGGTTTGCAGACGTCCGTCGCGCACCCACGCCACCGCCGACGTCGGCGCCTCGAGCACCTCGTCACCCCGCCCAACGAGGAGGGCGTCGTCAAAGCCTTCGCGCTTGGCCCGCTGTTGCGCCGCCATGTTGGGCCCATACGAAATGCTCTTCACCCCGCTGAGCTCCCAGTTGGCCCCCGCTGGATGCCACGGTGCCATGACGGGAAACAGCCGATACTCCGCCTTCACCTCAGGCATGGGGGCGTGAAACACGATGCACTGCGACGGCACGTCGCCAAACGGAGCTTGGCCTCCGCCCGTCAGCAGCACCCGCACGATGCCGCGTCGGCCGTGGGCGGCGACGTCGGCGATCCACGCGCGCAGCTGGTCTTCATCGGGGAGCGGCAAGTGCAACGCCAGCGCCGAGTGCGCCAGCCGCTCCAGGTGGGCGTCAACCTCAAAGGCTGTGTCGCCATACACGCGCAGAGCTTCGAAGCAGCCTGCGCCCCGCAGCACCGTGGTGTCGAACAATGAGAGCTTGGCGTCGGTGGGCGGAGTGGCCACACCGTCGACGAGGATCCGTGTCATGCCGCTTTCTTGGCCTTCTTCGAGCGCTTCTCACGGGAGGGCGCCACCGACGGCGAACGGGGCCCGCCGCAGCCGCCCACGTCGAGGTGGAGGTCGATGAGCGCGTGGTGCACCTGCTCCATCAACACATCGCGGTCGTCGAGGGTCATGCCGGCCGTTTGGATGGGCGTGCCCGCCTTCACCCTCACCTTGCCCGGGCGAATGCGAAAGCCGTCTGATGGCAAGACGTCGAGGGTGCCTTCGAGGGCGACGGGCACGACGGGCACCTGGGCGTTGAGGGCGAGCATGAACAAGCCCTTCTTCAAAGGTTTGATGCGTCCGTCGCGCGAGCGGCCGCCCTCGGGGTAGCCCAGCACGCAGGCGCCTTCGCGCACCACTTGGCCGGCTTGCTCCAGAGACTCTTTGGCGCGGTCGAGGTTCTTGCGGTCGATGAAGATCATGCCCATGGCCCACACGAACCATCCGATGAGGGGGATGTACGCCACCTCTTTTTTGGCGATGAAGCGAAAGTTGCGGCCGGTGGCGGCAAAGCACACCGGGATGTCGAGCATGCTTTGGTGGTTGAACAAGAAGATGACGGGTTCGTCGGGCAGTTCGTCAAAGCCCTCGGCGTCGAGTTCACAGCCCGCCGCCCACAACAAGCCATCGGCCCAGTAGCGACGGGCGGTGGCGATGGCGCGCTCGCGGTCGAAGGGGAGGATGCAAAAGGTGATGGCCACCCACAGCGCCGTCCACCAGAAGAGGAAGATCGCCTGCAACGTGTTCAGCAGCACCCAACGCAGCTGCTCCAGACTCTCACGTCCCTTGCTCAAGGCTTTGGCGGCCTGGCTGTTCATGGATCCTCCCGACGCATACAAGCTGAGGGTCACGTATGCGTTGCTGGTCATGTTGTCGACGGGGATGTTCGCGCCATGACCAAGCTGTGACAGAGGAAAATGCTTGCTTTGCCGGCAAAAAACAACTGGAAGAATCTTACGCAGCACTGCGTCATGGCCTTCGCACACGCTTTTCACACGCCCGCCGAAGATGTGTCGAAACTTTAAATAAAAACATATGCTTATGTGATGTCCAAATTCCGGCGCGTTCAGCCTGTGCTAAATCACACAGAAGGCAGAGACGCCGCCATGTTGTTCTCCCGGAAATCCGGTTTCTAAACGATTTGCTGGGGTGCAACCGCACCTTGCGCGCGCCATCTTCGGCCCGGATGACGACCGGAGAAAAAAAGCACGGAAAAGCGTCGGGGCGGGCTCCCCTCACATTGACACCCTCAACATCGAAGGTTACCCGGCCCTCGAAAATGCCGTGGCCCACGCCCACAGGGCGATCAACCCCCACCGACACCACGTCATCGGGGCGGCCGCAGGAGACCTTGCATGGCGCTCGACATCACCTTCATCGTCCAGTCTGTCTTCTTCTTGGTGACCCTCGGGGGCTTGGCCCAGCTGCTGTTCAAGCCCATGTTGAAGGTGTTCACCGAACGCGAAGTGCGCACCTCGGGCGCGGCTGCCGAGACCGCCAACATGCAGGCCTCGTCGTCGGAGATGGTCGAAAAAGCCGACAAAGCCCTCGCCGAAGCCCAAGCCAAAGCACGCGAAGTGCTGCTGACGCTGCGCGAAGACGGCGCCGCCCAACAAAAGAAGATCATCGACGACGCCCGCGACGCCGCCCAACAAAAGCTTGAGGCCGCCCGCAAAGACCTCGCCGACAAAACCGCCGCCGCCACCAAAGCCCTCGACGACGAGAGCAAGAAGTTGGCCGACGACATCGTCGAAAAAGTGCTCGGCCGCGCCGCCTGATTCAGTTGTTTGCACACTCCACCGGAGTCTGACGTGAAACGTTTTCTTCCTGCTGTCGCCACTCTCGTGACGCTCACCTCGTCGCTGGCCGCATCCGCCAAAAGCGGTGGGGGCGGCCACCACGCGCCTCACATCTCCAACTGGTTCGGCCTCGGTGCCGAACACGCTCATGAGCCGGCCTTCGGATGGTTGACCATCACCTTCCTGATCTTCGCCGGCATCATGTTCAAGTTCGTGTGGGGCCCGCTGAACGTCTACCTGCAAAACCGCAGCGACAACTTGAAAGACGCCCTCGAAGAGGCCAAGCGTGCCAAGGCCGAGGCTGAAGCCAAAGCCAAAGAAGCCGAAGCCCGTCTCGAAAAACTCGAGAGCGAAATGTCGACGCTGAAGGCCGAGTTCGAAACCCAAGGCAAAGCCGAAGCCGCACGTCTTGAAGAAGCCGGCAAACTCACCGCCGAGCGCCTCGCCAAAGACGCCGAAGACACCATCGCTGCCGAAGTGGCCAAGGCCACCGAAGCCCTGAAACAAGAAGCCGCCAAAATGGCGCTGAAGCTGGCCGAAGAGCGCATCCGCGCCGCCGTCAACAACGACGATGAAGGCCGCCTCCGCAAGAGCTTCCTCCAAGACTTGGCCAGCTGAGCCGCACCTCTTCTGAAAGGCACCCGACATGTCAGACATCATCGGACGTCGCTACGCCAAGGCTTTGGTTCTGTCGCTCACCGACGGCAAAGACGCCGACGGCGCGAAAGACCAGCTCGCCCAGGTCGAATCCGAACTCTCGGCGTTGGCCAAGCTCATGGCTGAAAAAGGCGGCGATTTTCGCCACGCCATGTTGAACCCCGCGTTCAACAACGAAGCCCGCATGGCCATCCTCGACGACATCGCCAAAGAGAACAGCTTCTCGGCCGCGTCGCAGGTGTTCATCCGCCTGCTCGTCGCCAAAGACCGCCTGCCGTACCTCGAAGCCATCGCCAAGAGCTTGCGCACCGAGGTCGACGAGCGTCTCGACCGCGTGCGCGCCACCATCGTGTCGGCCAAGAGCCTCGACGACAGCGGCCTCAACGAAATCACCGCCGCCCTCGAAAAGCGCACCGGCAAAACCGTGGTGCCTGAGGTCAAAGTCGACGAGAACGTCATCTCGGGCGTCAGCGCACAAATCGGAGGCCTGGTTTTCGACGGCACCTTGCGCGCCCAACTCGACCGCCTTGCCCAGAGCATGCACGCCTAGCGGCCCCCCTTTTGTCGTCGTCGCGAGACGGCCGACCCCCACCTTTTTCACCCTTTTGGCCAATCCCACGGCCACACGATTCAGGCACCGGCAAGACGCCCACGCCACTTGAGGACCACCATGGAACTCCGCGCAGAAGAAATCTCCCGGATCATTCGCAAGCAAATCGACGACTTCGACAAGAAAACCGAAGTGGCCGAAACCGGCTCTGTGCTCGCCGTCGGCGACGGTGTGGCGCGCATCTACGGCCTCGAAACCGCTGAAGCCGGCGAGCTCGTCGAGTTCGCGGGTGGCCTGCAAGGCCTGGTGCTCAACCTCGACGAAGACAGCGTCGGTGTGGCCATCATGGGCTCCGACCGCACCATCCGCGAAGGCGACACCGTCAAGCGCACCGGTCGCATCGCTGACGTCGGCGTCGGCGACGGCACCCTCGGCCGCGTGCTCGACGGCCTCGGCACCCCTGTCGACGGCAAAGGCCCCATCGAAGCCGCCGAGCGTCGCACCATCGAGACCAAGGCCCCCGGCATCATCGCCCGTGAGCCTGTGTCGGAGCCCATGCAAACCGGCATCAAGGCCATCGACGCCATGATTCCGATTGGCCGTGGCCAGCGCGAACTCATCATTGGTGACCGCCAAACCGGCAAGACCGCCGTGGCCATCGACACCATCATCAACCAGAAGACCACCGGCGTGAAATGCGTCTACGTGGCCGTCGGTCAGAAGCAATCGACCATCGCTCAGGTCGTCGACAAGCTCACCAAAGCCGGCGCCATGGACTACACCGTCATCGTCGCCGCCAACGCGTCTGACCCTGCGCCGATGCAGTTCCTCGCGCCCTACACCGGCTGCTCCATCGCCGAGTACTGGCGTGACAACGGCGAGCACGCCCTCATCATCTACGACGACCTCTCCAAGCAAGCTGTGGCCTACCGTCAGCTGTCGCTGTTGCTGCGTCGTCCTCCCGGCCGCGAAGCGTACCCCGGCGACGTGTTCTACTTGCACAGCCGCCTCCTCGAGCGCGCTGCGAAGATCACCACCGACGAAAAAGAGCTCGCCAACTACCCCACCATCAAAAAGGGTGGCGGCTCGCTCACCGCGCTCCCCATCATTGAGACCCAAGCCGGTGACGTCTCGGCGTACATCCCGACCAACGTGATTTCGATTACCGACGGTCAGATCTTCCTCGAGACCGGTCTGTTCAACCAAGGCCAACGCCCTGCTGTGAACGTCGGTCTCTCCGTGTCTCGCGTCGGTGGCGCCGCGCAGATTGCTTCGATGAAGCAGCTCGCCGGCACCATGCGTCTGTCGCTCGCGCAATACCGCGAAGTGGCCGCGTTCGCGCAGTTCGCATCCGACCTCGACAAAGCCACCCGTGAGCAGCTCGAAAGTGGTGTGCGCTTGCTTGAGCTCCTCAAGCAAGGCCAATACGTGCCCATGCTCGTCGAAGAGCAAGTGGTGCAAATCTACGCCTTCACGCAAAAGCACGACGACGGCTCGGCCTCTTGGGTGCGCAAATACCACCCCTCCGAGGCCATGCGCTACGCCGCCGAACTCATCGACTTCATGCGTTCGAAGCACGCCGACGTGCTGAAGACCATCAAAGAAGACCCCAAAGCCAAGGTCAAAGGCGACCTCGAAGACAAGATCAAAAAGGCTTTGAAAGAGTTCGACAAGCAGTTCGACGGCAAGACCGTCGAAGTCTGATGACGGCCTCTCTCCCTCGTCGATGACGACGAGGGAGACCCCTTCTTCGTCGTTTTCGACGAACCACTTTTGAAAGATACGGGGTGACGACCATGGCGTCGTTGCGCGACATTCGCGACCGCATCAAGTCGGTCAAGAACACGCAAAAAACCACCAAGGCCATGAAGCTGGTGTCGACGGCAAAGCTCGGTCGCGCGAAAGACGCGATGTTTGCCGCCCGCCCGTACGCCGAGCAGGTCGAAGAGACCGTCGCGGCGTTGGCCAAGCGTGCTGAACTCCTCGGCGAGCCTCCCCACCCGCTGTTGGTGAACCGCAAAGAGAAGATTGCGGCCAAAGAAGCCAAGATCGAAGTCATCGTGGTGACCTCCGACCGCGGCCTCTGTGGCGGCTTCAACTCCAATGTGGTGCGCCGTGCAGAGCGTTTTCTCTTCGACGAGAAAGACAACTACGCCGAGATTCGCGTCTCCACCATCGGCCGCAAAGGCAACGACGCCCTGCGCCAGTCGGTGAAGGTGCGCGAAAACTACGCAGGCATCCTTGGGCCCAACGAGTTCGGCGAAGCCGAAGCCATCGCCAAGCAGCTCACCAACGACTACATCGCCGAAGAGATCGACGGCGTGTACCTCATCTACAACCAGTTCAAGAGCATGATTGCCCAAGACCTGGTGGTGAAGCAGTTGCTTCCGGTTGCGCCCAAAGAGTCGCTCGACTCTCTCGTCGACTACGAATACGCCGCAGGCGTGCTCGACGCTGGCGCCATTGATGCCCTCGACAAGCGCATGAACGGCGACAACGGCTCCATCGACGTCACCGCCGACCCCCAGCGCATGGCGCTGCTCGACGCCATGCTGCCGCAGCACATGGCCACCGAGCTGTTCCGCTCGCTGTTGGAGACGACGGCCGCCGAACATGCCGCCCGCATGAACGCCATGGACAACGCGACGAAGAACGCGTCTGAAATGGTCGCCAACCTGACCCTGCAATACAACCGCGCACGTCAGGCAGCGATTACGACCGAACTGATGGAAATCATCGCCGGTTCCGAAGCGCTGAAATAGAGCAACAACGCTGGTGTTCTCGACGACGAGGGCCCCCAACCCAACCCGGGTGGGGGCCTTTTTCGTTGGGGATGCCTCACTCTGCATTTGTTGCTGCGGGTGGGGTTCAGTGCTGGGCCCTGACGTCGATGTCGGGTGTGCAGGAGCCCACATGCAAGAGCCGAAGCTGCCACCCGACGAGCAACACCGACTGCAAGCGCTGCGCGCGTTGAAGGTGCTCGACACCGAGCCCACCGAGGCGTTCGACCGCATCACCAAGTTGGCGCAAAAGTCGTTCGACGTGCCCATCGCGTTGGTGAGCTTGGTGGATGAAGACCGACAGTGGTTCAAAAGCCGGCAAGGGTTGGATGCGCCCCAAACCGGCCGTGACATTTCGTTTTGTGGGCACGCCATTCACGATCGCCAGGTGTTTGTCGTCGACGACACCCAGACCGACTTGCGGTTTCACGACAATCCCCTGGTGACCGGCGACCCCAACATTCGCTTCTACGCAGGCGTGCCCGTCGCCTGTCCAGCGGGGCATTTGTTGGGCACGTTGTGCATCATCGACCGGCGCCCACGCAGCTTTCGAGAGAACGAGTTCTTCTTGCTGCAAGACCTCGGTGAGATGGTCGAAGACGCCATCGCCGACGCCGTCGACGGCATCACCCATCCCATCACCGGCGTGCTCAATGGCGTCGGCTTCGCTCGCTTCGCCAAGCTGGCCTTGGAGCGCGCTCCCGTGGCGTTTGAGGCCAACTTGGTGACCATCAATGTGCAACGCGATGCCGCTGACGATGACGAGACCTGGCACGACCACCTGCGCGACGTCACCGCCGTGATCCACGATGCCTTCGCCGATGGCTATGTCGTGGGCCACGTCGAAGACAACGTCTTCGCCGTGTTGGAGCGTGAAGACGACGCCAAGACATCGATGCAGCGCTTTTGCACCCGCATGCGGCAACGACGCGGGGGCAAAGCCGGCGTCGAGGTGCAGATCCAAGACGCCACACAAGCCAGGCGATCGCCGTATGTCACGGGCGAAGGCCACCTGCGCGTCGTCGGATAAGCGGCCTCAGACGCTCAAGCGACGCAAGCGTTCGCGAATGCGTTCTTGCACGGCAGGCTGGTCGGTGAGGTGCGCGGCGCGCTGCCAGGTGGCGATGGCGCGCTTGTGAAAGCCGAAATGCTCGAGGGCCAACGCCAAGTTCTTGTGGGCGGCGAAGTGGTCGGGGTCGAAGCGCACCGCCTTCTCCCAATGCCGCATGGCTTGTTCGAAGTCTTTCGATTCGCGGTGCGCGATGTTGCCGAGCATCAAATGAGAGGCGGCGTCGAAGGGGTCGAGGGTGCGCAGCTGCTGCAGCAGCGCCTTGGCGTCGTCAAACTGCCCTTGGCGGTAGGCGACGTCGGCGCGGTACCGCAACTGGTCGCGCCGCTTCTCGTATTCAGACGACAACCGGGTGCGCTCGAGGACACGGCCGAGAAATTGCCCGATGCTGGCGCGGAGGTAGTTCACATCGAACGGCTTTTCGATGAAGGCGTCGGCGCCATAGACCTCGTGGATGTCGCGCGCGTGTTGCCAGCCTTTGTAGACGGCAGACACCATGATCACCGGGACGTCTTTGTGCAGCGGCGAGGTCTTCAGCGTGCGGCAGATTTCGAAGCCGTGCACTTCGGGGAGCATGGCGTCGAGGAGCACGAGGTCGGGGCGGTGGTCTTTGAGGTATTCGAGCGCTTGGCGGCCGTTTTGCACTTCGACGACTTCGTAGCCGTCGTGTTTGAGGAGCCGTTGCAGCAATCCGCAGACGGCTTCGTCGTCTTCGACCACCAGCACCTCGGGGGGCGCGTCGGTGGATTCGAGGACGTCGTCGAGGTTGATCTCCATGTCGGCGGGCAAGGCGTCGTGGCCTTGGAGGTCGACGGCGACGACTTCGGTGAGCTGGGGCCAGGGGTCTTCGACGACGGTGGCGACTTCTTCGGAGATGTTGGCGGCGTCGATGACGTCGGGACGCTCCAAGCTCAGCAGCGGTTTGCCGGCGGTGGCGTCGGCGATGGCGTTGGGCCCCGACAGTGCCGTTTGGTGGTCGGCGTAGGCGTCGTAGGCAGCAGTGATGGCGTCGACGAGGGCTGCGTCGACGGCGAGCACCGGTTGCACCCGCAGTCCGGTGGCGAAGGCCACCTGGTCGAAGATGGCGCGATCGCCCACATCGGCGACGGCGACGGTCAGGGTGTCGTCGGTGTGTTGCACCGGGAGCACCTTGTGCGTGGTGGCGACGACTCTAGGGATCAGCTGCAGCGCGCTGAGGTCGAGGGACGACGACGACAACACCAGCGCCGGCGTGCCTTTTTGCAGGGCAAGGGCACGGGCGAGGACGCGTTCGGGGGCAGCGCCGGTGCGCAAGGCGACGCTGAGAATGCGTTCGCCGCCGGCGTCGACTTCGCGCATCAACGTTTGCACCCGCGCTTCAGACAGCGCACCGGTGCGCACGAGGTAGTTCCCGACGGGTTCGACCATGGCCATGATTTGTCCCTCCCGATCTCCCAGCCTACTGCAGGGAGAGGCGCTCAGTTGTCATCGTCCGCTGCGGCCGTCTCTTGTGGGGCAGATTCGGAGGAGGGCACTTCTTTTTCGGGGTCGTCGGCGTTGGCTTGCGCATCAGCGGCGGGCGCGCTGGAGGCGGCACCCGCTTTTTTCGGACGTCGGCGCAGGGCGATGCCGGGCCGCTTCTTCTCCAGCAGGTTTCTCTGACGCTCTTCGTAGGGCTGGTCGATGGAGCCCTGCCATCCGAGCCATTCGCGCAGACAGTTTTGGCAAAGGGGGTCGCCGTCGTCTTCAGCGGTGACGGGAATCTCGAAGGGAACGCCGCACAAGTTGCAGGTCTCTGGACGCGTCGGCATCGACTTTTTGCGGCCCACCTCAAAGACGTTGAGCATGTCTTCGGCGCAGGTGCGGCACAGTGCGAACTCGCGGTTCTTGTCGAGGTAGGACACGTGGTCGATGGCGCTGCATTTGGCGCATTCGACACGTCGTGCGACGCGGGTGCCGTGCTCGTTGCGCACCCCACCGACGCGCATGGGCTTTTCCCAGACGGGTTGGTCGGAGCCGGCTTTGATGGCCTCCTCTTTGCGGCTGCCGCGCTGCTCTTTGTCGCGCTGGGCTTTGCCGCGGCCGCGGTTGTCTTGGCGGTCGCTTTGCTTGTTGGTTTGCTTGGGGCCTTTGCGGCTCTTTCCCGAGACCTTGGCGAAAAACTGCGCCTTGTCGGCGTTGCTTTTGCGCTTTTTGCCAGCTGCGTCGGGGCCTGAGGAGGAGGAGGGGGTGGAGGTGTCGTCGCTCATGTCGTGGCTCAAGTCGTCGCGCCTGGGTGTCGCTGACGAACGTTCGCGGCAGAGGGGCCCGCGGAAGCTGTGCGTTTGGAATGCGAGACAGGCGCCAAAAACGGCACTCCTGTCGCGAAACGGTCGGGATTTCAGGGATCAAGACCTCATTCCGAGGCGTGGACGTTGATGTAGCGACGGCAAATCCGACACACAAGACCCTTTGGATGCCTTTGGGGTAGGGTGCAGCCGAGAGGCCAGAGGGCCCACCTGTGACAGTCCCAAGCCCGAGGCTGTCGCGGGAGTTTGGCGACGCCCAAGTCGCGACGGACGAAAAACGCACATGGCGCTGATCGACTCGCTCATCTCCAAAATGTACGAAAACAACGCAGATGCCATCGGCATCGGCTCCGGCCACCCCGTGGTGCTGGTGATGGGCAAGACCAAACAGCCCATCTCGGCCCAACCGCTGTCAGAAGCGCGGGTGGAGCAGCTGGTCAAAGAGGTCCTGCCGCCCGCCATGGCCGATGCCTACGGCGACGGCGCCATGCACGAGTTCGTCTACGGCGCATTCGAGGGCCCCTGCAAAATCAAAGTGCGCAAAGCCAAAGGCTTGCAGGTGGTGGTCTCGAAGGCACCTGCAGGAACCCCCGCCGACACCCAAGCCGAAGGCGCGGGCGCGGCCGCCTCTGGCGGAAACGGCGCCGGTGGCATGCAAGGGCTGACCGCGAACGTGTCGGCCATGCCTTCCATCGCCGACGGGCTGCCCATCGGCGACCCAGAGCCGCCACCGGCCGCAAGAGGGCCGTCTGCGCCACCCGGAAGCAACGCCCTCGACCCCTACTTCTACGAGCTCATCAACAAAGGCGGGTCTGACCTCTACATTTGCTCGGCGAAGTCGCCCATCATTCGCAAAGACGGCGACCTCGTGAAGATCATGGACAAGCAGCCGCTCAGCAAAGAGCGCGCCCGCGAACTGCTGTTCTCCATCACGCCCGAGCACTATCAAGCGCAGTTCAACGAGACCAACGACGTCGACTTCGCCTATGAGATTCCCGGTTTGGCCCGTTTTCGCGCCAACCTCTTCATGGACCGCCTCGGCATCTCGGGCATCTTCCGGCAGATTCCGTCGGAGATTCTCACCGCCGAGCAGCTGAAGCTGTCGCGGTCGATTCTCGACCTGTGCCACCTCAACAAAGGCCTCGTCGTCGTCACCGGCCCCACCGGGTCAGGCAAGTCGACGACGCTGGCGGCGATGATCGACTACATCAACCGCAGCTTCAGCTCCCACCTCATCACCATCGAAGACCCCGTCGAATTCGTGCACAAAGACATCAAGTGCGTGGTGAACCAGCGCGAGGTGCACAACCACACCAAGAGCTTCAAGGCGGCGCTGCGTGCCGCCCTGCGTGAAGACCCCGACATCGTTCTCGTCGGTGAGATGCGCGACTTGGAGACGGTCGAAATCGCCATCGAGACGGCCGAGACCGGCCACTTGGTGTTCGGCACCCTGCACACCAATACGGCGCCGTCGACGGTCGATCGCATCATCGACCAGTTCCCCACCGACCAGCAGTCGCAGATTCGCACCATGTTGTCGGAGTCGCTGAAGGGCGTCGTCGCCCAGACCTTGTGCAAAAAAATCGGCGGCGGCCGGGTGGCGGCCCAAGAAATCCTCATCGTCACCCACTCGGTGTCGAACCTCATTCGTGAGGGCAAGACCTTCCAGATTCCGTCCATCATGCAGACGGGCAAGAGCTTCGGCATGGTGACGTTGAACAACGCCCTCATCGAACTGGTGCGCAACAAAACCGTCGACCCCAAAGAGGCGTACGTCAAAGCCGTCGACAAGGCCGAAATGAAGACCCTGCTGGAGCGCGAAGGCATCAACGCCGACGAACTCTTCAACTGATGCCCCACGGGCGCGGGCGAGCCACGCGGGCGTAGGTGAGTGATGTCGTTCAACGGTTTTTCAGACGACACCGTGGCCTTCTTGGCCGACCTCGCCGCCCACAACGACAAGGCGTGGTTTGACGCCCACAAGGCCGACTACGAGGCCCACTGGAAAGACGCCGGATGCGCCTTTGTTGAGGCCGCTGGCAAACGTCTTCAGACCTTCGCCCCCGACGTCACCGCGCTGCCCAAGGTGAACGGCAGTCTGTTTCGGCTGCACCGCGACGTGCGCTTCTCAAAAGACAAGCGGCCGTACAAGACCCACCTCGACGTCATGATGTGGGAAGGGCCATCGCGCAAGACGGCGGCGTCTGGGTTTTTCTTTCGCCTCAAACCCGACCACTACGCCGTCGGCGTGGGGGCGGTGGCGTTTGAGAAAGAACGGCTGGCGCAGTTTCGCGACGTTGTGCAACACAAAAAGGCGGCAGCGTCGCTTGTCGACGTTGAAATGCAGTTGCAGGCGAACGGCTTCACCCTCGACGGCGAACACTACAAGCGCATCCCACGTGGCGTTGAGGCCGACGCCCTCGACGACGCGCAGCAGCGGTATGTGAGGTTCAATGCGCTGTGGTCGGCACAGGAGCTGCCGCTGCCCAAGAACCTGTCGAAGCCGACGTTTCTCGACGACGTCGTCGCCCAGTGGGAGCAGCTGTTGCCGCTGCACCAGTGGATGGTGACCCATCTGAGCGCCTGACGCGCACAACAAAACCCGGCTGCAAGGCCGGGTTGTCGTCTTGTGGGACAGCAGGACACGCGACCTCCGTCGTCGACGTTGCGACCCCGTGCCACCTTCGGTGGGCTGGTGCGCAATCAAGATTGCGCTGGGAGCCGAAGGCGAATCTTCGATTCGTCAAAGCGAATGCGAAGCATTCGCCGCGAAGCGAGGGGCGGGAGCGAGTGTCTGGCTTTGCCAGGCGCTCGGGTTTGGCGAGGCCAAACCTACGGAGTTGCCTCCGGCAACTCTTCGGGAGGGGCAGAGAATCACGAAGTGATTCTCCCAAGGCCAAGCCAAGCTTGGCCCGCCTGCGCCCCCTCCTTGGAAACTAGAGCGCATCCCAAAACCTCTGCCGTCAACGACAATCTCAAGCGACGCGGTCCGGCGCGAAGCGCCGAGGGGGAATGGGGGCCCCATGTCCGGCTTTGCCGGCGTGGGGGAAAGGGGCCTGCGCCCCTTTCAAAAGAACTAGTTGAAGAGCGCTTTCGCCTCTTTTTTGCCGGCAGCGGTGAGCGCGAAGCGCTTGGAGCGGCCGTCGGGCTTGGTGGGCACGATGAGATTTTCGTGGTCGCGGCAGGCACGGCCGATGTTGGTGGGGAAGACCTCAAGGTCGGCGGCCTGCGACAACAGCGCCGACATGTCGGCGGTGGTGAGTCCGTCTTTTTCGCCCGCTTCGGCGGCGAGGAGCAGAGCCCACATGGCGCGCGCAAGCACCTTCTTGCCGTTGTGATCGGTTTCTGCGCCGAGCGCGCCCACGGCTTTGTTGGCTTTGTGGTGGGCGGCGACGGCGTTGGCGCGCGCCGACTCGACGTCTTTGCCACTCTTGTCGACGCTGCCTTTGCGCGACGACGACGCCTTCTTCTTTTTGGCGGCGGTCTTCTTCGTGGTCTTCTTCTTTGCCGCCGCCTTTTTCGCAGGCGCTTTCTTGGCGGCGGTCTTTTTGGCGGCCGTCTTCTTCTTGGCAGCCGTCTTTTTGGCCGGCGCCTTCTTCTTGGCAGGTGCCTTTTCGTCAGCGACGGGCTCGGGGTCGGCAGGCGCCGCCTCTTGGGCTTTGGGCGCTTCTTCTGGAGCCGGGGCTTTGGGGGCGGGTGCTTCGTCAGGCCACTTCACTTCCCAGGGGTCGGCGCGGGGCTCTTTGCCCATGGCGCGGTCGACGCGGTCACGCACGGCGTCGACGGTGTCGAGGGTTTTGAAGAACACATCCAGCAGACGATTCAGCATGAGAGGCTCCCGGTCGCAGACGACGGTTGGGCCGCGATTGCAGGCGGCGTGGACATCACGCCAATCGCGGCTGGTTTGCCACAACTTCAGGTGGATGAAAAGCACGCCGAGTCGCTCAGGCAAGGGCCAAGAACGCCTTGCCACCCAAAAGACGCGCTCGACGACGAAGGCCACGCCCGCGTCGCAACACGACAGGCCGAGCGCGCATTGAACGACGCCCATTGCCGGCACCGTCGCAAAGGGTGACGTCGACGACGGCGAAGAGGGGCAAAGCTATGCAAGGCAGGCGCGGTTGGTATGTTGCGCGCATGTCACCGACCGTTGCTTCTCCTTTGGCTGTGTTTTCGACGTCGACAGACGATCCCGTTCGCTTTCGTCCGGTGCGCCGTGCTGCCGACGACGAGGGCTACGGCCCCGACCTCGACGACGAACACAAAAAGAGGTTGTTGGTCGACGTCATCCACGACGGCGACGTGATCCCCGAAGAGCTGCTGCGCGACGTGCACGGCCAGCCCTTTGACCACCAAGCGATCACCGACGCCTACGCCCACGAACGCGACTGGGGCGCGGCGCTCGTGGCCGAGCACTTGGTGAAGGAGCTGGGGCTCGACGGCTATCTGCACGTCAACATCGCCCGGGTGGTGATGGACTTCGGGCGGTTCCCTGGGGTGACGCCGAAAGACGCCTCCCACCTCGACAGGCGGGCCATCAACTACCCATTTTCGGAGCTGCTGTCGCACCAGCAGAAGAAGCGGGTGTTGGAGCACTACTACGACCGCATCTCCGACGGCTACGAGCGTTTGGTGGGCCAGACGAACATCAAGATCGCCATCCACACCTACGACACCCACAACGACAGTGGAACAAGGCGGCCGCCGCTGTCGATTCTCACCCGCTGCGTCGGCTACCAGGTGCTGAACGAGATGCCGTTTGGGGTGTTTGACCCGCTGTATCCCGACATTTTGGGCATGTTCACGGCCGACCGGATTTTACGCGACCGCCTCAGCCTCACCCTCGAAAAAGAGGGCTACAGCGTCGAGCACAACTATCCATATTTGTTGCCCGACGGCAGCGTCGAGGTGCGCTCCCAAGTGTGGAACTTCTTCTTGCACCTGCGCGAGAGCTTCGAACGCGCTCACCCCGAGACCCAAGGCCGACCGGGCTTCAACGCCGTGTGGGACATGCTCGCCGACACCAACTTGCGCTCCAGCGAGAGCGAGTCGTTGCGCTCGTATCTGCATTTTTTCAGACGGGTGCCCAGTGACGTCGAGGAGCGCTTTGAAGAAGCACGCGTGGCGTACGCCGCCATCTGCCGCTTTCTCGAAGAAGAAGGCCACGACTTCGTCGACGCCTACCGCAAGGATCCGCATCGCCCGAGCGCCATTGGCGTCGAGGTGCGCAAAGACTTGGTGTACGAGTTTGACGAGCGAGGACATCCGCTGCGTCCGAAGCCGGAGGCCGCCAAACGCATCGCGGCCGTCTTGGCCAACGGCCTGCGGCGCTACTTCGAGACCGACCGGCCGGAAACGAAGCCGGTGGAGCATCTGGAGTAGTGCCGCGTAGCGAGGGGGGAGGGAGCAAACGTCTGGCTCTGCCAGCGTTTGTGGGAGGGGGCCCGCGCCTCCTCCGTGAAAGCACGGGAGACCGACCGGCCGGAAACGAAGCCGGTGGAGCATCTGGAGTAGTCAGGACGGGTGCGGCGCATTGCGCGCACCACGTCCAGCCTTAAACGACCATTTGCAGTGGAAGATGACGCCTTGGTCTGCTGACTGGCTTTTGACTGCAAATGGTCGACGATGCCCGTTGAGCATCCTCAACGACGTCGTCAACGACGGGTTTTGCGGTGCGCTCCGGTTCTCAGGGAGGGACCTGGGACCTAGTGCAGGGACGCGCGCGGCTCCATCTGCACGACGATGTCGGCTTCGAGCGTCGTCATCTCGTCGAGGCGGTCGCGCACGCGTTTGCGGGCTTCGCCTTCGGTGAGACCGGCACGACGGACGTAGCTGCGCTCGGCCAGTTCGACAAACAAGGTGTGGTGCCCGGCTTCGGTGCGCCACAGTTCGTCGTAGAGGTCTTTGACCTCGTCGTCGTCGGTGAGGGCGTCGGCGATGCGTTTGATGCGCTCACAGGAGCGGGCTTCGACGAGGGAGCACACCAACAACAGGTCGACGCGAAAGTCGACCTCGCCGTCGCGGGTGAGCTTGCGCAGAGCTTTGACGTAGCGGTCTTGTTGCGGGTGCTCGAGGGTGAGCCCACGTCGGTGGCAAAGAGCGGCGACGCGCTTCAAGTGGTCGCTCTCTTCTTCGGCGAGTTCGCCCATCTTCTCGACGAGGTAGGGGTCGTCGGGGTAGCGGGTCACCAACGACAACGCCGTGATGGCGGCCTTTTGCTCGCACAAGGCGTGGTCGCACAGCACGGCGTCCATGTCGTCGAGGCAGGCCTGCAACCAGGCGTCGGTGGAGTCGGACTTCAAGCCAAGCATGCGGTCTGTATGCCAGCTTCGTTCGTCGAGAAAAGGGGGCAGCGTGGCCTAGGCGCCAAAGGGGCGCTCGCCCATGGTGACGGTGCCGTTCTCGAGATGGATGCGCCTTTTCTTGTAGGTCTCGACGAGGCTCATGTCGTGGGTGGCGACGAGCACGGTGGTGCCTCTGGCGTTGGCCGAGATGAGCAGTTCCATGATGTCTTTGCTGCGGTCGGGGTCAAGGTTGCCGGTGGGCTCGTCGGCGAGCAGCAACAGGGGGTCGGTGACGAGGGCGCGGGCGATGGCCACGCGCTGTTGTTCACCGCCGGAGAGTTGGTCGGCGCGTTGGTGGCTCTTGTGGGCGAGGCCGACTTTTTTGAGGAGGTCGGTGCATTTGTCATGCGCTTTCTTGGCGGCCATGCCTTGCACCTCGAGGGCGACGCCGACGTTCTCGAGGACGGTGTAGTCGGGCAGCAGCTTGAAGTCTTGAAAGACGACGCCGATGCGTCGACGCAGTTGGGGGATGTCGCCTTTGGCGAGGCGGGCGACGTTTTTGCCTTGCACCATGACCTGCCCAGCGGAGGCGAACTCGGCGCAGAACAACAGCTTCAACAGCGTCGACTTGCCGGCGCCCGAAGCGCCTGTGAGAAAGCAGAACTCGCCTTTGTCGACGGCGAGGTTGGCGTCGCGCAAGGCGACCTCGTCGCTGCCGTCGTATTGTTTGTGCACGTGAAAAAGCTCGATCACGTCGCTGCTCCCTGCTGCACGTCGGCAAAGTGCAGCTGAAAGCGCTGCAGGTATTTGCGCAGACGGTCGGCGTCGTTGCTCGACGTTTTCTTCTGCCGGCTTTGCGCGAAGAGCACACGCCCAGCTTCGCTCGCCGTCTTCGTCGACCGGCAGGTGCGAATCACGAACGCCAGCTGCACGCGATCGAAGGGGTCGAGGTCGGCTGCGTCGTCGCCCAACACGTCGCGCAACAGCTGGTCGTCGTCGTCGAGCTTGCTCTGTTTGCCATCGCGTCCTCGCCATTGGCGTTGCAAACGGGCGACCTCGTCATCGACGTCTTTTTTGGTGATGGTGCCGTGGTGCGCGAGCGTGCCCATGCGGATGACGCTCGACGACAAGTCGCGAAAGTTGCCCCGCCACGACGAGGTTGGGGCCTGCGCAAAGGCCAAATACGTCGATTGCGCGTCGCGCGTCATGCGCACCTGCTGGGCGTTGTCGTCTGAAAAGCGCGACAGCTCGAACTGCAAGTTGGGGGCGATGTCTTCGCGGCGGTCTTTGAGGCCGGGCAGGGGGAACGTCCACAGTTCGATGCGCGCCAGGAGGTCTTCGCGAAAACGTCCTTCGTGCACCTCGTCATTGAGGTCGCGGTTGGTGCCGGCGATGAGAAAGAACGACGACGTGCGCTCTTTGTCAGACCCCAGCGGGAAGAAGCGGCCGGTCTCCAATGCCGACAACAACATGGCTTGCTCGTCGAGGCCAAGCTCGCCAATCTCGTCGAGAAACAGCAGTCCTTCATTCGCTTGCACCAACAAGCCGTCGCGGTCTTTGTCGGCGCCGGTGAACGCGCCCTTCTTGTGGCCAAACAACGTCGACATGGCCTGGTCGCCGCGCAAGGTGGCGCAGTTGACCTCGACAAACTTGCCTTTGACGCGTCTGCGCGCCTTCTTCAGGTCGTACACCCGGCGGGCCAGGGCGGTCTTGCCGGCGCCGGTGGGCCCCATGAGCAACACGGGCGCGTCCGACGCTGTGGTCACCGTCTCAAGGTCGGCGATGAGGCCGTTGAACACTTTGTTCTTGGTGGCGATGCCCTGCTTCAAGAAGCTCTTGCCCTCGTCGCGCACCACCTGCACCCACTCTTGGATGTGCACATAGCGCGAGAGGTCGAGGTCGATGACGTCGAGGTCGCCCGCCTGAAAGGTGTCGTTGCCCGAGCCCACCATGCGCTCTTTGTTCGGCCGCGTCTGCGCCAACTTGCCGGGCAAAAAGCGCGACTCCGTCAACAAGAACAGACAAATCTGCATGACGTGGGTGCCGGTGGTGATGTGCACCAACAGGTCGTCGACGTCGGGGTCGAGGGCACGCGGCTTGCCCTTGCCGGCCTTCAGCACCTCGGCGTTGTCTTGCGCGCCGTCTTTGGTGAAGGCGCGGGCGAACTGCAGCAAGCTGCTGAAGACTTCTTCGAAATCCCACGGGTTCTCGGGCGAGAAGGGATGCGCCACCACCCGCGTCGACGGCGAGTGTTGTTCGATGTCGTTGGCGACGGTGCGCACAAACGATTGGGTCTTCGTCGACACCAACAGGTGCAGCTCGTCGATGGGGGTGTCGTCTTGCAGGCAGAGTCCGACCGTCGGGCGCCAGCGTTCTTTGCGCTTCTGACGGCCGCCCACGTCGAGGGTGGAGCCCAAAATGCTGACGGCGATGCGGCGTGAACGAGGCATAAAACGCGTCATAGCGCATCTGGTGCAACGAAGAACAGCAGGGATGCGGCTGCTTCTGCGTGGGCATCCACGACCCAAATGTTTTCTTTTTGTGACGAGGGGCGTACATCTAGCGCTGCAATCCAGTGCCAGCGGGAGCACACCATGGACGACTCGCTTCGCGAAGCCCTCGACGCCGGACGCGCCTACTACGCCAAAAAAGAGTTCAAGCGCGCCGAACCCTATCTGCAGCAGCTCATCGACGAGGGCGTGGCCTACGCCGACGTCTACAACATGATGGGCGTGGCCAAGCACCACGACGGCGCCTTCTCCAAGGCCAAAGCCCACTTCGAAAAGGCGTTGGAGCTGAACCCCGGCTACACCGAGGCCAGCTTGAACTTGGCGGTCACCTACAACGACATGGGCCGCTACCAAGAGGCCAAAGAGCTGTACTTGAACGCGCTCACCAGCTCGGCGTCGCACGACGGCAAGCTCGACGCGTTTGTGTTGGGCAAGTTGGCCAACATGTACGCCGACATCGCCAAGGTGTACTGCACGGCGGGTGCGTTTGACGACGGCATCGCCGAGTACCGACGTGCGTTGCAGTTGCGTCCGACGTTTGTCGATCTCCGTCTGCGTCTGGCGCAGGCGTTGCGCGACGCAGGCCACGCCGGTGAGGCCGTCGAAGAGCTGAAGACCATCTTGCAGCAGAGCCCGAAATACTCCGCCGCCCGGCTGAACCTGGGGTTGGCGTTGTTCTCGCTCGGCCGCTCTGAAGAGGCGGTGACGACGCTGCAGGGGCTGGTGACCGATGAGCCCGACCACCCGCGGGCAAAGCTGTACCTCGACATGATCGTCTCGCACCAAAACCGCAACAAAGAAGGGTCGTGAAGCGGCGGATGTGAAACGCGCGCGACGGTCAAGGCCGAGAGAAATTGATCCCGGATGACGCAAGACAGGCACGATCAAGCACCGATGGCGTCAGAAACTTGAGAAGAACCGCGCGAGATGGGTAATAGACGAGAATCGGTCTGCCATTCGCACACAACATTGGGCTGTGGGCGGCAAGGGGGCAGGCCTGACTGGAGCGGGACGTGAGCCAATACGCCCTACGATTCATCTCGGGAAAGTACCAAGGGGGCGAGTTCCCTCTGACCGACGATGCAGAAGTGGTCATCGGCCGCGGCGGCGAACTCGACATCGTTCTCGTCGAGGACATGGTGTCTCGCAAGCACGCCAAGATCACCACCGGCGCTGGCGCCATTGAGATCCAAGACCTCGGCTCCACCAACGGCACCTTCGTCAACGGAGAGCGCATCACCCGCGCCCAACTGGCCGAAGGCGACCGCGTGCTCATCGGCACGTCGATCCTCAAGCTCATCGCCCAAGGCGGCGCAGGCGCCGGCCCCGACGTGCGCGACCCCACCTTCCAAGCCAACGCGCAAAACGCCGCCGCCACCACCATGAGCGGCAGCCTCGGCGAAGTGGCCTTGCCCGACTTGTTGCAGCTGTTCTCGACGTCGAAAAAGAGCGGCGTGTTGGCCTTGACCAACACCGAAGACAGCGGGCGCATCTACCTCCGCGACGGACGCATCTACTACGCGACCTACAACGACTCCGAAGAGGTGGGCCCCCTGAAGGCGTTGAACCGCATGCTCGGCTGGGAAGAAGGCGAGTTCCGCCTCGGCCCTCCCTCCGACGAAGAGTTCATGTTGGAGATCGAAGACCCCACCGACCACCTCATCATGGACGGCATCCGCCAGCTCGACGAGCTGCGTGCCATCCAAGACGACCTCCCCGAGTTGGAGGACATGCTGCAAATCTCCAAGCCCCTCAACGCGTCGCTGTCGGCGCTTGAAAAAGAAGAGCTCGAGGTCTTTCAGCTGGTGTTCAACAACGGCTTCTTCCAAAGCGTCCTCGACGAGAGCCCCTTCACCGACTTGAAGACCAGCAAGGCCGTGAAAAAACTCTGCGACGGCGACTACGTCTATTTCTGATGGAATGGCTCCCCTGCGGGAGCCGATTTCATCAGAAATGCATTTTCAGAGGGGGCGCAGGCCCCCTCTCTGCTTTCGGGTCAAGGCCCCGAAAGCATTCACTCCCCCCTCGCTCCGCGGGCACTCGCTGCGCGACTGCCTTTGACGCTTTGGCATGCCAAACATCTGGCTCAGGGTCGCAGCTGGCGCACCTGAAAACGCCTCACTGCGTTTCGACATCTGCTTTCCGTTTCTCGAACGCTGGCGCAGTTGTCGGGCGGACCAAATCACTCCCCCTCGCTCCGCGGGCACTCGCTCCGCGACTGCCTTTGCCGTTTTTTACAGCAGCGTTAGGACTGGCATCTCGTGGGCGAGCAGCTGGCGTTTGCGCTCGAGGCCGCCGGCGTAGCCCACCAACTTGCCGCCTTTGCCGACGACGCGGTGGCAAGGGATCGCCAACAACACCAGGTTTTGCCCGTTGGCGGTGCCGACGGCGCGGGCGGAGGTGTTGCCGAGGGCCTTTGCCAATTCGCCGTAGGTGCGGGTTTGCCCGGGTGGGATGCCTTGCACCTGTCGCCACACTTTTTGTTGGTAGGGCGTGCCCGCCAGGCGCAGCTCGACGTCGTCAAAGGCCTGCAAATCGCCTTGGATGTAGGCCTGCAAGGCATCGGTTGTGGGGCTGCGCAACGATTGGGTGCGCAGGGTCAGCAGATGCCGCTCTTGGAGGGCGTCGCGTACGCCGTTGACTTGCTCCTCGAACACGAGCGCATGGAGTGCGCCGTCGTCTTCGAACGAAAACATCTGGCCCCACGGGGTGTCGTGCTCCCGCAGCTCGAGGGTGAGCTCCTCTTTCGGCGTTTGCGAGGGGGACGTTTTGGCCGCAGGCATGGCTGCACCATGGCATGAAAGGCAGAAAAGAAGACAGCAATGGCCGCGCAGGCCATCATTCACCACCAAGGGGTGTTGACAGTGCGGATGAGCACGCCACAACTACCCGCCTGACTTTGCGTGCCCCGATCGCGAGGGCCCCTTCTCTTGAGAGAACATCATGAAACGTACTTACCAACCCTCTCGCATCAAACGCGCTCGCACCCACGGTTTCCGTGAGCGCATGTCGACCCCCGGTGGCCGCAAGGTCATCAAAAACCGCCGCAAGCACGGCCGCAAAGTGCTCGCGGTGTCGACCTACAAGAAATGAGTCCGGTTTGATGTCGACCGGCCTCTCACCTGAGGCCGACGACGTCGCGGCCCATTCGTAGGACGCCTTGCCCAACGCAAGCGAGTCGCAGACCCCTCCAGCACCTGCTGGAGACCGACCGAGGGAACACCCGGGGCTTTCGAGCCCAGGACAGTTCCCTCGGCGTTTGCGTTTGCGTCGGTCAAAAGACTTCCAACGCATCGGACGCGTGGGCAGCCGCGGCCACGCCCCGTCCGTGGCGGTGATCTTGCGGCCCTGCAAACGCGGGCGCGGCCGTGTGGGGTTCACCGTCTCCAAAAAGGTGGGCAAGGCCGTGATGCGCAACCGCATCAAACGGCGCCTGCGGCACATTTTGCGCGAACACAAAGCGCTGTTTGTCGACCACGACGTGGTGGTGGTGGCCCAGCCGTTGGCCGCCGAGGTCGACTTTGAGACATTGAAGGCCGACGTCTTCGCCGCCCACGACAAAGCCCTGCAAAAAGCGACCGACAGAGGCAAACAACGCCGCCGTCGGCGTCGTGCGCCTCAAACCTAGCTGGGCGGCGCATGTGGCGCGCCGTTGTGGCACGCGTTGTACGCCCAGACGGCGCTCAAGTGTCTCACCCGACCTCTTTTTGCACGTCGACAGATCGTCGGCGCACGTCGTGCGTTTCCACAACAGAATCGGACGTTTAGCCACGTGGCCAATCGACGTTTTGTCGGGATCTCGTGTCAAATGCGCTACGGTCCCCAAGTTGGGGGAGGGCCTGCCGTTTCAGAGCTGAGACCATGGCGCCATCCCCGTCGATGTTGCGACTCCCAAGAGTCCCTGTTGAGCTGTGAATGCCTGAAGAGTTTTCCGTCAACGACGACCCGGATTTGGGCGCCTTCGGCGACCTGTCGGCGGCGGACGTGCGCTTTCCGCGTCCGTTTGGGCAGTACATGCTGCTGCAATCGTTGGCCAAAGGCGGCATGGGCGAAGTGTTTTTGGCCAAGCACGGCGGCATCGCGGGCATCGAAAAGTTCTGCGTGGTGAAAACCCTGCGCAGCGCGCACACCGACGACCGCGAATACGTGGCCCGCTTCATGGACGAGGCGCGGGTGGTGGTGAATCTCAACCACCGCAACATTTGCCAAGTGTCAGACGTCGGCCGCGTGGGCAGCCGTTACTTCTTGGCCATGGAGCTCATCGCGGGCATCGACGTGCGCAGCTTGCACGAGCGGGTGCTGCAAGCGGGTCATGCGGTGCCTCAAGAGGTGGCGTTGCACATCGCGTGTGAAACCCTTGAAGCCCTCGACTACGCCCATCGGCTGAAAGACCCCGTCAGCGGCGAGGAGCTGCACCTCGTGCACCGCGACGTCAGCCCGCAAAACGTGATGATCAACTTCGAGGGCGAGGTCAAACTCATCGACTTCGGCTTGGCGGCGTCGACGAAGAAGACCGAGAAAACCCAACCCAACGTCGTCATGGGCAAGATGGCGTACATGTCGCCCGAGCAGGCCCGCGGCGACGCCGTCGACCGCCGCGCCGACCTCTTCGCCGTGGCCGTGCTGTTGTACGAGCTCCTCGTCGGCGAGCGCTTTTACGCCGGCATGCGTCCGAACGACATCTGGTCGATCGCCGGCTACGGCGGACACCAGCCACGACGCATGGCCGAACTCCACCCCAAACTGCAGGTGGTGCTGGCCGCGGCGTTGCACAAAGACCTCGGCAGCCGCTACCAGACGTGCGCAGCCTTCAAAGAAGCCCTCGACAACGTCATGTTCGAGCAGCGCATCCGCACCAGCTCCGAGCAGCTGCGGCGCTTTTTGCAGCCGTTCATCGCGCCCCTCGAACAGGAGCACCGACACCTGCTGGCGCAGTACCAAGACATCAGCCTGGCGCAGCTTGGCGACGACGACAAAAGCCAGAGTTTCGCCCGCAGTCCGGCCCCCGGGGCATTGCCGCCCAACCACACCGAAGCGTCGTGGTCGACGCCGTTGCCGTCGCCGCACGACACCGTCGTCGAGCATTCCATCACCGCGCCGACGTCGCCGGGTCACACCGAGTCGGCCAACGGGTCGGCGCTGTCGTCGAGCGTCGACGAGGCCACCATGGTGGTCTCCAAAATGTCGGGTGCGCCGGTGCCGGCCAAGTCGTCGAAGATGCCGCTGATCGCGGCCGCCATGACGTTGGTGCTGATCTTTGTTCTGGCGGGGGTGGTGGGTTTGCTGCTGCGCGACGACCAAGCCCCCCAGACGACGCCCGTCGACAAGACGCCCATCCAGGTGACCGGCGCTGGTGCGCTGAACGTGACGACGGCACCGTCGAAGCCGCCGACACCGGCCACGCCTGAGGCGACCCATCCCAAGGATGCACCCGAGGCCACAGAGCCCAAGGTGACGCCGCCCCCAGTGAAGACACCGACGTCGACGAAGCCGGTGCGCAAAACCCGCCGTCGGCCCAAAGCGAAGACAGCCGCCAAGAAGACGACGAAGACGGCGAAGGCCAAACGCCCGCCGCTCCCCGCCGAAGCGTTCGCCGCCAAGACGTCGACGCCCGCCCAACGCATCTCGTTTTTGCGCAAGTACTGCAAAAAGCGCACGTCGTGTGCCAGTGGCCTCGTCCACCGTGCGGCCGACAACCTCACCCCAGAGCGCATCAAGCCTTTTCAAAAAGAGTTGGTGCGTTGTCTGAACAAGTGCATGCGGTAGCGTGAGCGCATGCGGCGGTTGTTTGGCTACAGTTTTCTCGCGGTGTTCTTCGCCTTCAACGTGTGGTGGCTGACAGAACGCATCGACGCCCAAGAAGAAAAACGTCTGGCCGAGGTGAAGGCCGCGACGACGGGGCAGGTGGTCTTGCAAGCGCTGCCCCACACCTTCACCCAGCCGTTGTTGGTGGCCCACGCGGGCGACGGGCAAAAACGACTGTTTGTCGTCGAGCAAACCGGCAAGGTGCGCGTGGTGCGCGGCGACGGCGCATTGCAAACCGAGCCATTTCTCGACGTGGGCGGCCGCTTGGTGTCGTCTCGCGGTGAGCGCGGCCTGTTGGGGTTGGCTTTTCATCCGGCGTTCAAGACGAACGGTCAGGTCTTCGTGCACTACTCCGCGCCGGGGCCCTCCAAGGGCGGTCTGGGACGCATTGCCCGCTTTGTCGTCGACCCCAAGAACCCCAACGTCGTCGACGACGCATCTCACACGGTGGTGTTGGAGGTCGAGCAGCCCTTGTCGAACCACAACGGCGGCCATCTGGCGTTTGGCAAAGACGGCATGTTGTACATCGGCCTCGGCGACGGGGGCGGCGCCAACGACCAGTTGGGCAACAGCCGCAAAAAGACGACGCTGTTGGCCAAGATGTTGCGCATCGACGTCGACCATCCCGACGAGGGGCGCGCGTATGGCATCCCCAAAGACAACCCCTTTGTCGACGCTGCCGCCCAAAAGGCGGGCGTGCGGGGCGAGATTTGGGCGTGGGGTTTGCGCAATCCCTGGCGGTTTGCCTTCGACAAACAAGGCGGATTGTTCATCGCCGACGTCGGGCAGAACGCCTACGAAGAGGTGAACTACGCCCCTCCGTCGAGCAAGGGCGGCGAAGACTACGGGTGGAACACCACCGAAGGACGCCACTGTTTTCAGTCAGAAAAGGGCTGCGTTAAGGCAGGCTTGGTCATGCCCATCGCGGAGTACACCCACGACGACGGCTGCAGCGTCACCGGTGGCGTCGTCGTCGAGCACCCGAGCTTGGCGCCGTGGCAAGGGCAGTTTCTCTTCGGCGACTTCTGCTCGGGGAAGATCTGGGCGACGACGTCAACAGGGCAGACGACGCTGCTGCACCCGAAATCCGGCGCCAACATCTCGTCGTTTGGCGCCGGCGAAGACGGGCAGGTGTACGTGACCGATCTCCGCGGCAAAGTGCATGTCCTGCAACAGAATCCATGACAACAATTGAGGCAATTTTTGTGCGCGGGCGAAACGGTTTTGCCGTTTCCGCCAATCCCGGCCATCTTTTGTATGGTTGACCTTGGGAGGGCGGATGAACATCGATGCCAAAGAATCCATTTTGCAGGCGTTTCGCACGCTGGTGAACAGTTCGTGGCCCGACGCGGCCGACGACGACACCTGGAACCGGGTGTTGGCTGCGGCACGGGGGGCGCAGACCGAAGCGGCGTTTCGCGCCGCCATGCAAGACGTCATCGAGGTGGTGAAGCGGCAGCACCCAGACGTGCACATCTGGTGGAAGAACGAGAAGTCGCAGTTCATGGGCGGCTGTGAGGCCTTCATCAAACTGGCGAACGTCGGCGAGGCCCACCTCTTCAGCGGCATCAACGACATGGACCCGCGTCTGCCGTGGTCGCGGCAGGGCGCGCACTATGTGCGTGACGACCGTGAAGTCTTTGAAAGCAACACGGCAAAGCTCAACATCCTCGAGCGGCAAGACCAAGAGGACGGCACCGTGTGGTTGAAGACGTCGAAGGTTCCGTTTGTGTTGCCCAAAGGCGGAGGCGGCACCGTCGGCGGATTCGAGGTCATCACCGACGCCGATGCCCAGAAACTGGCGCAGACCAAAAAGCGCGACTGACGCGCTTCGCTATCCGACCGCGCGCAGGGCCCCGGGGGCGGCGTTGGCGAGTTGGGTGTGCGCGAAGGAGTCGGCCTCGGCCGGGTTGCAGGTCAGCAACACAGGGTGGCGCAGGCGCACCGCCCACAACACCGAGTGCAGTGCTTTGCGGGCGTAGCCGTTGGGCAGGACGATGACGGTGCCCAGGCAGCAGCGATCGAACAGGGGGCTCATGCGCAACATGTCGCGGATGATGTCGCGCCGCAGAAACGCAGACAGCATGGGGGCGCCTTCGTCGAACATGACTTGGGCCACGTAGCTCTGCCCACGCTCCAAAAAGGACTGCAGCGAGGTGAAAAACGGCTGCATATCCTGCACAGCGAGGTGCTTGCGCACCCGAACGTGCACCATGGGCGCGTCGGACACGTCAAGTTCAATGGCTGGCAGCGTGGAGTTGGGCGTCGCTGTCATGGAGTGATCCCCCTGGGCTGCCTTCCATCGTACAGGTGGAGACAACACGAGACACAAATCTGTCTTTGGTCACCGCCGCCATGTTCTAGTCTGAGGCGTTTTGCGTCCAGACTTCTGCAAAAAACGCCTTCTTCGTGCAGCTCAAGGTGTTCGCGGTTTCACTGCGGTGAGACATCCGCAGCGGTGGGATTTGGCGTGGTCGGCGGAATGGGCTCGGCAGGAGGGAGGATTTCCTTCTGTCGGCAAAGCAGCCTACATTTCGCCCAACTGCCCTTGGAGCTGTTCATGCCTCGCCACCTGCCCACCCGTCGTTTCTTCGTCTCCGCTGCCACAGGAGCCCTTGCCGTGGCGCTGAGCGCTTGCCCCACCCCCGTGAAAGACGTGGGGGGAGGTGCTGCACAGCCGCTCAGCAATGTGAAAGCCAACGCTGCGGGGTCTCCGTCTGAAGCGATGATGGCCATCTTGATGGCGGCACGGGCCAACGACGTCGAGGCCTTCAAGAAGGGCTTGTCGAAAAACTTCATCCTCACCATTGAGCGCTTGCAAGAGCTCAGCACGCAAAAACCCGAGCTGAAGAACGCGTTCTCTTGGCAGACCTTCATTCGCACCTTGGCCAAGTCGCAGGCCATTCCGTCGGAGCAACGCATCAAGGGCAAGAAGGCCACGGTGCTCGGCACCGACATCAACGGCCAGCCCGTGCGCACCCAGATGGTGCTCGAAGACGGCGCTTGGAAGCTGCAAGTGCCAGGTGGCATGGTCAAGGCGCTCGACAACCTCGACCACTTCGCCGAGCAGGTGAAAGGCACTGCCAAACCTGAGCTCGACGTCGACATCAAGCGCGGCGGCGGCGGCAAAGGCGGCCGCGTGCGTGGCCTGGCCGAAGGTGCATCCGAAGCCGACAAGGCCAAGGCCTTGGCCCTCGACACCTTCGACCTCGGCGACCTCGCAGGGGCAGAGCAAGCGCTCGACAAAGCCTTGAAACTGACGCCCGATGACGAAGAGCTCAACGTCGCCAAAGGCCGTGTGCTGGTGCAGCTCGGCAAAGGCAAAGAAGCCCTCGCCGTGTTCGAGGCCTACAGCAAAAAGCACCCCGACAGCTCGCCGTCGCGGCACTACCTCGGCATGGCCTACATGATGGACAACCGCGCCATGGACGCAGCCAACGCATGGCGTGAAGTCGTCAAGCGCGACCCGGAGTACGCGGCGAAGTTCAAGCTCGACGACCGCGCCAACAAAGCCGAAGGCATTGCCAAAGCAGGAGCGGCGCCAGCCCCCGCGCCGAAAGCGCCGAGCTCAGCGCCGGCTCCGAAATAGGCGATCGTCGACGACGACGTGCTTGCAACGCCCTCCCTCGGGAGGGCTTTTGCGTGGGGGCCGCGTTCGGGCCTACAGCCCCATCTGCCGCACAGCGAGGTCGCGCATGATCTCTTCAGAGCCGCCGCCGATGGCGAAGACTTTGACCTCGCGGTAGATGCGCTCGACGGGATGGCCTCTGAGGTAGCCGGCGCCGCCGAGGATTTGCATGGCTTCGCTGGCGCAAAACTCCAGCGCTTTCGTCGCCGAGAACTTCAGTTTGCAGATGTCGGCGACGGGAGGGTCCCCCTGGTTCATCTGCCAGCACACGCAGTGCAGCATCGACTCGATCATGTCGATGCGGGCGGACATGTCGGCGATTTTGTGGCGGATGACTTGGTGCTGCAGCAGTGGCTGCCCGAAGGTGTGCCGCTCTTTGGCCCACGCGATGGACGCGTCGAGGCAGGTCTTCATCATGCCCAAGGCGCCGGCGGCGAGGGCCAGACGTTCGTGGTTGAAGTTCGCCATGATGGCCAAGAAGCCCTTGTTCTCGACGCCCATGAGGTGCGAGGCGGGCACCCGGCAGTTGTCGAAAAACAGCGTCGCCTGGTCGGAGCACCACCAGCCCATCTTTTTGTCTTGGGCGATGCGGGTGAAGCCTGGGGTGTCGGCCTCGACGAAGAACAGCGAGATGCCACCGAGGCCGGGGCCGCCGGTGCGGGCGCCGACGACGAAGAAGTCGCCTTTCATGCCGCCGGTGATGAACGTCTTGCTGCCGTTCAACACGTAGCTGTCGCCGTCGCGCACGGCGGTGGTCTTGAGGTTGGCGACGTCGGAGCCCCCGCTGGGTTCGGTGATGGCCAACGCCGACCCTTTGCGGCCCATGACGATGTCTTCGAGCACACGGTCGCGGATGTCGTCGTGAGCGAGGTGTTCGAGGGGGCCGATGGAGATGCTGCGTCCGCCGACGCCAGCCCACACGCCGGTGGCGCCGCATCGGGCGAGTTCTTCGGCGGCGGCGGCGCGCATGAAGGCGTCGTCGAATCCGAGGCCGCCGTAGTCTTCAGAGACGCCAAAGCCGAAGTAGCCCATGGCGCCGAGCTCTTCGTGAATGCGCCACGGGAAGTCGCCGGCCTCGTCCCAGGCGTCGACGTGGGGTTTGATCTCGCGCTCGACGTATTTGCGGATGCTCGCGCGAAAGGCCTGGCGCTCGTCGGTGTCGAATGGGTTTTGCATGCGGACCTCCCCGTGGTTTGGGAAGTAGCACAGCGCGCTCGCCACAATTGCAAAGGGGATGCAGCCGATGGCCACATCCCCTGAACGGCAACGCCGAAAGCGCCGACCTACTTCATCTTGAAGATGTTGATGAAGTCGGCGACGAACGTGCCTTTGTGCTCGTCGCCGGCCAGCTTCTCAAGCTCGCCGTCGTCGAGAAACACGCCTTTGCAGCCGTAGCACTTGTCGATCTTCACCGCACGCCACTCGATCTCGTGGAGGTCGGATCCGCACTTGGGGCACTTCATGTAGTGCAGCTCTTTGGCCTTCTGCGCGTCTTCGGCGCTCAGCTGCTTGCGCTTGTCTTCGTGCAGGCGGTGCAGCTTCTCGGCTTCTTCACGGGCGAAGTATTCTTCTTCGTTGCGACTCATGTGAGCCTCCTGGCAAGGCGGGTTACGGGACGTCACTTAGCAAATGCGTTGGCACTTTTGCCGCCTTTTTCGCCCTTTTTTCGGCGTCACAGCCGCACCCGCCACCGCATCATGGGGTGTTCGAGCGCGAGGCCTGGCCCCTCTGGCGCCAAAAGCTCCGCAAACCGCAGTCCACAGCGTCGGGCCCGTCGCCAAGAGGCATGGTTGCGCAGATGGATGTGGCCTTCGAGGGCCCTGCCGCCCACCGCACGTGCTTGTTGCAGGAGGTGCCGCAACGCCTGCTGCCCGTGGCCCCGCCCCCGGTGGGCGGGGTGGGTCACGCTGGAGTGCAGCACCAGGGTGTCGTCGTCGAGGTCGTCTGCGTTGCGGTTGGCGAACGACACCGCCACCAAGGTGCCGTCGCAAAAGACGCCGGAGGCCAATGTCCAGCTGGGTTGCGAGGCTTGGCCAAACGACGCCAGCAACAAGCCGCACACGGCATCGACGTCGTCGTGATGCGCACCATCCAACGGCCGGAGGGTTGCGGCTGCACCCGTTGGCGTCGTCGACGACGACCGCGCAAAAGCCCGGCCGACCGTGAGGGCAAACAACATCTCGGCCCATGGCACCGGCGCTCTCGCCCACCGTGCGCGCCAGCGCATCGACGTCGGCAACGCGGCCACCCCGACGACGCGGGTGTCATCGACGTCGACGTCGACCGTCAGCGGATGGGTGTCGACGCCCAACGTCAGGCGCGATTGCACGCGCTGCACGCGTCGCAAGAACAGCCCTTGGTCGTCGACGACGACGAGGTCACCGCGGCGGGGCCGTCGGCGGTCGATGGTGACGTCGAGCGACTTGGGCAACAGGGGATGCCACCCCGACGTGGTCAGCGTCGTCGTCGTGGGCGTCGCCGTCATGCCTAGCGCATCATGGCCGACATGTTGCGCCGTCCGGCGAAGGGCACGTCGAGGGCCTGGCACACGGCGCTGTACATGTCGCCCTCACGCATCACCGTCGTGGGGGCTTCGTCGCCGGTGAGCGGATCGAAACCGTAGGTGAGGCAGGTGTCGGCGTCGACACCGCCGAAGACGCGGTTGCCTTGCAACAGTGGGCTCACGAAGAGGTTGCCGTTGTTGAGGTGGTGACCGGTGGAGAATTCGTTGGCATTGGCAGGGCGGGTTTTGCTGCGGCCAAATTCGGTGGCGACGTAGATGAGGCTGTTGTCGAACAGCGTCGGCCCGGAGGGGTTGGCGTCGTCGAGGGGGGTGTTTTGCAGCAGGGTCACCAAGCCGTGGGTGACGGTGAGGATGCGGCGCCACATGGTTTGCTGCGCCGCCCGGTGGTTGGTGTGGGAGTAGTCGAACCCCAACGGCGCGTTTTTGATGGCGGTGGTGGTGCCTTCGAGAAAGCCGAACGACGGCGACAGGGCCACGGCGCAGCTGAGGCCGTGGCGCACCAAGAGGTAGGCGAGTGCGGCTTGTGCGTGAAAGGGGTCGTCGGCGACGTCGGGCAGCGCCTGCAAGATGGTGTTGATCTCGTTGTTCTCGTCGAGGCCGTAGTCGTCAAGGTTGGTGCCGCCGCCGTTGCGCATCAAGAAGAGCTTCTCAAGGAGCCCTTCTTCGCGCATGGCGGCCACCCGGTCGCGACGGGCGTGCAAGTAGTTCTCGACGAGGGGGGCTTGGCGAAAGGTGCGGCCGAAGGCGCTTTGGTTGTCGAGGTCTTCGCGCACCCGGCGGGCGCGGTTGAGCAACGGACGCAGCCGGTCGGGGTCGCGCTCGGTGGGCAACATGCCTTTGATGGGGTCGGTGGCGACGGGGAAGTACAGCGCGTCGCCGACGATTTCTTCACGGGCGAACGCGGGCAAGGTCTTGTCGGTGCCCGGCGTGGCGTAGCCGCCGTAGGCCATGTTCACCGCCGGCAACAGCATGTCGCTGCCGTGTTGCGCGGCGACGGCCTCGAGCAGGGTGCGGCCGTTGTTGACGCCGGCGCCGTTCATCGACCGGCCCTGGGCAACGATGTGGTTCACGCTCGTGCCCTCGAGGGTCATCACGCAGCTGTGGGCGGCGTGGTTCGACATGAAGGCGGCGTTGTAGGCCTGGGGATAGAGGATGTCGAACTGCGCGTTCACCGACCGCACACAGCGAAAGTTGCTGCCGTTGGGCTGGGTGACGAGGTCGGCGGTGTACGTGTTCAACGCTTCATGGGCCGGCGTGCCGTTGCTGAGCACCGGCAAGAAGCTGTCGATGATGCTGCCGCCGCCGGCGGCGCCGACGACAAACAAGAACTTCTTGTCGGCACCTTGGGCACGGGCCTTCTTCGACCACATCTGCGACGTGGCGGCCGTGGCCGACAACAACGCGCCCGTCTTCAAGATGGAGCGGCGGGAGTACGTCTTGAGGAGTGTGCGAGCGTCCATGGGGACCTCTGGGGTCGACGTCGACGACGACCCAGCTGAAATCAGTAGAAGATGTTTTCGACGCTGCTGCCGACGGCGAAGCAGGTGGTCAGCGCAAAGTCGGCGCCAGTGACGGGGTTGCCGGCGACGTCGGTGAGCAGCTCGCGCACCTTGGCAACCTCGGCCGACGTCGGATCCCGACGCAAGAAGCGGCGGTACATGTCGGTGATGTGCACGTCGATGCCCGGCTCACAGCCGGCGAGGTTGGCATCGAGTGGGAGGTGTTTGAACACCCGCTCTGGCGGCGCACCCGCGTCGGGCCCAGCGTCGACGATGGGGGCGTCGGGGTCGATGGCGAGGTCGGCCTGCAGGCGCGTCTCGCATGCACCGAGCACAAAGCGGTCGATGGCGTTGGGCGTCACCACACTCGGCTGCGCCACAGGCTCATACATGGCGTCGTAGATGGGGTCGTTTCCGCCCAGGGCGACGAGGTGCACGCTGTAGCAGTTCTTGGTGCCCAACTCTTTGCAGAGCTCGTCGTCGGGCAGCTCCAACGCGTCGGTGAGTTCGTTGCGCAACTGACGGGCGCGTTTCCACACCAGGTGGCCGCGTGCCGACGTCATCATCGTCTCGGCCGGCACCTCGTCGAGGGCGGGCTCGGGGGCGTCGCTGAAGGGGCCGTCGAACACTGGAGGCACACATCCGCCACTGCCGCCGTCGACGCCGCCATCGGGCGTGACGACGACACCGCCGTCGTCGTCGTTGCCAGCGTCGGTGGGTTCGGGTTCGGGTTCGTTGCCTGCATCGGACGGTTCGGGCTCAGGTTCGCCGCTGTCGACCGGCGCGCTTGGCTCTGGGGTCGGGGTTGGCGTGGGCTCCGGCTCGGGGCCGGGAGGAGACGGCGGGCACGCGAGAAGCAACGCCAACGGCAACGAGGCCACGCACACGGCCAAGCGGCGCACCCAGATGGAGGACGATGTCGACGTCATTAGGGCCTCCCGAAGACGTCGGTGTCGACGATGCGGTGCAACAGAGCGTTGACGTTGTAGGCGTCGTCTTCGACGGTGCTCATGAGGTTCTTCACGACGACGGCCTCTTCGGGGCCGAGTTCACGTCGCAGGGCTTGGCCCAGCATCATCTCGACGAGGTTGCGCTTGAAGGCGTCGCTGTTGGCGGCGACTTCGGCCCAACTGCGCACCCCGCGGGTGGCGGCGTCGGTGATGGGCTGGCCGTAAATCTCCATGACGACGTTGGTCTCGAAGTCGGGCCATGGCGGGCGGTCGGCGTTGAACTCGCCTGACGTGCCGCCGAAGTCGATGCCTTCGTAGTAGGTGAACGCGTAGGCCAGCGGGTCGAGGGTGGAGTGGCAGCGAGCGCACGCCTCTTCGGTGACGCCTTTGCCGTCGGGGTCGATGGGCTCGCCCAAGCTGGGCCGCAGCCCTTCGCTCATGCCGATGTCTTCGCCGAGGTAGGCGCGCATGGCTTGTGCCGCCGACGTGCGGGGCAGCTCAGAGAACATGGTGTTGGCCACCATGAACCAGCGGGTGGTGATCATCCCGGCGCGGGCGTGGTCGTCGTTGAGGGCGACGCCGTCGGCATCGCGGTCGGGGCCGGGCACGTGTTGGCGTTCAGACGCGGCGTTGCCCGGCGCTGGGTTTTCATAGGGGTTGTCGACGACGTTGTCTTCGTGGTCGATGAAATAGTCGGCCAACAACAGGTCGCGTGCGTCGCGATCGCCCGTCATGACGTAGGAGAACAAGCGGTAGTCGGCGTAATAATCGCCGAGGGCGACGCCGATGGTGGAGTACTTGCCGACCGCCTGGATGGGACGGATGCGATTGTCGGCCAACCGCCGCAGCGCGTACGACTTCCAGTAGTTGGTGTCGGTGCATTCGTCGAGTTTGGCGTGCAGCAGCGTTTGCTGCGCTTGCGCGTCGGCGTCGGCAAAGGCCTGCACCTCGTCGTACGACGGTGCGCGACCGCAATAGGTGGTGGCCACCCGGCGAAACGCGAAGCGGGCGTCGTATCCGGTGACGTCGTAGTCGGGGTTGATGTCGCCGGTGGGGTCGGCCGGCGCCGTGAAGTGGGAGAGGGCGTCGCCGGGGATGGTGCCCAGCTCGATCTCCTCGAGGTTCGACTGTCCGTCGCCGTCGGAGTCGTCGCCTTCGACTGCCGCCAACGCCGCAGGCAGGTGCGTCTCGAACGTCGTCATCCACGCCTCGCGCGTCTGCAGCGTCGAGCGGTCGCCACTGGTGTAGGGCGTGTCGTAGAGCGCGACGACGACGTCGATGCCATAGCTGTTGAGAAAGATGAGCGGCGACGGATTGACGGCGGGGTCGTACGGCTCCGGCTCGCGTTCGTGGCACATGACGCAGCTGGGCACGTGGCCCGAGCAGGCCGGTGCATCTGGGTAGGTGGTGCAGAACCCCCGTGGCCCCGTCGGCAACGCCGACGACGACGTGGCGCTGAGACAGGTGACGGCGATGGCTGCGACGCTGAGGGCGGAGACCCAAGGCGAGTTGGGCTTCGGTGTAGAAGGTCGACGCATGGGCGCACTGTACCTGATGCACCTCTTGCTTTGCTCGGATGTGCCGGTTGTCACCATCTGTGGACGCCGCCAAGCCAGAGGCTGTGCCAAACCGACTTGCCTTCGCCAGAATGAAAAAAGGCCTCCCTGCGGAGGCCTTTTCGCTGTGGTCGGCGGGACCCGCCATGGAGGTCTACAGCCCGTAGCCGGCCACCAACAGTTGGGCGAACTCGGCGCGGGTCATGTTGTCAGCCGGGCAGAACGCGCCGGTGTCGCAGGGCTCCATGATGCCGTCTTCGACGACGCGAGCGATGGCGCCGGCGGCCCAGTGGCTGTCGTCGACGTCTGAGAACTGGCCGTTCAAGCTGCCGTTGCTCAGCCCTTGGGCCCGGCGGTGAAACACGGCCCCAGCAGCGCGGGAGACGTTGCCCTCGGGGCAGAAGTTGTTGCCGCCACAGCCGTAGGTGATGCCGCGGGCGTAGACTTCTTGCACGCTGCTGAACGCCCAGTGGTTGGCGCTGACGTCGTTGAACACTTGGCCAGCGGGGCCGCTGACGTCGTCGCCTTCGAGCACAGCGTAGGCGTAGGCGGCTTCGGCGCGGGTCAGCGGACGGTCGGGACAGAACTGGCCCGCCGCGCAGCCCCACAGAGCGCCCGCAGCGCGCAGGGTCTCAGCTGCCTCAGCAGCGGGGTGCGACAGCGGGAGGTCGGCGTACGACGCGGTGGTGGGCTCAGGCTCAGAGGGTTCTGGTTGAGGTTCAGGCTGAGGTTCAGGTTGAGGCTCAGGTTGAGGCTCAGGCTCGCTCACTTGGCATTGGGCGTGCTCGTATTCGTCGCCTTCGCAGGTGGTGACGTCGGTGCACTGCCAGTTGCCGTTGGTGCAGCGAAACCAAGCGCAGCTGTCGAGGCCACAGGCGTTGTAAACCACTTGCACACAGCTGCCGCTGTCGACGTTGTGGCCGAGGGTGCCCGACGAGCATTGGGCTTCGGCAGGGGTTGGCTCGGGCGTCGGGGTGGGGGCGCTGCCGGGGTTGCCAGCGGCGAGGTCGATGAGGTCTTGCAGCAAGGGGAAGAAGCTGTCGCCCGGGCACGAGGTGCCGGTGGAGCCCACTTCGCGGTGGCCTTTGACGTTGGTGCGGTTGAGGGCGATGCCCCACTCGTCGGAGAGGCCGCGCACGATGCGCGCGCCGGCTTGCATCATGGCGCTGGAGGGCGCGACGTGGGTGAAGTTGCCGATGAAGCTCACGCCGACGTTGTTGCGGTTGGCGCCGCCGGCGTGGGCACCGGTCTTGTTCTCGTAGCGGCCTTGGTAGACTTGGCCGTCTTGCCCGACGAGGAAGTGGTAGCCGACGTCGCACCAACCGCGGTTGTCGATGTGAAAGGCCTGGATTTGCCGCACCCGCGCCGCCATCGACAGCGAGTCGTTGTTGGGCGTGTAGGTGTGGTGGATGGTGATCTTGTTCGGGGTGTGGCTGGAGCCGCAGTTGCGGCTGCGTGCGCCCCAAGCCGAGCGCGAGATGGCAATGGAGTCGCCGGCGAGGCCCTGGGTGCTGTTGCTTTGGGTGAGGGTCAGGCTGTCGGCGCCTTCTTCGGCGTCGAGGCCGACGAACTCGATGGCCAAGAAGCGAAACTCGGCCTCAACCGGCGCCATAAAGCGCATTTGGGCGTGGGTGGCGCCCTCTTCGACGTCGACGTGGGCGTTGAAGGCGGGGGCGTCGGCGTAGGTGACCTGCGCGTCGTGCCACTCGCCGAAGGTCTCGCCGCCGTCAAAGCTCACCCGCGCTTGGGCTTCGACCACACCGAGGGCGTCGAAGCGAAAGGCGACGCGGTTGAAGTCTTGGTCGGCTTCCATGGGAGGGGTCAGCTGCCAACCCGTCTCTTCGTCGTTGAGCAGCCACGCGTAGAGGTCGCCGTCTTCTTTGACGAGGGCGTGGCCATCGGCGTGCGACTCGGGGACTTCGACATCCACAGATTGCACACAGGCGCCCACCAAGGTGGACGACACCGCGATGGAGGCGAGAAGAACTTGGGCGAAGGTGGTGTTGCTCGGCATGAACGGTACCGTGACAAAACGCGGGTGGCGCCGTCTTCGGCTGACCTTCGTAGACACCGCCCATGGGCCATCCACCTCGCGGCGGAGAGGGAAAGGGGCGAAAAGTATGAGGTTGTCCTACATGTCTCACCGCCTGCTGACGGATGAAGCTGCGCAAAGGCAGTTGGGGCGCGATCTTGCGCTTCAAGCAACGTTTCTTTGCATGTGACGACAACTGAGGTGATGTGACATAGTGGTCAGCGTTCGTTCGCGATGGCGCGGCGTCCATTGGCTGGTGGAGTGATCGTTCATGTTGAAAAAGCTCAACCCATCCCAGCTGGCGCAGACGCGGCTGAAGACCAAAGCGCCGCCGCAACAGCGGGCCGACGTCGACCCTTCTGCGCTGCAAAAGACGAACACGGCCGACGAGGTGGGCAAAAAAGCGCCCCTTGACGACGTCGCCTCCACCCAATCGAAGACGAGCTTGCAGACGTCGCAAGACGGCACCTACGGCGCGAGTGTGTACGGCGCCGAGTCAAATGGCGGCGCCGTCATGGGCATGAAGCAGGCGTCCAAGGGCGCCACCCTCGGCACCCACCGCTTCGCCGACGTGCAGTTCTTGTCGGCGGGGCAAAAGAAGGAGCTGTCGCGCCTGCTCGACCGCGCCCAAGACAAAGGCATCACCGACGTGTGGGCGAGCCCGCCGGCCGACATGCAAAAGGCCCGGCAAGAGGTCATCGCCGACTTGAAAGATGTGCCGGTGCGGGGGCCGGGGGGCGTGAAGACCAACGTCCTCGACAAGTTGATGAACGACCCCGACTTGGGGATGAGCACGCAACAACGTGAACGCGTGCTCGACGTGCTTGCCGAGTCGAAGCACAACTTTGGCCAACTTGAACAGCCGGGCGACAACTACCAAGACATCAACTGGAAACACACCCGCGGTGAAATCGACCAGGTCATGGAGTCGTGCAAGCTCAACGGCTTGTCGCCGACGCAAACCGAGGACGCATTGTTGGCGTCGATCTTCTCCGACTGTGTGAAGAATCCGGCGAATTTCATCACCCACAACGTCGACGGGGCCGCCGCCGCAGCCACGGCATTGAAGCGGCATTTCGGGGGCGACGACGTGCGCGCCCACGGCGTCACCCAGGCGGTCTTGGAGCACCAGATTGGCCCGCCGAAGTTCATGTCGATGATCATGGGCTTCGTGCTCAACGGCGCCCTCAAAGACAAGACGCCTGAAGATGCCAACACCATCGCCAGCATCCAGAAGAAGGTCGCCGACCCCCTCGCCCACCGCACCCAAGACGGCAGCCAAGTCGACTTCACATTCGACGAAAAGGCCGTGCTGCAGCAAGCCGGCATCGACAAATGGAGCACGCCCCACGACGGCAAAGGCTGGAGCAAAGCGTCGCGCGCGCTCATCGACGGCGACAGCCTCATCAACTACGCCTCGCCCGACGGCTGGGCCAAGATCGCGGCCATCCGTGGGCCCGGCACCATGTTTCAAGACGCCACGGTGCAAGACTCCATCAAGAGCGCCAAGCAGTCGTTCGACGATGCCTACAGCGTGGTCTCTGACAAGGCGAAGCCACTCGCCGATGCCGGCCTCGCCCACTGCGAAAAGGGCCTCACCCGCATGGGTCTCGACGTCAGCAGGTGGATTGAAGACCAAGGCGATCGCGTGCCCCGCAACGCCGACGGCAAGGTGGCGTTTTGGGATGCACCCCTGAAGTACCCCGACAAAGACGGTGGCGGCCTCAACGCGCAAGAGCAGGCCGCCTTCGACTTCGCCAAAGAAATCAAAGACCACGTCGTGCAACTGCTGCGCGACGAACAAGGCAAGATCGGCGGTGACGCATGACAGACTTCAGCCAGCACGACACCCAAGCGCTGTTGCAGCGGCGCAGCGACCTCGAATACGCCTTGCAGGGGATGATGTTGGAGCGTGTCCCCTTCGTCGACGAGGCCGAGCGCGAGATGGCCGCCATCGACGAAGAACTCGCCCGCCGCGACGGTTGACTGGCAGCCGTCTCCCGCCAGCCATGACAACGACGTCGACCTCGACGTCGTTTTTTCATGTGCACGACGACGACGACTCCGATACGTTGTCAAACATCTTTGACACCGATGCGGTGGATGCAGCAGGAGCGACGTCGTGGCTTGGGAAGAAAAACGCACCTGGCTTTTTTTGGGGGGCACGTTGCTCACCTACGCGGTGTACGTCGCGGTGGTCGTCTCTCGTCAGGGCGACGGCGCGATTGTCGACGTGGCCTACGGATGGCCGCTGTTGTTGTCCATCGTCATCTCGGTGGTGGTGCACATCGTGTTGAGCATCCTGGCCGCCGTCGTCGACCCCGCCCAGGCCGACCGCCGCGACGAACGCGACGACGCCATCGACCAACACGGCGACCTCTACGGCTCGTACGTGACGTCGGGCCTTTTGCTCGTCGTGCTCTACGCCGTCGTCGACAAACAGCCGCATTTTTGGATTGGCAACGGCATCTATCTGGCATTTGTCGTCGGTGCGGTGGTGGGCTCCATCGTCAAAGTCGTGCGCTACCGTCGGGGGTTTTGACGTGGCCAAGCCGACTTTGGTGCAAAACAACATCCGCGTGTTGCGCTTCAACCACGGCGAGATGACCCAAGCGCAGTTGGCCGACGCCCTCGGCGTCACCCGTCAGACCATCAACGCCATCGAGCAGGGAAAGTACTCGCCGTCGCTCGAAATGGCGTTTCGCATTGCCCGTGTGTTTGGCGTGGCCCTCGACGATGTGTTCAGCTACCCCGACGACCCTTCTGCAACGACGACTTGATGCCATCCACCGATTCTTCGCCGACTGCCGCTGACCCGGCTCCTTTGCCCACCTTCATGACACAGGGGGCGTCGTCGGTGTGGAAGGTGCCAACGGTGTTGTGGTTGTTCTCGGCGGTGCTCGCGGTGTCGGCTGTGTTGCGCCTGATGTCGATGGTGTCGGGGGCCACGGGCGACGACGCTTTTGCGCAGACCTCGGCGCTCTACAACCAGCATCTGTGGTCGACGGTGTCGCATTTGGTGTTGGGGTTGGTGTTCACCGTCGTCGGGCCGCTGCAATTTTCGAATGGCCTGCGGCTGATGCTGCCGAAGTTTCACAAGCTGTGCGGCTACACCTTTGTGGCCGCGTCGGTGGCCATCGCCTTCAGCGCGTTGGTGATGAACGCGACGTTGCCCGGCGTGGGCGGGATGTTGAAGCAGGCCTCCAACGTGGTGTTCAGCGTCGCGCTGTTGGTCACCATCGCCACCGCGTTGCGCGCCATCTTGCGTGGCGACGTCGTCGTGCACCGGGCGTGGATGGTGCGCTCCTATGCCGTCGGCATGGGCGTCGCCACCCAGCGGCTGTTGTTGATGCCGTTGGCAGCGGTGTGGGGACCGCTCGACGACGTCGTCATCGGCGTCATGGTGTGGGTGAGTTGGCTGCTCAACTTGGCCGTCGCCGAACTCATCTTGCGGCGGCAGCGTTGAGCGTGCGGCGCATCGTGCTGCGGGTCGCCGTCACCCCGACGTGACATGGAGTCGACACCAGACGGCGGCGTTGGCTCTACTTCGCGCTGGCTTGCTCCTCAAATTCGAGAAGGGGTAGAACTGCGGTGCTCACGGCGCATGCTGTCGTCGTGATCGGAGGCCCGTCGTGTCTGACTCCACCTTGCCGCCTGTCCCCCCCGCTCCTCCTGCGCCCGGCGCCACCGACGACGCTGCGGTGCCTGCGCCGCCGGCGCCGCCTGCAGGTTTGGCTCCGCCTCCGCCGCCCCCGCCGGGCATGCCGTTGCCGCCTCCCCCTCCTGCGGGCATGGCGCCCCCGCCTCCTCCACCGCCGGGCATGCCGCCCCCACCGGCCGCGCCTCCTGGATTGGCCCCGCCCCCGCCGCCTCCACCAGGCGCCGCCGTTGCTCCGTTGCCTCCGCCGGGCGCGCCTCCATTGCCAGCCGCCGTGCCGGCTCCGGCAGCCGCGGCAGCCGTGCCCAAGCGCACCATCCGCGAGATGAATGCAGTGTGTGTCGACGTCGTGCGCCGCACCCACGACACGTCGACGCTGTACTTCTTCGTGGGCGACGACGCCGAGTACCACCCGGGGCAGTTCATCACCATTCATCCGTCGCAGTTCCCAGAACTCGACCGATGGCGCCAGCATCTCGAGAAGCTGAAGGGCAAACGCGAAGGCATCCGCGCGTACTCCATGTCGTCGACGCCCGACGAGAAGTGCGTGTCGATCACCGTGAAGGCTGAGGAGTACGACCCCGAGTACAACGAGTTTCCCCCGTTGTTGTCGCCGCTGTTGGCGTCGGGGGCGCTCAAGGGCCGCATGGTGAAGATCAAGGGCTTCTCAGGCCATTACCACCTCTCGGAGGGGTACGAGCAGGAGACCAACGAGGTCTTTCACATCTGCAGTGGCTCTGGGATCGTGCCCAACTACGGCATGCTCAAAGACGAGCTGAAGAACAACAAGAACCCCAACGTGAAGCACACCTTGCTCTACGTGAACAAAACCCACGGCGACATCATCTTTCGCGAACAGCTGGAAGCGTTGGCGCGGGCCTTCCCTGAGCGCTTCCACCTCGTGCACCACATCACCCGCGAAGAAGACCCGAGTGTGCACGGGCCGAACTACAAAAAGGGGCGTCCCACCGTCGACGACGTGCGTGCGCTCATCCAGAACCCAGAGACGGTGCGGGCGTTCGCCTGCGGCGCCGCCATCACCCCGTGGGACAAAAAGCGCGCCAAAGCTGAAGGCACTGAGCCGCGTCCGAAGTTCATGGAGTTCGTCGAGGGCGCCATGAAAGAGCTCGGCGTGAAACACTTCAAAAAAGAGGCTTTCGGCTGACGCTGCAGGCCGACCACGCCGCAAAACATGCACCAGGCCCTCCCACAGGAGGGCTTTTTGCGTGTTCTTTTGTGGTGTTGCCGTCATGGGCACGGCTCGGTTGTCACAGGGTGCCCAAGAGCGAGGGGGTTTGATACAATGACCGGCGGGGGGGCCCAGCCAATGCATCAGCCGATCACGTTTTGTGCTCGGGTCCCGAAACAGCCAGGAGGGACCCAATGGGGAAGCGCATCTACGTCGGAAACCTGCCATTCTCGTCGAGCGAAGACGACATTCGCGACTTGTTCGCCAGCTACGGCGAAGTGGCAGAGGTCGACCTCATCAGCGACCGGGCGACGGGACGTCCACGCGGATTTGGTTTTGTCGAGATGGAGGCCGCCGAGTCGGCCGCCGATGCCATCAACGCACTCGACGGCCAAGACTTTGGTGGACGACATCTGAAGGTCAACGAAGCACGAGAACGTCGCCCACGCGGCCCCCGTCGAGACGGACCTCGTCGAGACGGGCCCCGCCATGAAAACCGGCCCCGTCCACGCGAAGAGCGCTTCGACGAGGCCTGAGCCACGCCAAACGCACGAAGACACCCCCGGTTCTGACCACCAGTCTGGGGGTGTTTTTGCATTTGAAGCTGCTACACGTCGGTGCCTGAAGGAGTTCTCATGCGTCGTTCTGCCTGGCCCTCTGTCGTTGCTGTCACCGCGTTGCTGCTCGGCGTGGCCGTCTTCGCCGACGGTCCTCCAGCGCCGTTGATGACGTTGCCGTACCACGGCTTTTTGCAAAACAACGGCGTGCCCGTCGATGACGTCCTCGACGTGTCGTTTGCGCTGTACGACGCCGAGAGCAACGGCAGCGAGTTGTGGAGCGACGTCGTCGCCGTCGACCCCGACAGCGGCGCCTTCGGCGTGGTGCTCGGTGCACAAACGCCGTTGCCGGCGACGGTGCGCACCGCCAACGCGGTGTTCTTGGAGGTGGCCATCGACGGCACCGTGCTCGGCGGACGCGAACGTTTGCACCCTGCGTTTCAAGCGGTCACCGCCAACGGCGCGGTCGAGGCCAACTACGCCCTCGGCAACCGCAGCGGCACCTTTCGCATGCAAAAAGACGGCACAACCTCCACCATCGCCTTCGACGCCCAGACCAACGACCCGGGGCAGATCGTCCACGTCGAAAACAACAACACCGCCGACTTGTGGATCGACGTCTCCGACGATTTCAATGGCAACAACGGCACCGACGAATTCATCGTCGGTGACTATCCCAGCACCAAACTCTTTCAGGTCAACGGCATCGGCGATGCCTGGTTGCGACGCCACCTCGACGTCGACGGCAACGTCGAAGCCGCCAACATGTTTGCCTCCACCGTCGACGCCACCACCGTCACCGCCGACGGCGTGGTGGGCACCAACGTCGCGGCCAACGGCTATGTGCGCGCCAACCAACACTTCATGCGCGGCTTCGAGACGACGCTGACGGGCACCAACTGGGTCACCATTCCCGGGACTGCCCACCGCGGCGCCGGCTTCATGTTTGTGCAAGGCACGGCAAACGACTCGCCCGCGTCGGTGTTTTGGTTTCTCGACGACAGCAACCACGACGTCGGGCACGTGGAGCGCATGGGTTACGCCCTTGGCTACAACACCAACAACAGCATCGTGGCCGACTGGCCGAGCAACAGCGGCATTCGCATTCGCAAGTCGCAGGGCACCTACGACGGCACCTACCGCGTGGGATTCTTGGCGCTGCAATAGAGCACATCCCAAACCGTCGTTGATGACGACGAGAAACAACGTCGGTGACGTCTTGCCACAGGCATCGCGGGTCATTGCTTCGCAATGACCTTGCGACCATTTGCGGTGGAAGACATCAGGTCGGTCTGTTGGTCAACATCTCACTGCAAATGGCCGTCTATGCGTGGTGCACAACGCTGGAGACGTTTGAGCCGGTCGTCGCTGAAGACGACGAGAAACAACGTCGGTGACGTCTTGCCACAGGCATCGCGGGTCATTGCTTCGCAATGACCTTGCGACCATTTGCGGTCATGACGTCGACCGACAGGCCGTTGCGTCGTCTTCCTCCGCAAATGGTCGTGAAAAGCTCGTCGAGAGGCGGGCGAAGCCACGCTTCCGACGAGACTACTTCGCCTGCACCACGAGGGGCACCTCGACGACGCGGCGGTCGTTGGTGCGCTCCAGCTGGCGCAGGCGCGCCACGTAGTCGAGGTAGAACGCGCGGTGGTCGAGCACGCCGCTTTGCGGCGAGGCAAAGAGGTCGGCGCCTTTGCCCACCTCGTCGAAGTGGTCGGCGGGGATGCACCCCAAAAACCCTTCCCACCGGGCGCTCATGACGTCGACGACCCCATCGTTGGCGACGCTGTCGCGCGGCCGCATGCGCATGGTGAAGAACGTCGGCCACACAAACGGGATGGGCGCGTCTTCAAAGCTCGGCTTGCCCCACGGGCCATCGCAGGCGTCGGTGGGGTGGGAGGTGACGCCCGCGATCGAAAACAAATGCACAGCGTCGGGCGGGGGGTAGGCGGCATTGAACTCGACGAGGGCTTCTTCGCTCATGTGCTCGAGGGTGCCGGAGATGTCCATGGGCCCGACTTCGCGTTGGCGGAGCACGTCGTAGGCGAAGTCCATGGGCGCGAAGATGGGCCACAGCAACGGGCCGGGCACGTGTTGAAACAAGCCCGCCACCGGTGTGCCGTGGTGCGGCGTCGAGACGGTGGTGAGGCTGAAGACTTTGTCGTCGAGGTCGAAGTCGGCGATGGCCTTGCGGGCGTCGATGCCGCCCAGGGAGTGGGCGATGATGTGCACCTTGTCGGCGCCAGTGTCGTCGAGGATGCGCTGAATTTCAGCCGCCAAGATCGGCGCCCGCACCGTCGGCGGCGCAAAGGGCGGCAGGTCGGGAAAGAAGGCCTGTTCGCCTTTGCCGGCCAGGGCGGGGTGCATGCCGTCAAAGTTGGTGCCGTACCCTGGGAACTGCCCCCACCCGGCAAAGCCATGCACGAAGACCACGGGATATGCGGTCGTCGACGACGTGGACCCACTGCTCGACGACGACACGGCGCCAGACGTGCCGGGCGCCATGGGCGTTTGGGCCAGCGCCGGGCGGGTGACCGACACCGCCGTCAACAAACAGAAGAGGAGGCAGCGCAACATCAGTTCAACTCTGTTCACAATGTGCGTCGTCGACGCAGAGGTCGCAAGTCAGGGCAGCCCTCTCACAGTGCTTGCGGCTGCAAATGAAAGGGGACGTCGAGGACGGCAGGGTCGTTGGTGTCTTCAAGGCGCATGAGACGTTGGCCGAGCTCGACGTAAAACGCCTTCATGTCGAGCTGGCGGGTGTGGGGCGCGCTGAGCCCGTCGAAGCCCCAGTTCACCTCGTCGTTGTGGTCGGCCGGAATGCAACCCAAGAAGCGTCCGAAGCGCGCCGCGCGCACCGGGATGACGCCGTCGTTGGCCACAGCGTCGGTGGGAGCACCGCGCAGCACCAAGTAGTTGGGCAGGAGCACGACGACGGGGGCGTCTTCAAAAGGCAGTTTGCCCCAGGGGCCGCTGCAGTGTTTGTCGGGGTGTCCGCTGACGCCGGCAATGGTGAACAGATGCACGCCTGGGGGGGCGGGGTGCGCCTTGTTGAAGGCGGCCATGGCGTCGACGTGCACCTGCTGCATGGCGCTGGCGGGGGCCAGGGGGCCGACGCTGTGGCCGCGAATGACGTCGACAACACCCTTCACTGGGCCGAGCACCGGGGCGTACACCCCGTCTGGGAGCATGGCCATGCCGGGCGCAAACGTGAGCCCCTGATGGGGGGTGGAGAGGGTGGTGAGGCTGAAGACCTTGTCGTCGAGATCGAAGTCGGCCATGGCTTTGCGGGCGTCGATGCCGCCGAGGGAGTGGGCGATGATGTGCAGCTTTTGGGCGCCAGTGACGTCGAGAACCTCTTGAATGCGTCGCGCGAGAACGGGCGCACGAATCGACGGCGCCGAAAACGCAGGGAGGTCGGCGAAGAACACCTGCTGCCCTTGGGCGGCAAGGGCGTCGCGCAGGCCGGGCACGAAGCCACCGATGAGGGGAAGCTCGGCAAAGCCGAAGAAGCCATGCACAAAGAGGATGGGCAGCCGGGTCGACGACGTCGACACAGGCCGACGAGCCTGCTCCACAGGCGGCGACGTTGTCGCACACGACGACAAGAGCAGCAGGCACACCAGGAAGAGACGCACACCCATGGGCAAAGGCAATGCGAAAGCAGTGCCACAATTGGGCAGGAGGTGGGGGGCTGCAATTGCTTGGCTTGCGCGCCGAAGAGGGTGATCGGTGTTGGGCGTCCTACCGCTTTCACACCGTCGAAACCGACGTTTGCCACACGCAATTGCGCACCTCATGCCTCGCAGAGGGGGCAGATCTGCGACATCCACGTCGCACCTTGCGGTAGATCACGTTCGGCCGCCTGGCCGCTTCTGTGCGGGAATCAAAGGCGTTTTTGCCCTAGCACTGCGTAATTGCTTTTGTTTCATTGCAGACGTGCCGACGTTTCTTACATTGGCACCAACTCTGCAGTGTGCTGGGACACCCGGCCAACCCTTGCAGTGAGGGCCCCTGACGGGCAAACCTTAGTCCTGCGGGATCGCACATGACCCCGCACCGCACAGCGAACGTGCTCAGCGCCTATGTAAGGCATTCCTTTGGGAGGAACGATGCGACTCAACTTGGTTACGACCCTTTCTCTGATTGCTGCCACGAGCGCCATGCTGGTCACGGGCTGCACGGTGGAGCGCGCCTACGACAACTACGGCGGCGGCTCTGAAACCATCAACGACTCTTTCGCCGCCATGCGCTACAGCGACGCCACCGGCGTGCTGCTCGGCCAACTCGGCCCCTTGGACATCGACGCCCCTGCCGACGTCGACGTGTACGACGCCGAGCCTGGCTACACCTCGGTGAACCTCAACTCCTACCCCGAAGGCAACTGGGGCATGGCCGGCCTGAACTTCAGCGGCGGCTCGCTGTCTGACCTCGAGTTGGGCCGCACCTACACCTTCAACGCTTCGAGCTACGGCAGCGACGACATCGCCGTCGAAGGCATCGGCTGCTCCAGCACCACCAACGGCATGGACGGCTTCGATGAGCCTCTCGAAGAAATCGAAGTTCTCGTCGAAGAAGGCGAGCAAGAAGGCGAACTCGAAGTGATGTTCACCGGCTCGTTCTACGACGGTGCTGAAGTCGACGGCGCCTTCGAAATGACCGAAGGCCAAGACAGCTACAACTACTGATTCAACTGACAATCAGCTGAAGCAGTTTGCTGTAAAGAGCCCCTCCCGACGGAGGGGCTTTTTTCATGCGGTCGTTCACAGGCGGCGTCTACTTGCGCTTGGCGGCGTTCTTCTCGATGCGCCAGGCGCACCACGCGTCTTGAATGGCGCGGATCTCATCGCGGGCGGCCTCGACGTCGTCGAGGGAGGCCAACTTCATGGTGCGCGCCGTGTCGCCTGTGCCTTCGAGACGGGAGAAGGCACCAGGGATGAGCGCGCCCTCATGAAAGAGAACGCTGGCGTGTTTCTTCGACCGCGGGTTGAACGACGCGAGGTTGCCTTCAAAGGTGAAGGTTGGCGTCTTCCATTTGATGCATTCGTTGAAGCGGTCGTCGTCGAGAAAGACCTCGCGAATGGCCTGCACGACGTCTTTCATGGGGTTGTCGTAGACGGCCATCCAGGCGTCGACGTCGGGGTTCTTGGGCATGGTCCCTCCTCGACGACAGCGTACTGCAAGCGGCGCCGTCAGGCAGACGCCTTCTTTTTGTTGCGCATGCGGGCGGGGAGGTTTTTGGCTTCTTCGGCGATGCGCTTCTTGGTCGCCGCCCAACTGCAGATGGGGCACTCGGTGAGGTCGTGCGAGCGCGCCGGGCAGTACTCGCGGCCGAAGTAGATGATTTGCAGATGGAGTTTGATCCAGCTCGACTTCGGAAAGAGCTTTTTGCAATCGGCTTCGGTTTTTTCGACGGTGGAGCCGTCAGACAGACCCCAGCGCGCGCACAGCCGATGGATGTGGGTGTCGACGGGGAAGGCGGGGTCGCCAAAGGCTTGGATCATCACCACCGACGCCGTCTTGTGGCCGACGCCGGGGAGCTCTTCGAGCAGCTCCATGTTGGCGGGCACTTCGCCGTCGTATTTCTCGACGAGCATCTCGCTCAGCCGCCTGATGTTCTTTGCCTTGGAGTTGGCGAGGCCGATCTGCCGGATGAGGTGTTTGATGTCGTCGACCTCCAGCTGCGCCATGTCGTGGGGGTTGTCGGCCGCCTTGAACAACTCGGGGGTGACCTCGTTGACTTTCTTGTCGGTGGTCTGCGCCGACAACAACACGGCGATGAGCAACGTGTAGGGGTCTTTGTGGTCGAGGGGGATGGGTGGGTTGGGGTACAGCTCTTCAAGCATCTCCAAGATGCGGGCGGCTTTGTCGGCTTTTTTCATGCGACGTCCTCGACGGTGGGCTGGGCAGCAAGGGCAACAGCCGCGAGGGGTGACACAACGCACGTGGATCGTCGAGGAGGCAGGGCCCACTTGCCGGACGACACGTAGGGGCAGGTGACCTTCATCCTTCTTGGCAGGCGCGCCCGTCTGCCCATGGAGCCCCCATGCGTATTGCCGCTGTGTGTGCGTCGCTGTGTGCGACGTTGTTTTTGTGTGCCTGCCCGACGACGTCGACGACGGAGCCCGAAGCCAACCCCGACACCAATGAGCCAGCCGCGACGGCCGAGCCCGCAGAGCCGGATCCGCCGACCCCAGAGTGCACGTCGGACGACGACTGCGCCGACGGCCAGCGCTGCGAAGACGACCAATGCCTGACGCCGTCGTCGTCGGGCGACACCTTCTTGTGCAGCAACGACGACCCCTGTCCCGCCGGACAGTTCTGCTTCAATGGCCTGTGTGCCATCGGCTGCTTGTCGAATGGCGATTGCGCCGACGACCAATACTGCGACACCGAAGGCAGCATGCGTTGCGTGAACAAGACGCCGCAGACCTGCCCCGACGTCGCTTGCGAAGCCAACCAAGAGTGCGTCGAAGGCTATTGCGTCGTCGTTGACGACGACACCACCTGCACGCCGAGCCCAGACGGCAACGACGGCTGCGACGACTACTCCGTGTGCCTCGACCACTCTGACGTCGACGCCGAAGAACCCGACTACCGCTGCACGCAGTTCCCCGCTTGTGGCGAAGACGGCTCCTGCCCAACGAGCGGGTATGGTGCGCTGTGCAACGACGGACACATCCCGGGCAAAGCACGCATCTGTCTCACCGGCTTGTGTGAGGACGCCGCCGAGCATTGTCCGTCGTCGTCGGGCGACACCTGGACCTGTGTCGACCTCGACGCTGGCGGCATTGGCGCCTGCTCCGACGGCAGCTTCGGCATGATGTGCGAGACGACGGCGTCGAACTGCGAAGACGGACTGACCTGCACCCCGCTCGGGCCCACCGGCCCTGGCATCTGCTTTGGCGACGTGCCCGTGCCTTCTCCTGAACCCAACCCTGAGCCCGGCGAACCCGACGTGCCTCCTGCCGACTTGTGCGACGAGAACGCGCCGTGCCCCGACGGGCAGTTCTGCTTGAACGGCTTGTGTGCCATCGGATGCTTGTCGAACGGCGACTGCGCCGACGACCAATACTGCGACACCGAAGGCACCCAGCGCTGCGTGAACCGCGTCGTCGAGGAATGCCCCGCCGTGCCCTGCGCCGAAAACCAAGACTGCGTCGACGGCCTCTGCGTGACGGTGACGACGCAGAGCTGCACGCCGACCTTCGATGGCAACGACGGCTGCGACGAATACTCGCTGTGCCTCGACCACTCCGACGTCGACGACGAGGAGCCCGACTACCGCTGCACGTCAATGCCGCCATGCCCTGAAGACGGCGTGTGCCCGACGGGCGGCTTTGGGGCGGTGTGCAACGACGGCTACCTCGACGGCAAAGCACGCTTTTGCATGAGCGGCCTGTGCGCCACCCAAGACCATTGCGCCGACGGCGTGACCTGCATCGACCTCCCTGGCGACCTCGGTGCCTGCTCCGACGGCAGCTTCGGCATGATGTGCACGTCGACGCAGGACGTGTGCGACGACGGACTCAGCTGCATGGAGTTGGTGCCAGGCGAACCTGGCTTCTGCTCGGTCGGCGGTGGTGGCCCCGGCGACGGCGACACCTGCTTTGACCTCGGTGGCGTGTGCACAGACGCGTTCGATTGCGACGGGTTCCCCATCTTCGGCGACTCCGATTGCAGCATCAGCGAAGTGTGCTGCCCCATGTAGGCCGACGTCGTTGTCGACGTCGAAGGCCTCTCCAACACCGTTGGAGGGGCCTTTGTCTTGTGCGTTTGCCAAAAAAGCGTGAACATGTGTTCGGGGTTTAGGGGCAAGGAGGAGGCATGCGCATCCATCCGGCCTGGCGTCTGGTCGTTTGCAGCTGGGTTTGTTTGCAGGCGTCGGCCGCCGTCGCCCAAGACTGTGCCTGCGACGAGGCGTGCCCGACGGAGGTGTGTGTGGCACCGGCCGTCGCGCCTCCCCTTGAAGACGAGCCCGGTGCACGCCCAGACGCATTCGTCGTCGAGTGGGACGACATCGGATGGCACAGCGGCACCGCCGGCGATGGCATCGAAGGCGGCCTCAGCCGGGATGTGGCCGACTCCACGTCGAGGGCGGCCGCGCGCAACGCGGCGTCGGCAACGTGTCAGGGCGAAGTGCGCATTCGCGGCGCCCACTACGAGCCCGAGTGCATCGAGCGCAGCGCAGGCAACCACCGCTGTACGTTCTCGGCCCACTTCGACTGTCGACGGCGCAAACCCAACCCCGCCCTCGACGACTGGCGACGTCGCAAACAGATCTACGACGGCTACGCCCGCGAGGTGCGCGACGCCGAAGAAGCGCACAACGCGTGCCAACGACGACAACAAGAGGCCCAACGCTGTCGCCAACGCTGCTTGCAACGTTGTCGAGGCACATCGACGACGCCGGCGGGGTCGCCCCACACGTCGTCATCGACAAACAGAACCCCAAGCATGCCGCCACCGTCGCCCACCGGTGGACCGAGCCCGGACGCAGGGGCCGCATCGTCGTCGGCGCATGGTGCGTCGTCGCTGGCGTCTTCATCGACGACGACCGACATCGGCGGCGGCACTGGCGTGCCCGACGCATCGACGGCGTCGAACACGGGCGAAGCCATCGGCATGGGCGTCGGTTCGCTGTTGGGGGTCGCATTTGCCGGCATCGGCGGCACGGCTGGCGTCATGGGCGCTGTGGAGATGGGCGCGGGATTTGTCGTCGGCATCTTGCCCATCGTCAGCTTGGGATTGGCGCTGGTGGCGTCGGCCGGCCTCGGCATGCTCACGTACATCGCCGCTGCGGCTGTGTTGCAGGTGACGTTCTTTCGCGGGCACACCGACGTCTTTCCGCTGTCGGGTGTGCACAACGACCAAGACGCCATGGACACAATGTTTGTTGTTGCCGGCGCCACCGCCCTGGTGGGGGTGCTGGCCGGGGCTTCGCTCGTCGTCACCGTGCTCAGCAGCGACGACGTCGACTTCGCAGATGTGCCTCAAGCGGTGCTGCAACTGCCGTCAACGCTGGCGACGTCTGGCATGCCGTCGTGGCTGTTGCCGATGATGTTTGCTGGGGCCGCGGCGGCGGTGCTGTATCCCGTGATGGGCGTGACGTCGGCGGTGGGGTATGTCTACGGATGGGCGACGGGCGCACCATCCGCCACGCTGTTGGCGTCGTCGTCGACGTCTGCTCTGCCGCCACGCTCGGTGTTCGTCGCATTGCAGGAATGACCGAAGGAGAACCCCATGCCCATGTTGAGCCTCTACCAACGTCTCCTGCGTCGTCGCTACGAGAACGAAACGCTGGCGGATGAGATTCACCGCGTGCCCACGACGGATGGCCTGCGCGTCGCGCTCAAGCGTTTTCTGCCCAACGACGACGTCGAGCGGCGGCATCTTCCGGTGCTGTTGGTGCCGGGCCTCGGCGCCGACTCCCACAACTTTGACGCGCCTGCGCCCATTGGGCTGGCGCCATACTTGGCGGAGCACGGCTTCGACACCTTTGTGGTCGACCTTCGGGGGACAGGCCTCAGCCACGTGCCCCGCGAACGTTGGAGCCAGGTTTGCTTCGATGATTTTCTGCAGCTGGATGTGCCTGCCGTCGACGAGAAAATCCAACAGTTGACCGGTCGCCACCAACGGTTGCACCTCGGCCACTCCATGGGCGGCATGTTGTTGTACGCCGCCATGGCCACCGGCCGTGCCGGTCACATCAAGGCTGGCGTCACCGTCGGCACGCCTGTGGGCTTTCCGCATCGTTGGCAGGTGGCACCGTTGCTGCGTCCGTTTCGCCACTTGGGCGAGTGGGTGCCGGGACTGTTCATGCGCGACATGTCGCGGTTGGTCACGCCGCTGCTGACGTTGTCAGACCGCTGGCCAGGGCTGAACACCTACGTCGAGTTGTCGAACATGGAGCCGAAGATGGCGCAGCAGCTTCTGTTTCAGGCGGTGCAAGACATTCCGCGGGCCCTGCTGTTGCAGTTTCGCGATTGGGTCGAACACGACGCCTTTCGCAGCCAAAATCACGACGTCGACTACCGCGCGCAACTCATGGGCACACAGACGCCGGTGCTCGCCGTTGCTGGCCCAGCCGACAAGTTGGGCACGCCCAAAGCCGTCGAACGCATCTGCGGGTTGTCGTCGAACGTGGAGTACATGTTGTGCGGCAAAGCCCAAGGCTTCAGCGCCGACTACGGCCATGCCGATCTGCTGTTGGGGGCGCCGTCGCGGGATGAGGTCTTTCCCAAGTTGCTCGACTTCTTGGTGCGCCACGACGACGACGCCAAAGAGACAACGTCGACAACGTCGCACCTGCGGGTCTTGTAGCCAACACAACGTCAAGACGACGACGTGTTGGCCTCAAGGTCGGCTTGCAAGCTGCGCTCTTCATCTGCTTTGCGCGCACGGGCGGCGGCGAAGAGGTGCGGATAGTGCCGCTCGAGCTCTTGCATGATGAACGCGTGCGGCACGTCGTCAAAGGTGCCGTGGTCGTCGAGGTACTCCATGTGCTGCAGCCCGTCTTCGGTGAACTCGTGGAAGATGGAGTCGTGGCGGCCGTCGAATTCGAGAGGCACCACCCCCATGCGTTCGCACAGGGCCGCGTCGAAGGCGGGAGTGGCCTTGACCCACTTGTCGTCGAGAAACAGCTCGATGAAGCCATGCATGGCAAAGATGTCGCTCTGCAAGAACTCGATGAGCTGCGGGCTCGACAAGTGGTTCTTGACGTTGGCCAAGCCCAGCCGAGACGGAATGCCGACGGCGCGGGCACATGCGCCAAGCAGCACCGCCTTGGGAATGCAATACGACACGCCCTCGTCGACGACGTGGCTGGCCGAAAACGTCTTGGGGTCGGATTTGAAGACGTACGGGTTGTAGCGAATGCCGTCACGCACCTTCAGATACAGCGCGCAGGCCCGGGCGATGTCGTCGTCGTCGACGTCACGGAGGGCGTCGTCAACAAACCCTTTGATGGCATCGGTGTCGAAGTCAAAGAACGCCGTCGGCTGCAAGGTGTCGTCGTCGAGCATGCGGCAAGCTAACAACCTGCATCCACCCCGTCGTCGTTGTCTTGCTTTCGCCTACGGTTTTTGCAGCAGGGGAATGCGCACCTCGACACGGGTGCCGCTCGGCCAATCGCGAAGGGCGAGCGTGGCGCCGAGCTCGTGCAAGTCGGTGCTCAGCGACGACAGACCGACGCCTGTGCCGCGGGCGGGATGGTGCCGGCTCTTGAGCTGACCGCAGCCGTTGTCGTCGACGCTCAGCACGAAGACCCCTTGTTTGCGCTTGCCGTCGATGTGCACCCGGTGCGGGGTGGGGTTGTCGCGATCGTCAAACTTGAACGCGTTTTCGAGCACGTTGTGCAGGATGCGCAACAACGCCGTGGGGTGGGTGCGCACCTGGCCGAACTGAGCACGGGTGACGTCGACGTCGGGGTATTGCGCCCGCAGCGGGCCGAGCACGCGGTCGAGCAAAGCGTCGAGGGAGATGTCGGTGGCGGGCGCCCGTTGCACGCTGCTCAGCAGGTAGGTGTCGATGGTCTTGCGCAGTTCGTCGACGTTGCGGTCGAGCCCTTGTTGCGCACGGGCCACCGATGCCGACGACGCCCGCGGCACCGCCGACGACACCATCTGGGCGAAGGCGGCGATTTTGCGCGCTGGCCCTTTGATGTCGTGCGCGGCGCGGTGCGCAAACGTCGTGGCCTTCTGCAGCTGGTGCTTGAGCTGCTCGTTTTCGAGTCGCAACCGCTGCACCTCCGCTTCGAGCGCGGCGACGTCGCTGGCGGGCGAGGGCACCGGACGCAAAGACGGACGAGACGACGAGGAGAAGGCGGGGGCGGCGTTGTGCATGTCTGCTCGTCGACACACCCGACGCGGCACATAAGAGGCCGTGTTCAGAACGCCAGACGCACCAGGAGTCGCCCGGCGAGTCCGCCTTCGGGCAGGGGGTCGTTGACCCACACCACAGGCTGATTCAACACGTTGTGCACCACACCGTCGACGGTGATGTCTCCGAAGGCCTGCAGGCGCACGCCGACGTCGACGACCATGGCGCCGTCCATGCCGCGACACGGCGACAACAGGTCGCCAGGCAGCTCTGGGCACAGCAGGGTGTCTTCGCGCTCGGCGAGCGACAGCCGGTTGAACGGCGCTTGGGCGCGCACTTGCGTCCACATGGAGAACGTCTCCGACGGGGAGCGGTAGCGCAGGCGGAACCGGCCACGGGGCGCGGTGCCTTGCGACGACGGCAGCGACATCCACGTCGCCTCCCCGCTCACCACCCGCTCGACGACTTCGTCGACGGCTTCGATGCGCACTTGCGCGCTGGCGTCGACGCCGTCGAGCGGCGTCTGCCAATGCAGTTGGGTGAAGACGCCGGCGACGCGTTGTTCGGGGAGCACCTGCCACGCGGCGGAGGTGGCGTTGTCGACGGGAACCCAGGCTTGGCGGCCACTGCGGGTGAGGGCGTAGGCGCGGGCGTCGGCGGTCCAGCCCCAACCGCGCCACACCACGCCGCTCTCGACGCTGTGGCTGGTGAAGTCGGGCACGGTGTCGGGGGCGGCCACGGCGTTTTGCACCAATGTCCCCGACGGCGACATGCCCAACAGACGCATGCGTCGGTGCGCGGCGAGTTCGAGCCCTTGGCTGTAGCCCAACAAGGTGGGCCCGTCGTGCAGGCGCGCCAACGCCACATGCCAAGTGAGCCAGGGGAACGTCACCCTCGCCGACGTCGACACACTGCCAAGCACGCGAACGTCGTCGACGGGCTCGGTGGTGCGGGTGTCGACGACAGGCAGCAACGTGTGCAGCTGTGCGAGTTGGGCCGACGCCGTCCAAGAGAGGATGCCCCACGACGCCGACGTCGAGAGTTGAGCGCTGCGTCGACTTTGCCTGCTGTCGTTGAGCAGGGCGCCGTTGCCCTCGGTGAGAGCGCCGAACCCTTCGCGCAAGGCGCCGTCTGAAAAACGTTGGGAGCGGCTGCGGTATTCGGAGACGACGGCGTCGGTGGTGTCGGCGACGCTGAGTTGCACATGGCCGTGCAGGGGGGCTTGCAGCAAGGTCCAGGTCGGCGAGACCAAGGCAAAGTGCCCGACGGTGCCGCCGCGCAGCACGTCGGTGCGGGCTTGCTCGATGGTGACGACGGTCGCTCCCACATGCTGGGTGACGTCGAGGATGCGCTGGGCGTGGGCCCGCAGTTTCGTCTGCAAGCGAAACGCGCCCACGGGCAGGTGGGCGTTGGCGCCGACGACAAATGCGTCGCGGCCCAGCTCTTCGATGTGCACGCAGTCGGAGGTGCGGCCCGACGACGTGCGGCTGCACAGGTCGGCGATGGGCACGTTTGCCATGCGCGCCGATTGCCACGTGCCAAAGAGCTGCAGGTGGGGCAGGGGGGCGAAGTCGACCCGTCCGCCCAGGTGCCCACGCATGCCGTAGGTGAAGTCGATCTGCGGGTCGTCTGCGCCGCGTCCGCGGCTGCGGTTCTCGACGTGAAACACCTCGCCGTAGACCCGGGTTCGGACCCGCAGCCAAGACGCACTGAGGTGGCCGCCAGCGCCTTTTTCGAGGCCGGCGCCGCCGAGGTGGCCAAAGGCGCTGCCTCCGATGGGCAGCCCGGCGTCGGCGTCCACAGGGGGCGTCACCGTCGTCAACGCAAGGGTGCCGCCGTCGGCGCGGGTGTTGTGCACCGACAGTTGGGCGCCGCGCGTGAGCTGGAGGTGTTGCACCTCAGACAGCGGCAGCAGCGCCAGCGGCGCAACGTGGGGCTGCGTTGAAAACGCCAACACGGGCACATCGTCGACGACGACGTTGCTTTGCGCGCCGTCGATGGGGCCAAACGTGCTGCGCTGCCAGCCGTCGGCGCCGCGCAACGTCAGCTGTGGCAACAGTGGATGGGCCCGCTGCACCCACACCCCGAGGTCGCGCACCGCGTCTGTCAGTGTGGCGGCGCCATAGGCGCGCAAGCCGTCACCATCGACCGTGGTGACGGGGGTCGTCGACGACGCGGGCCAGGTGGGCCACGGCAGAGGTCGCGCTCGCTCCTTTGGCGGTGGAGGCGGCGTCCGCAGTTTTCGACGCGCGCCGTCCACGTGTGGCCCACGGTGATCCGCGTCGGGGGCGTCGGCTTCAGGCCCGCGCAACCAAGCCGGCAATTGGGCGTCGGCGCCCTCTGCTGCGGAGGATGCGTCGGCAGAGGGATCGGCGTCGGCAGGGGGATCCGGCTCCGTCGCGTGGGCCAATGGGGGAGAAATCGTGCCAAAAGCGACAAGAAACGCCCCAGAGCACATCAGCAACAACTTGTTTTGAAACATGAATTTCAAGTTGTTTCCTCGTGGGCGCCTCTCAAGACTTCGGCAAAAGCGCCGATGGAGGTCAGGGAGCACAGCGAGCGGTCGCGCTGTGGGAATGTCGCAGATGGCGCAGCAAAACGCTCACTTCTTGTCCATGAGCCGCAAACTCTCCTTGGGGTTTGCCGTGTCATTGCTGTCGATGGCGGTGGTGGCGTCGGCGGTGCTCAGCGGCTGGCAAGAGACGGCGTCTCGCGAAGCGGCCCGGCGTGAACAGCACGCATTTGTGCAGCGGTTGACGACGGTGTTGTCGACGTCGCCTGTCGTCGACGGCAAGTGGGACCGTGCCGCAACCGAAACCACCCTCCAGGCCCTCTTGGTGCATCCCAGCTTCAAGTCGGCCACCGTCCTCGTCGACGACGCAGCCGTGCTGTCGGTGGGCGCCTTCGACGGCGCCGGCGTGGTGCACCGCATTCCGTTGCGCACGGCATCCGGCACCGCCGTCGGTGTTGTCGACGTGCATCTCCACGACGCCGGTCTCGCCCGGCCGGCGCCTTTGCAGCCGTGGCTGTTCGGCCTGTTGTTGGTGTTGGTCGCGGGCGTTCCGCTGGCGCTCCTCACGCGCATCGTCGTCGTGCAGCCGCTGCAGCGACTGCGGGACGACGCCGAGGCCGCGGTGGCGTCGAGCATGCCCGAAGGCGAAGACCTCCCCGCCGTCGACGACACCGACATCATCGACGTGGTGCAACAGCGCCTGCATCAGTTGACGACCACGGTGTCAGAGCGCGACGCACACATGCAGCGGGTGCAACATGAGCAACGCCGTCTGTTGGGGCACGTGGGTGAAGGCCTGCTGTTGGTGCGTCCTGAAGGCACGCTGATGCCCTGGCGAAGCCAGGCGGTGTCGACGTGGTTTCCCGACGCCGACGACGACGCCACCATCTGGGATCTGGTGGGCACCTTCAACAGCGATGCCGGCTTGTACATGGAGTTGGGGTGGGACCTTCTGCACGAAGGGCTCATGCCGCTCGACGTCGTCATCAGCCAACTGCCACGCTCCATGGACGACGGCTTCAACTTTTTTGAGCTCGACTACGAACCCATCGACGACGACAACGGCTGTTTGCTGCAGGTGTTGGTGGTGATCACCGACATCACCTCCGACGTCGAACGCCACCGCTCTGAGCAACGGCAAAAAGAACTGCTCGATGTCTTTGAGCGGGTGATGAAAGACCGCGAAGGCTTCGTGTCGTTCTTCGACGAGAGCAGCCACGCCGTCGAAGACCTCGCCAAAGAAGCCGACCGCGACGCCTTCTTGCGCAAGATGCACGCGCTGAAAGCCAGCTGCCTGGTCTATGGCCTCGAAGGCGTCGTCGAAGCCTGCCAAGTCACCGAGGCGGCTCTGTTGCGCGCGCCTGAACGTCCGGTGCACATCGACGACCGGCTGCGCATCAGCCGGGTGTGGGAGGACGTCGTCAACCGCCTGCAAGTCATTTTGCAGGCCCACCCCGGCGACGCCCCCCACGTCTCCCTCGTGGAGGTGCAAGCGTTGTTGCGCGACGTCCGCGAGGGGATGCCGTTCGAAGAGGCCCTCTCGCACATGGAGCAGTGGCATCTGCAGCCGCTGCACATCCCGCTGCACCGTCTGGCCGAACACGCCAAAAGCATGGCCCGGCGGCTGGGCAAGGGCACGGTGCACGTCGACATCGACGACGGCGGCGTCCGCCAGCCGATGGGCCATTGGGCGTCGTTGTGGAAGGTCATGTTGCACGTGGTGCACAACGCCGTCGACCACGGACTTGAACCGCCGGCGTTGCGCATGGCGCGCAAAAAGACGCCGGTGGGCCGGCTGCGGCTGTCGGCTCGGCAAGACAAAGACGTGGTGCGCATCGTGGTGCACGACGACGGCCGGGGGGTCGACTACGACCGCCTGCAAGAGCTCGCCGGCGAACGTGGGGCGCCGGCCCGCTCCCGCGATGACGTCCACGCCTTCTTGTTCGTCGAGGGCGTCACCACCAAAGACACGCCGACGCTGCTGTCGGGCCACGGCCTTGGCTTGCGCGCTCTTCTCGACGAGGTGGAAGCGTTGGGCGGGCACATCGCCGTGCGTTCGACGCCTGGCGAAGGCACCGACCTCGAAGTGACGGTGCCGGCTCCCATCGAACCGCAGCACGTGCCACGGGGCGAGAACGACGACGTGGACGCCATCGACGACGCCCACGATGAGGGCCACGAGAACAACCGCGCCGCATCATGACGTCGACAACGCCGTCAAACACGGCGCTGCAAAGTGGTTTTGACAACCGCTCGAGTCTGCTACCCATCGGCCATGAGCTGGACCCGTGACGACATCGCCAAACGCGCCGCCGCCGAAATCGACGACGGCATGAACGTCAACCTCGGCATCGGCATCCCGACGCTGTGTGCCAACCACCTCGAAGACCGGCCGGTGTTCATCCACAGCGAAAACGGCCTGCTGGGCATGGGCCCCTTCCCCTTTGAAGGCGACGAAGACCCCCAACTCATCAACGCCGGCAAACAGACCGTCACCGTCAAAGCCGGCGGTTCCACCTTCGACTCCGCGACGTCCTTCGCCATGATTCGCGGTGGCCACGTCGACCTCGCCATCCTCGGCGCCATGGAGGTCGCGGCCAACGGCGACATCGCCAACTGGCAAATCCCCGGCAAAAAAGTCACTGGCATGGGCGGCGCCATGGACCTCGTCTCCGGCGCCAAGCGCGTCATTGCGGTCATGACCCACACCAACAAAAACGGCAGCCCCAAGCTGAAGCAAAGCTGCACGCTGCCACTCACCGGCCTCGGCTGCGTCGCCCGCGTCATCACCGACCTGGGCGTCTTCGACGTGGTGCCCGACGACGAGGGCGGCCACTTCCGCGTCGTCGAACTCGCCGAGGGCGTGAGTTACGAAGAAGCAGAACAGGTCACAGGCGCCAAGCTCGACCCCGCCAGCTGAGGTCTGTCGTCGAGGGAAACGACAGCAACACATTCGTCGAAAGTCAGACCATTTGCACCACGGCAAAGCCGTAGGTGCGGATGGTCTCTCGCCATTGCTGGCACCGCGCGAAGCGCAGGTGCAGCATTGGCGCGCGAGCTACGAAGAAGCAGAACAGGCGCCAAGCTCGACCCGGCCAGCAGAGCAAGGCGCAATCACCCACTGCAAATGGGCGTTTAAGGCTGCACGAGGTGCGCGCGAAGCGCAGCACCCGTCCAGACGACTCGTCGGCGAGGTCCGTCCGACGACAGCGACCGGAGGGAGCCGCGAAGCGAGGGGGGAGTGAATGCTTTCGGGGCATGCACCCGAAAGCAGAGAGGGGGCCTGCGCCCCCTCTGAAAGACACACCTCACGCAGCTTTTGAGTCCCCGACTCAAAGCAGCGATGAGGTCACTCGTCGGCGATGACGATGGAGGGGAGGGCGGCGATTTGCGTCTTCTCTTTGCGCGTCTCACTCACCAAACGTTCGGTGCCTTGGCTCGGCAACGGTTGACTGCGTCGCTTGCGCCGCTTCTTGCCTTTGGTGACGACGGGCTCGACCACTTCTTCTTCTGCCGGCTTGGTGAACGCCCCGGTGACCGGCGAGTTCATCGACGCCGGGGGCATGGGCGCGTGGTCGGAGAAGGCCAACACATGGGGGTCGGTGGCCTCGTGCGTTTGCCCAGCACCCATCTGTTGCGCCGCAAACGGAATCGCGGGGTCGGTGGGCTGGCTCGGCTGCGGACCCGACGAGAACACGTCCTCGTTGGTGGGTGCGTGGAGGTGGGCTGGTTTGGCCGCAGGAATGTCTCGCGTCTCCAGTTGCCCCAGCGACTCCAAGAAGCGCAACAGCACCACCATTTCGTCGGTGGGCAGCGTGCCGGTTTCTTCGAGGTCTTTCACCGCCGCCCAGTCGGTGGCGATGCGCCGCAAGAAGCGGGCTTCGGGGGGGCCAAAGTTGAAGGCCTCCAGCGGCGCTGGCAGCGGGTTGTCGGGGTCGGCCTTCAGATGCACCTGGTGCCCGGCGTGTTCGTTGAGCCATCCCTGTCGTTGGGAGGGGCCCATCTGTTCGCGCACGCTCAAGAACACCACGGCATGGATGTCGAGCGGAGTGGCGTTGAAGCCCGCCAAAAAGCTCAACCCTCTGCCGAACTGAAACTCGCGCGAGCTGAAGCGGCAGAAGTGGCTGGCCTTGCGTTGCGCTTGAATGAACAACACTTGTTTGAGGGCGGTGTCGTCGAGAATGTCGAGCTCGATGAACACCTGGCCTGGCAGCCGTCCTCCTTTGGTGATGCGCCGCTGCGCTTCCAAGAAGGTTTCGGCGTTGATGTCGCCGAGCTCCAACAGCAGTTGCCCCAAGGGGTGCAGGTATTCGCTGAGCACCACGCCCACCGGGCGGCCCTGCATGAAGAACATGTGGTTTTCGCCCGCGGCGTCGTTGACCGTGAGGCGGCCGGTGGCGGCGCTGTCTTTGATGCCCAACAGGATGTCGTGCATGGGGGTGTCGTCGAGGTGCCCAGACTCTGCGGTGTCTTCAGAGATGGTCATGGGGTCGTACGACATGGTGGGCACACAAACAGGCCAAAATGGCCAAAAAGACAACACACTGGCAGCAGTATCGGACAACGCGTGAAAAACGTGCGTCCTGATCCACCTGAGACTGAGTTACCAAAGCCGCCACCTTGGCAAAAGCGTGGTGCGACAAAAGACAGCCTGAAGCACCCACGACGGCGCCGCGCAATTTCACCCACCGCCCCTTCAGCGGTAGACACCACCCCTCAATTCGCTACACGAGGTGAGCACAGCGCCGAGCGATGGGCGTGCGCTGCTACGGAGTTTCTGATGGCCGACCTCTCCAACCTCCTCGACGATGCTTACAGCGCACTTTTGCAAGACGACCTGCAAAAGGCCCGACAGCTCCTCGACCAAGCCCGTCGCCAAGACGCCAACGCAGGCGGCGATGACCTCGGCGTGGTGCTGCTGGAGGTGGAACTGCTCGAGGCCGAGGGCCAAGAAGACCTCGCCCTCGCCGCCATGGAAGAAGTGCGTGCCAAACAACCGAAGAACGCGTTGTTGGCCTACCACCATGCGCGACTGCTCCTCGACAACTTCGACGACACCGACGAGGCGCGTCCGTTGTTGGAGACCCTCTACAAAGTGCACCAGAACAAAACGTACGAAGAGGTCGGTCTCGAGGCCGACGAGGTCGACGAGTTTGCCTCCGGCGTGTTGGTGTCGTTCAGCTACTGCTGTCTCCTCGACATGGACCCCAAACAAGCCCTGGCCTACGCCGAAGAAGCCGTGGCCCTCGACGGCGACGACGCCGAAGCCCTGTTGGCCAAGGCCGCCGCCCTCTTCGATCTCGGCCGCGCCGACGAAGCCAAAGCGTCTGCCCAAGCCGTGGTGCAAGCCGACGCCAACGTCGCCGAAGCGCATTGGCTGCTGGGTCGCATCGAACTCGCCATGGGCGACGAGGCCGCCGCGAAAAACCGCCGCGACCGCGCCATGGGTTTGGCGCCGGGGCTGTTTCCCGACCCCGTGCGCACCGACGCCGAGACCATGCGCAAGTTGCTCGACGACGCCAAAGACGAACTGCCTGACGTCATCGCCAACTTCATCGACAAAGCCGATGTGGCCATCCAAGACCTCCCCGCCAAAGACGGCTGGCAAACGGGCACGCCGCCGGGCACCAGCGTCGTCGTCGCCGACGGCAGCCTGACCCTGTTTCAGCGCAACCTCGAGCTTGAAGCCGACACCGAAGAAGCCTTGGTGGGCGTCATCGCCGACGCTGTCGCCCAAGAGATCATCACCTTCCTCGACCTCGACGAAGACGACCTCCTGGCCTGAGGCCCAACCGGCTGAGGTGCGGGGCGTGGATCCAGCTGTAACCGACTCGTCGGCTGCGCCGTTTCACAGGCATGGCCCACGCGATCGCCCTGTCCCCCGTCTCCCGCCGCCCGGCGTCAGCGTCTTCGCCGCTGTCGTGGTTGGCGACGCTGACCCACACGGGCAGCGCTGAAGGCGCGCCGGCCGCCGAGCCACCCCCTCCCGCCGAGCCTGTGGTATCAGAGCGTCCGAGCCCCAACCCCAGAGCGACATTGGCCGAAGAGCACGCCGCCACCGCCCAAGACTCCACCGACGTCAGCGACGAGTCGCTGATGGACGCCTATTGCGCCGGTGACATCCAAGCCTTCAACCAACTCTTCACCCGCTTCACCGACCGCCTGGTGCGTTTTTTGACGAGCATGGTGGGCCGCGAGAAGGCCAAAGACCTCACCCAGCTGACCTTCATGAAGATTCATGAAAACCGGCATCGCTATCAGTCGGGCAAGAGTGTGGCGGCGTGGTTTTTTGCCATCGCCCGCAACAACGCCCTCGACTACGTGCGCTCGGCGCCCAAGCGTCGTGAAGTCTTCGGCCTCGAGGTCGAACAGGGCAAAGACGCCCCCAGCTTTGACCGGCTGCGCGATGCGCAAGTGCGAGATGCGCTGGCCAAGCTCACCGAAGATCAACAAAAGGTCATCCAGCTGCATTGGTTCGCCGACCTCACCTTCGATGAGGTGGCGCAGGCGGTGGGGGCTTCGCCGGCGGCGGTGCGCGTGCGCGCCCACCGCGGCTACGAAAAACTGCGCGGCCTGCTGGCCGAGCTGCACGCGGAGGTGACGTCGTGACCGACTCCATCGACGATCTGCGCGCACAACTGGGCCCTGCTCCAGCCGCGCACACCAACGACGACGCCGTGTTCGATTTTTCGATGCTGCAGGCGTCCATCGAACAAGACCTCGACGACAAACAGGGGCCGTGGCGCAAGTCGAGTGCTCTGTCGCGGTACTGGCCCAACGCGCTGGCGGTGCTCTTCGCCCTCGGCGTGATGTTCGTGAAGCCGATGACGGCGCCAGAGACCACCTGGCTGTGGGTGGCGTCGATCATGGGCGCGTTGAGCGTCATCGTCTGTGCGGTGGCCGTTGGCATGGGTCCCTCGCGACCTGGCCGTGCGGAGACGTTGTCAAAGCTGGGCCTCACCTTGGCGGTGCTCTCGTTGGTGTTTGAAGGCATCGTTGGCATTGCGTCCTCGCAAGAGGGGCTCGGCAAGATCGGGCACTGCACCGCCAGCCTCTTTGCCTTCTCTGTGCCGCCGCTGGTGCTGCTGGGCGTCATGGCGTGGCGGGCCAAGGCACCACTGCGCAAGCTGCACGGATTGGCGCTGGCCACGTCGGCCATGGCCGTCGGCGGCGTGACCGTGTGGCGCCACTGTGCGCACGACGGACTGGTGCACGTGATGGTGTCGCATGTGGCGCCCATGGCGCTCGGCATGGGAATCGGCGGCATGGTGCTGTTCAAGCTGCTACAACCCAAGAAAGTGCAGTGGACCACGCCAAATTGAGGTCGCCGCGCATACACGCCCGCCCGAGGAGCACCCCAGATGAGGTGCTCCATTTGTGCGTGGGAATCACGAAAAGCTGAAATATATCAGGCACTTGACCGATATACGTCGACGGATGCTGTGGCACGTTCCGACCCGTCACATTGGCGAGGTGCGTCTGGCGATCCCCCACCAGTCGGCCCCGCAGCAGGAGGCCCCATGTTCTCGTCCCGTCGCTTGTTTGCGCCTGTTTTTGCCGGAGCGCTGTCGCTGTCGGCCGTGTTTGGCTGCGGATCCGAACACGACCTCAGGCTCCTCGACGAGGCCAGCCAGGGGCAAGCCATCATCAACGGCGACGCCTGCAGCGAAGACGAGCAGCCCACGGCCGTGGCCATCCTCATCGACGCCGAAGTGTCGACGCCGTTTGGCGATCTCCCCATGAAGACCCCGGTGTGCACCGGCACGCTCATCGCGCCCGACACCGTGCTCGCGGCGGCGCACTGCATCGACGAAGAAGTCTTGTTGCAGCAGTTCTTCGGCTTCGGTGAAATCACCCGCATCGAGTTCTCCATCAGCCGCACCGCCGACCTCGCCTACTTGCACGAGGCCGCCGCTGGCATGGGCACGCCGCCCGACTTCCCCGACGACGCCATCACCGTGTCGAGCTTTGCCCTGCACGAGAGCTTCGACATCAACGGCTTTCAAGCCATCACGCAAAACAACCCCGGCCCCGGCGACTATTACGACGTCGCCGTGCTCTTCATGTCGGAGACCATCGACGACATCGAGCCCGAGGTGGTCATCACCGCCGACGAAGCCGACCAGCTCGTCGTCGACGCCACCGTCGAAATCGCCGGCTGGGGCAAACAAGTGCCCACCAGCGGCTTCGAACAGCCTCCTGCCGGCACCGTTGGCATCAAGGTGTGCGGCGAGAGCTTCATCAACGAAATCGGCGACACCGAGTTTCAAGTGGGCGACGGCCCCGACACCGTGCGCAAATGCCAAGGCGACTCCGGCGGCCCCACCTACATGCACGTCGAGACCGACCACGAGCGCACCCGTCGCGTCGTGGGCATCACTTCACACTCCTACGATGAGACCCTCTGCGAGCGCGGTGGCGTCGACACCAAGGTGTCGTCGTACCTCGAGTGGATCGACACCCAAATGCGGGCCGGCTGCTCTGACGACAGCCGGGTGTGGTGTGAAGAAGAGGGCATCATTCCGCCGTCGTTCTACGACCCACCAGAGCAAGAGCCCGACACCGCCGGCCCCGACGGCGAAGGCAACGGCGATGGCGATGACGACGACACCGAAGGCTGCAACAGCCAAACCGCCCGCGGTGGCCCTGCGCCGGTGTTGAGCTTGGCGCTGCTGGGCCTTTTGGGTCTGCTGCGTCGTCGTCGAGCGTAGCGAACGCCGCTCGACATGAAATGCGCGCCGCTGCACAGATGTTGTGCGGGGGCGCGTTTTTCGTTTGTCGACGCCACCGACCGCCAAATGCAGGTATAAGTCGACCACTGCAGGAGCCGACATGACCCTCGACAAAGACGCCCTCAAAGCCCAACTTGGACAGCTCTTCGTGTTCGGCTTTCCCGGCACAGAGCTCGACGACGAGAGCAAGCGTTTGCTCACCGAGACCAAAGCGTCGGGCGTCATCTTGTTCAGCCGCAACATCGAGTCGCTCGAGCAGGTGGTGGCGCTGAACCAAAGCATTGTCGCGTTGGGCGACGAGGTCCATCCGCCGCTCATCAGCGTCGACCAAGAAGGCGGACGCGTCGCTCGCTTGCGTGGCATCTGCACCGACGTGCCGTCCATGCGTGCCTTGGGCCAGAAGTCGCTCGACGACGAAGACCTGCCCTACCGCGTCGGCGCCATGATGGCCCGTGAGTTGTCGGCGTTGGGCTTTCACCTCGACTTTGCGCCCGTCGTCGACGTCGACACCAACCCCGACAACCCCGTCATCGGCGAACGCAGCTTCTCGCGCGACGCCAATGAGGTGAGTGTGTTGTCGAGCAGCTTCATCCGTGGATTGCAGCAAGCCGGCGTCGCTGGCAGCGCCAAACACTTCCCCGGCCACGGCGACACCGACACCGACAGCCACACCTGTTTGCCGACGCTGCCGCACGATTTGGCCCGCCTCGACGACGTCGAGTTGCGCCCGTTTCGCGCCGCCATCGCCTCTGGCGTCGCCACCATCATGACGGCGCACGTGTTGTTTCCCGCCGTCGACGACACCTACCCCGCCACCCTCAGCGAGAAGGTGCTCGACGGTCTGCTGCGCCAGAAGCTGGGGTACCAAGGCGTCGTCGTCAGCGACGACCTTGAGATGGCGGGTGTCGCCGACCACTACGACGTCGAAGAGATGGCGGTGCGCGGCCTCAACGCCGGCGTCGACCTCTTCTTGGTGTGCCACACCCAAGAGAAGGTGCACCGCGCCATCGCCGCCGTCGAGAAGGCCCTCGACGACGGCACGCTCTCGGCCGAACGCGTCGCCCAGAGTTTGCATCGCATCCGCGACTTGAAGGAGCGCTTCATCGGGGCACCGGCGCCGCCGTCGTTGGACGAAGCGCAGACCATCGTGCGCTCCGCGCCGCACCTGAAATTGGCGGCAGACATTGCCGAAGAGGCTGCGGTGGATGCGCGTCCGCGGTCGTTCGTTGACGACGCCTAATCTTGCGCTCACTTTGTGAGCACAAGATTAGGGGAGACGATTCGCACCTACGGCATAGCCGTGGTGCAAATCGTCTGGGTGGTGGCGACGCGGCGGCGAAGCCGCGGTGCAGGTGATTAGGTGGGACCATTTGCGAAGCAAGTGGTCCTTGAGACGGCGACGACGGACAGTGGTGCCAGACCAATTTGCAGGGGCTGGCGCCTTTCCTGCCGAAACACAGGAAGGCGTCACCAGGTGTGCCGGCTACAAGGCGTGAGGAGCACACCGAAGGAGCGTACTTTTGGTACGTGACTGAGGGCGCACCGCAGCAACGCAGTAGACTGTGCGCCTGGGGGCGCCGGTCAATTGCCGAAGAAGGCGACTAGGTAGGCTGGGGTCATGACGTCGGGTGTCCCGAAGGGGCGGCCGCTCATGTCGAAGAAGGCGCCGTAGGGAAAGCCGGGCGTGAAGGTCAGGCCGGCGACGCTGCCGTCTTCGTAGGTGTACTCGGTCTTGTCGGAGCTGCCGTTGCTGTAGGTGAAGTCGATCTCTTCGATGCGGCCGCCGTCGTCGTAGTCGAGCTCGACCATCTCGTCGCCCCAGTCGATCTCGTCGAGGGTGTTGTCGTCGTTGTAGTCGAAGCGGTAGACGTCGGTGTTGTTGCTTTCACGGGTGACGCGGTCGAGCAGCTCGCCGTCCCAGTCGAACTCTTCGGTGACGACATCGGTGGACGTCCCCAAGATGGGCAACGTGTTGTCGGTGGTCGTCTCGAGTTCGGCAATCTTGCCGTCGGCGTAGTCGTATTCGCCGCGCACGTGGTTGAGGATGCCGTTGCCAAAGTCGACGTTGACGTCGTGCTGCTTCAGAGCGTAGCCATTGTCGGCGTCGAACTCGTATTCGATGGTCATGCTTTGGCCACCGCGGCTGGCGAGGGCTTCTTGCAGGCGTCCGTCGCTGTCGTAGTCGTATTCGAGGGTGAAGGTGTCGACGTTGTTGTCGAGCACGCGCACTTCTTCGATGCGGCCTTCGTTCCAGGTGAATTCGAGACGGGTGGCGAAGTCGCCGTCGCTGTCTTCGGTCTCGATTTCTTCGATGGTGCCGTCGTTGTTGTAGATGACTTTGCTGATGTTGCCGCCGGCGTGCTCCACCTCGGTCAGGCGCACCGAGGCGCGGCCGCAGGCGGTGGAGAGCATCGCGAAGACGGCGACGGCGCTCAGCAAGGCAAGACGGCGGGGCATTCGAAGAGTCACAGGGCACCTCATGGGGGGCGGCAAGAACTTGCCAGTTGGTCAGCAGACATCCCACCCCTCCTCCATGCAAACGCAATCGGCCGCCCCGTGCAACGCCCGTCTGCAGGATGTAGGTGTGCGGAGGTGCGCGTGGTGAAATGCAGCAATTGCGCCGCTAGGGTGCTGAAAAGTAAGTAAACATCATACACAAGTTGGAGAAGTCGCCTTCATCAGTCACGAAAACGTGAAGAGATGTGTCGAAACAACTGAAAATGGCGCGTGGCAGCGCTGCCAGCTATCGTGCACAACCTCGGGGGACGGATCTTGCCAATTGGCGCAACCGATGTAGGTGTAGGTCCGACAACCTTTTGCGAGACGCCAAGATCACCCTTGGCCCCCCTTGCCCTGGAACACGACATGAAACTGCACTCTTCTTTCGGCTTCGCCTGTTTGTTGAGCCTTGGCGCCATCTTGGGTGGCTGCGAGGCTTGCGAAACGCCTCCTGACGACCCCACCGAACCCGAGGTTCTGCCCACCGAACCTGAGCCCGGCGTGGGCCCTGACGACGACGGTGGCATCCCCAATGAACCCGACGCAGGCCCCGAAAACGAGCCCGAGCCAGATGCACCACCCAACTCGCGGGTGCTGTCGTACGACGGCGACAACCCCCTCGAGGTGTATTTCGGTGAAGAGCCCCGTCTGACCTTCCTCGTCGAAGACACCGCCGGCGCCGCCATCAACAACGCCCGCGTGCAGTACAGCTTCAGCGGCACCGGTGGCAGCTTGAACGTGGCGGAGTCGCGCTCCAACAGTGACGGCGAAGCCTCTGTCGTCTTCCGTGCTGGCAACAACGCTGGCTCCGGCACGCTGACGGTGTCGACCAACGGGTCCACCGGCGACCTCACCGTCGACATTGACGTGCTGCAAAACCCCATCGGCGAACTTGAAATCGCTGTCTCCTCCATCACCCGCATCCCATTGGCACGGGCTGAAGTCATGGTGTTCATGACGCCAGACGACGGCACGCCTCCGACGTGTGCAGAGCTGGCCGAAGCGGCGACCCTGCCGACGGCGACGTTCGCTGCGCCGTTCTCGATGTTGCCCGCCACCCAGCTGTACGAAGAAATCGACCACGGCTCGCGCGTGACGGCCTACGGCCTGGGCTACGACGAAGGCGACAACCTCATCGGCAGCGGCTGCTTTGAAGGCGTCTCCACCATTGGCGGCACGACGACTGAAATCGGCGTGGTGCTCGCGCAGCTGCCCACCATCGTCGAGGGCGAGTACGACGTGTTGGCGCAGGTCGACCTGGGCGTTGCTCTGCCTGACCCCTACGACACCTACGTGACGACGACGACGGCCATTCTGGCCGACCCTGCCGGCTACGCCGCATACCAAGCACTCCTGCAACTCGACCGCAACCTCGGCACCAGCTTCATGAACGGTGGCGCTGCGACCTACGAGGAAGTCAGAAACGGCACCACGTACGCCACAGACGGTTCGTGCGTGATGAGCACGTTCAACGTGTGGTGCACCGTGAAGAACTTGGCGCAAAACACGGCCGTCATGAATCTGCCGGCGGGTGTCTATGAAGACGTGACCCTGATTGGTGGCGACATCGATGGGCTGATTCGCGAGTTTGAGGTCGGCAACCACGTGAACTTGGAGCAGCGCGAGCGCAACGGCGACATCTACGACGTCACCGAGCAATGGAAAGACTTGGTGTTCACCTGGACCCGCGGCTGTGCCGACCCAGGCGACCTCGACTGCGTGCGTCGTCCGTTCGTCGTCGACAACACCGAATACACCATCGTGCAGAGCAACACCTATGGCGCGCAGTTGTCGCACGACCCCGAGGGCATGAGCACGGAGCGTTTCCGTCTCAACGCTGAACCCCACGGCATGAGCTTCTCGTACGGCACGGTGCTGGTCATCGCTTTGAACGAGCTGGTGTTCCCGTCGCTGCCACCCAACATTGCAGGCCACTCGCTTGAAGAAGTCATTCTCAACATCATCAACTGTGAGAACCTTGGCATTTGGATCAACTCCAACACGGGCGTCCCTGCAGCTACGGCAGAAACCGCATGTGTAAGTGGTGTGAGTGCTTTGACCTCGTTCGCTGAAGGGGAACTCCTCGATCTGCAGTTCGGCTCCACCGACCCCACCGTTGACATCAAAGGCCAAGAAGGTCTGTACAGCGCGGGCCACATGATCTTCACCGATGAAGACCTCAACCTCGAGGCCGAGACCGTCGCTGCCTACAACTTCACCATGGGCTGGAACGACCCAGACGACCCCGACGCCACCGCCGACATCTCCTCGCCCATCACGGGTGATGGCCGCTTGGCGGCGTCGGACTGCACCAACGAATCCGGCGCCACCGGCTGCCTCGACACCGAGAGCTGCCAGCCGATTCCCCACTACTTGAAAGTGGCCCTTGCCGAATACGACTGCCGTCCAGCGACGGGCGACACGGTCGGCGAAGGCGACTGCACCGAAGACGCCGACTGTCGCTCTGGTCTGTGCATGCCTGACGGCAAATGCTTCTTGCGCTGCGACAACAACGACGATTGCAGCACCGACACGTGCGGCTTTGTCGACGACGTTCTCGACATCAGCCACGTGATGACGGGCCTGACCGACGCTTCGGTGTTCGGCTGCAAACCCGCCACGCAAGTGCTGTGCGAAAACACCTGTGGCTTCGAAGCCCAATGGGCCAACGACGGCTACTGTGACGATGGTGGCGAAGGCTCCGACTTCGCTGTCTGCGACCTCGGCACCGACTGCGGCGACTGCGGCCCGCGCTAGTCGAGTCGTGTTCCAGGCGAACTGGCCCTCCCTTCGGGGAGGGCTTTTTCGTGCCTGTTGTGCACGCCGACCATTGAAAAACCCATGCGGCTTTCAGATGATGCGCCGTTCGCCTGCGCAAGCAGGTGTGGCTGCGAGGCACATTCCGCAGCAAGGGAGGCGCACATGGAAGCGCAAGAGATGATCGACCTCTGCAAACAACACACGCTCTTCACGTGGACGGCGTCGGGCAGCGTCGACCCCGTCCCCGTTGAGCGCGCCGAAGGCGTGTACTTGTACCAGCCCGACGGCAAACGCATCCTCGACTTCAACAGCCAGCTGATGAGCGTCAACATTGGCCACAGCCACCCCAAGGTCGTGGCCGCGATGAAAGAAGCCGCCGATGGCCTCATCTTCAGCTGGCCTGGCAGCGCCACCGAGCCACGCGCCAAATTGGCCAAGCTCCTCGCGGACCTCCTGCCTGGCGACTTGAACACCTTGTTCTTTGCCAACGCCGGTGCCGAAGCCAATGAGAACGCCGTGCGCGCCGCACGCCAGTTCACGGGCAAACAGAAGATCCTCACCCGCTACCGCAGCTACCACGGCGCCACCAACCTCTGCATGCAGCTGACGGGCGATCCTCGACGCTGGCCCAATGAGCCCGGCGGCCCCGGCTTCGTGAAGGTGATGGACCCGTGGCCCTACACTTACTCCTTCGGCGAGAACGAAGAGGAGATCACGCAGAACAACCTGACGTACCTTGAAGAGGTCATCCAATACGAAAACCCCGACAGCATCGCTGCGTTGCTCATCGAGACCATCACCGGCACCAACGGCGTGCTGCCACCGCCCAAGGGCTACCTCGAGGGCGTGCGCGCCTTGACCGAGAAGTACGGCATCTTGCTCATCTGCGACGAGGTCATGGCTGGCTTTGGCCGCAGCGGCAAGATGTTTGCGTTTGAGCACGGCGGCATCGTCCCTGACATCGTCACCATGGCGAAGGGTTTGACGTCGTCGTACGTGCCCCTCGGCGCCATGGCCGTGCGCGACGACATCGCCAACTACTTTCGCGAAAACGTCTTCCCCGGCGGGCTGACCTACAACAGCCATGCTTTCTGCTGCGCGGTGGCGCACGCGACGGTGTCGACCCTCGTCGACGAGGGCATGGTCGAAAACTCCGCCAAGATGGGCGCCGTCATGCGCGCCGAGATGGACCGCCTGCAAGCCAAGCACCCGTCGATGAAAGAAGGCCGCAACATCGGTCTCTTCGGCATGATCGACTTGCAGAAAAACAGCAAAGGCGAGCGGCTCGCGCCCTACAACGGCACCTCCGAAGCCATGGGCGCCCTCGGCAAACACTTCAAAGAGCAGGGCCTCTTCACCTTCGTGCGCTGGGGCAGCTTCATGTGCAACCCGCCGTTGTGCATCACCGAAGAGCAACTCAAAGAAGGCTTCGCCATCATCGACGCCGGCCTCGACATCACCGACAAATTTTTCGAGGGGTAGGTCGAGAGACAGCCGACGTTGACGACGTCACCGCTGAAAAAGCCCCCTCCGTCGAGGGGGCTTTTGCTTGGCAGGTGATGCACCAATATGGGATACAAGGCCCATGCACACGTCATCGCTCTCGCTTCGTTTGCTGCCACTGGCAGCGCTCCTCTCGCTATCAGCATGCGTCGGAGGCGAGACGCCTCCCGTCGACGACGGACCCGACAGCTGTGTCCCCGGCGCGGCGGCGCTGTGTGCTTGTGCCGGCGGTGTCCCCGGCGTGCAGGTGTGCACCGACGACGGCACCTTCGATGAATGCGTCTGTGATGCGCCCGCTGAGCCGGAGACATCAGAGCCAGAGTCGTCGGAGCCAGAGACGTCAGAACCGGAGACAGGCGAGCCAGAAGCCACCGACGGAGGCACGGCCGAGCCGGAGACGTCAGAACCAGAGACATCAGAACCCGAAACCTCTGAGCCGGATGTGGCGCCGGGCGCCTGTGACGACGACGAATACTTGGCAGGCGGCACTTGCCATGCGTTGACGACGTGCACCGAAAAGGAGTTTGAGTACCGCTCGCCGACGGCGACGTCCGACCGCGATTGTCGTCCTGAGTTTTGCGTGATGGGGCGCGACCCGACCACGCCGTGCATGCAGGCGACGGCGGTAACGGTGAGTGGCAACCTCTCTGAGTGTGCGGCCGATGAGGCGGGGCGCGTTCATTGCTGGGCTGGTGGCAGATTTGAATACGTCCCAGACAACTTGGGTGTCGTCGTCGACCTGTTCGGCAGCGACGACCACGTTTGCGCGTTGAACACAGACAATCAGTTGAGCTGCTGGGAGCGCATCAGTGGCGACCTCGTTCCGTTGCCCTTCGGTCTCGACGACATCATCGAGGTGTCCACCAGCGAAGACACCGTTTGCGCTATGCAGTCGAACTTGTTGACTTGCGTTCGCTTGGACGCGGGCACTGCAAACGACTTCAATCCCAACGCTGGGAGCTTCCAGCGGCATGGGCAAACCTATTCCACTGGCAGTAGGTGTTGGCTGGACGACGATGGTTGGGCGTCTGGGTCCTACGACTACGCTGGACTGCCGACGAGCAACATCATCGGTGTACGGTGCAACGGCACCGAGGTTTGCGCGTTGTCCGCAGATGGAGATCGGGTTTGCCAGTTGCGCGACAACCCACCAGAGACGACCGCAGGCGTCGCCTCGTTCATCGCCGGGAGCTCGGCAGCGGTAACGACGAACGGTGCCGTCCGCAGCCTGTTTGTGGATGATGTTCGTCGGTGGCCCATGAACCGAACCCCATGGACGTTTGCCGCGGGCGGCAACCGTTTTGACGGCGTTCTCATCGGCCTCAACGCCGAGGGCTTCATTGGGTTCATCCACGACTACGACGACGTCCCGCCGTTTCCGCCGTCGCGCTGCGACCACGACGAATACGACGATGGCACCGGCTGCCAGCGTCTCACGCAATGCACAGCATACGACTACCAGTCGACGCCGCCGTCGATGACCCACGACCGCGTGTGCACGACGCTGACGGTGTGTGGCGACGGCGAGACCGAAACCACGCCGCCCACCGAAGACAGCGACCGCGTCTGCAACTGATGGTCAGGTGTCGTCGTCGTCGTTCGGCTGCGGCCGGTGGTGTGCGGTCATCCCTCTGAGGAAGTACCGCACCACTTGGTCTTTGGCCGGCCGAAACTGTCGACTGCCCGGCTTGCGAAACAGCGCTGTCAGCTCGGGCTTGCTGATGGTCATGCCGCCGGCTTTGATCATGGCGAGCACGTCTTCTGCGCGGAGGGCCAAGGCGATCTTCAGCTTCGCCAAGATGAGGTTGTTGGTCAGCTGTTTTTCAGGTGCTGGCTGCGGCCCGTCCCGTCGGCCGCGTTTTTCGATGATGAAGCCGTTGAGAAACGACGCCAGCTCGACGTCGGCGAGTTCGACGCGGTCATCGTCATCGTCTTTTTTGAGCCAGGCGCAGACTTGCGTGCGGCTGACGGTGACGTCGGCATGGGCAAAGCACGCGATGACCTTGTCGTCGTTGAGGTCAAAGGCATAGCGGACGCGGCGGAGGACATCGTTGTTGTTCACGTTCTCCTCCTATCGACCCGCAGCGCAATGCGACAGAGGATTCGACCCGTCTCACGAAGAACGTCGGGGTGGGTCGTCGTCGACAAATGCCGCCCACAGCCACACGCCATGCATGGCCAACGCGCAAAGCGCGCCCCACCACGGCGCCATGCCCATGAAATAGAAGACGTGCATGCCCACCGAGTGCAGGATGGCCGCCGTGCTCCACGTCGCCACCGAAAAACGCAGCCACGGCCGCAGTGACGTCGACGCACGACGATGCAGAACAAACCACAGCGGGCCCATGACGAGGTTCAGCGACGGCAACCACAGCAGCGGGTGGTCGCGCCACAGCTGGCGATACGACCACGCCTTGCCCAGTGTCCACAGCCATCGCTCGACGACGAGCGGATCAGACGGTGGGCCCGCGGTGTAGACGCTTGGCACCAGCATCAGCAGGGGAGACACCAGGGCGAGCAGCGGAAGAAACGGTGGCAGTCGACGCATGCCGGGCGATGTGCACGGCGCTTGCCAAGGTAGACCTCAACACGGACAGCAGCTTGTCGTCGACGGTGGGTCTTCTTGCGCATCCGGCGTACAGCCAGGTGCACCTAATGCACATCCACTGCGCACAAACAAAAGCCCCTCGTGAGAGGGGCTTTGTCGTCGGGGGCTCGTGCAGACGGGTGCTACAGCAAGTTGGCCGCGATCTCCGCCAGCTCAGAACGCTCACCTTTGGTGAAGGTGATGTGGGCGGCAATCTTCTCAGCGCGGAAGCGATTGACGACGTGAACGAGGCCATTGTTGGTGGCGTCGACGTAGGGGTTGTCAATCTGCGAGGGGTCGCCGGTGAGCACGATCTTGGTGCCTTCACCCGCGCGGGAGATGATGGTCTTCACCTCGTGCGGCGTGAGGTTCTGGCTCTCGTCAACGATGAGGTATTGGCTGGGGATGGAGCGGCCCCGGATGTAGGTCAGCGGCTCAATCTCGACGACGCCCATGTCGACGAGCTCGCGGTACGACCGGCCGTGTTTCTTGTCGCGGGCGGTGAGGCCCATCAAGAATTCCATGTTGTCGAAGATGGGCTGCATCCACGGGTTGAGCTTTTCTTCGACGTCACCGGGCAGGTAGCCGAGGTCTTTGCCGAGGGGGAAGATGGGGCGCGACACCAACAGCCGTTGGTAGACGTTTTCTTCGGTGACCTTGGTGAGACCGGCGGCAATGGCCATCAGCGTCTTGCCGGTGCCGGCCTTGCCGACGAGGGTCACGAGTTTGACGTCTTCGTCGAGGAGGGCCTCCAGGGCACAGCTCTGTTCGCGGTTGCGCGGACGGATGCCCCACACGCCGTCTTTGAACGACGAGATGGGGTGCACCTCGGGCTCGGGGTTCATCTTCATGCGGCCGAGGCCGGTGTGGCGCGGGTTGGTCTCGTCGCGCAACACGATGAACTCGTTGGGCCCGTAATACGGGTCGGGCAGCGGCAGCTTGCCCTCGGCGAAGAACTGGTCGACCTGCTCGGCGGGCACGTCGATTTCGGTGATGCCTTTGTAGAGCTCGTCGTCGGCGATGCGCTCGGGCTCGTAGTCTTCGGCCAACAACCCCATGGCGTCGGCGCGAATGCGCAGGTTGGTGTCTTTGGTGATGAACACCACCACCTTGCGCGCGTAGGGGTCTTCTTTGTCTTGAATCTCTTTCTTCTGCAGCTCGAGGGCCACGGCGAGAATCTTGCTGTCTTGGCCCCGGTCGGTGGTGAGCTCGGGCGGCAGCGACTGCGTGGTGACGGCGACAAAGAGGTGCCCGCCGCGATCGAGCTGCACGCCTTCGGCGAGGCTGCCTTCTTCGCGCAGTTGGTCGAGGTAGCGGCTCACCTGCCGGGCGTTGCGTCCCAGTTCTGAGAGGTCTTTTTTGAAGTTGTCGATTTCTTCAACGACGTAGATGGGGATGACGACGTCATTGTCTTCAAACGAGAACAGCGCCCGCGGGTCGTGCAACAAGACATTGGTGTCGAGGACAAAAATCTTGGGAGAGCTGGTGCCCGCCTCCGCGTCTCCGTCGACGTCAGGTGCTGGCTCATTGGGCTTCTTCTCGAAGGCGCTGGTGCTCGTCATCGTTCCCCACTGGTGTGTGGTCTGCCACCGTCGGCCGACCACGTCTATGGTCACTCCATCGTCGGCGTCGTCGTTGACGTTGCAGATGGAAAAGCGTCCAACGGGTCTACCACCGTTTGAACCCCTGCATGCAAGTGTGCCCGCCATGTGCGTCGTCTGCTCGTGTGCGGGTCTGCAGTTCTGCTCGCTTGTGGGCGAATTGCCGCAGACCGCGATTTCGTCACATCCGTCTCTTTTGGGGTCGAACGTTCTGTGCTTAGGTGATGGGTGAAGCCGCCGCGCATCTCGTCGATGTTCAAGACTGACCGCGACGCAGGAGGACACCATGGGCCAAGAAGACCGCAGCACCCGTTACGAGATGAACTTTGAAGTTGTCTTTGACGACGGTGAGACCTTCATGGCCGGCCCTGTGGTGAACGTCTCCGAGACCGGGCTGTACATCGAGACCACCATGCCGCCCAAGGCGGGCACCATGGTGCGCATCACCCCCCTGCTGCCCGAAAGCGCTGGCCTGTTTGAGTTTGAAGCTGAAGTGGTGCGCAAAAACGAGCTCGACCTCGACGAGCACTTTGACCGCATCCCCGGCATGGGCGTTCGCTTCGTCAACATGACCGACGACGAAAAAGACCACCTGAAGGCCCTCCTGGAGAAGGCCAAGACCCGCGCCGAAACCGAGTAGGGGAGTCGCGCCGAAGGCGAGAGCGCATCCCAAAACCCAAAGAACGCGCTCGACGACGAATGCGACGCATTCGTCGCAACTCGACTCGCGAAGCGAGCCGGCCCTGACTACAGCGTCAGGCAGGTGTTTTTCAGCTCGGTGTAAAACTCGAGCGAGTAGATGCCGCCTTCACGGCCGATGCCCGAGCGTTTGCTGCCGCCAAACGGGGTGCGCAAGTCGCGCAAGAACCAGTTGTTCACCCAGGTGATGCCGACGTCGAGGGCGGCACTCGCCCGGTGCGCGCGGTTGAGGTCGTTGGTGAAGATGCTCGCGCACAGTCCGTATTCGGTGTCATTGGCGCGGGCGATGGCTTCATCGTCGTCGTCAAACGGTGCGATGTGGCAGATGGGGCCAAACACTTCTTCGCGACAGAACCGAGCGTTGTCGTCGAGGCCGACGGCAATGGTGGGGCAGAAGTAGCTGCCGTTTTGCATCTCGCCCTTCATGTTCACGGGCACGTCGCCACACAGCAGTTCGGCGCCCTCTTCTTTGGCGAGCTTGACGCACGACTTCACCTTGGCGTGGTGTTCGGCCGAGATGAGGGGCCCTGTCGTCGTCGTCGACTGCCAAGGGTCGCCCAACGTCAGTTGTTCGGCGCCTTTGACCATGCCCTCGACGTAGGCTTCGAACAGCGAGCGGTGCACGTAGATGCGCTCGGTGCACAAGCACACCTGGCCGGTGTTGGCGAACACCGAGCGCAGTCCGGTGGCGATGGCCACGTCGAGGTCGGCGTCGTCGAAGACGATGGCGGGGTTTTTGCCGCCGAGCTCGAACGACACCGGCTTCAACAAGTTGGCGGCGTCTTTCATGATGGCGGTGCCGGTGGCGCTTTCACCCGTGAAGGTGATGGCGTCGACGTCGGGGTGCTGCACCAACGCCTCGCCGGCGCTGCCAGGGCCGAAGCCGTGCACGACGTTGTACACGCCTTTGGGCACGCCAACAGCGTTCATCACTTCGCCGAGGAGGGTGGCGGTGTGCGGCGTCTCTTCAGACGGCTTGACGACGACGGTGTTGCCGCAGGCGAGGGCGGGGGCGACTTTCCAGGTCATCAACAACAGCGGCAAGTTCCACGGGCAGATGACGCCGACGACGCCAACCGGGTGGCGCGAGATGAGGTTGAGGGCGCGTTTGCCGTCGGGCGTTTGCATCTCGTACGTCTCGCCCGTCATGCGCAACGCGAGGTCGGCGAAAGCTCTGAAGTTGGCGGCGCCGCGAGGGATGTCAATCTTCGACGCCAACGACAAAGGTTTGCCGGTGTCGTCGATCTCGGCCTTGAGGAAGTCGTCTTGGCGGCGGTCGATTTCGTCGGCGATGGCCAACAACAGACGGCTGCGTTCTTGGTCGGTGAGCTTGCCCCACGGCCCGCGCAAGGCGGCCTTCGCCGCCTGCACCGCGTCGTCGACGTCGTCGGCCGTGGCCTCGGTGACGCCGAGGATGCGCTGGCCGTTCATGGGGTTGACGTCGTCAAACAGCTGGCCGCGTCCGTCGACGTAGGCGCCATTGATGAACAGCGGGAGCTTGTCTTTGGGCAATGTCGTCGTCATCAGCTCACCTCTCCGTCTTTGGTGACGATGCGTTTCACGTCGCGCATGGTGACGAATTCTTCGGCCAACGTCGGATGCACCCCGATGGTGGCGTCGAACTGCGCCTTGGTCGCGCCCGCCGTGAGGGCGACGCCGATGCCTTGGATGATTTCGCCGGCTTCAGGACCCACCATGTGCACGCCCACCACTTTGTCGGTGGCGTCGTCGACGAGGATCTTCATGAAGGTCTTTTCTTGCCGGTCGGTGAGCGTGAGCTTCAGGTGCCGAAACGTCGACGTGTACACGCGGACGCGGTCGTACTTGTCGACTGCTTCATGTTCACTGAGACCGACGGTGCCGACGTTGGGCTGGCTGAACACCGCGGTGGGAATGAGGTCGTAGTCGACGGGCTGACGACGGTCGCCGTACAACATGTGGGCGACGAACATGCCCTCGGCAAGCGCCACCGGCGTGAGCTCTTTTTTGCCGACGACGTCGCCGACGGCGAAGATGCTGGGCACGTTGGTTCTGAAGTCGTCGTCGACGACGATGGCGCCTTTGTCGTCGGTGGCCACGCCGGCGGCGTCGAGCCCCAGCCCTTGCACCTTGGGGATGCGGCCGATGGCAGCGAGGGCCACGTCGACGTGGTAGGTGCTGCGCTTTTTGTGCGGGTCTTCGACGTGCACCTTCAAACTGCCGTCGTCTTCTTTCTCGACCTCGGTGACCACGCGGTGGCAGTGCAGGTCGATGCCCTTCTTCTTCATCTCGTCTTCGAGGTGGGTGCGCACATCCTCGTCGAAGCCGGTGAGAATTTTGGGCCCGCGCAACAGCACGGTGACATCGGCGCCGAAGCCTTTGAAGATGCCAGCGAACTCGACGCCGATGTAGCCGCCGCCGACGATGAGCACCCGCTCAGGACATTTGTCGAGGGTGAACATGTCGTCGGAGACGCTGACGTGTTCGTGGCCCTTGCCGGGCACCGGTCGGGGAGTGCCGCCGACGGCGATGAGGATGTTTTGCGCCGTCACCGGCTTGCCGTCGACGAGGACGGTGTGGGCGTCTTGCAAGACACCTCGGCCGCGCAACAGTTCGACGCCGGCGTTGGTCAAGATGCGTTCGTAGATGCCGTTGAGACGTTCGATCTCTTTGTCTTTGGCGTGCATGAAGGCCCGCCAGTCGTGTTGGATGAGCCCCTCGACGGAGAAGCCATAGGAGCGGGCGTCCTCGAGGTCTTCGCGCACATGGCTGCCGTAGACCATGAACTTCTTGGGCACACAGCCGACGTTGACGCAGGTGCCGCCGAGGCGTCCTTCTTCGCACAGTCCGACTTTGGCGCCGAGGCTGGCGGCCATGCGGGAGGCGCGCACACCGCCGCTGCCGCCGCCGATGACGAAGAAGTCGTAGTCGAAGTTGTGGTCTGCAGACATGGGCACTCCTGTGGTGGCACGTCATAACAAAGCCGACGGGGGAGGCGAGCGGAGTTGGCCCCGGATGTAGGACAATGTCGGTGCATGGAGGCAGATGACGTCGACGATCTCGTCCTGCGGCGAATTCAGCAGAGAAGCAGAAAAAGGCGACCAGATTTTTGACTTGGCACTTTTTCTGTGACCAATTGGCTGTCACACGGGCAGAAGCCGATGGGAAACAGGGAGTTCCCGCCGATTTTGCACGTCAAGTGTGTCGCGTGGCGACAGGTGGATCCTGAGCGCCGATCAATGCGAAAACAGCAGTACGACGCGCGCCACGCGCGCATCGCGAGCAAAGAGGCAGACGCCATGAGCAAGACATCGAGCCCCTCCCACTGGACCAACGCCATCGTTGCCCTCGGACTGTGTGTGGGCGCCGGCGGCGGTTGGATGCTCGCCACGTCGTCTCCCGCCGAAGACGTGCCCACCACCGCGTTTGCACCGCTGCCCACCGGCGAAGAGACGGCTGTTGCCGCTGTCGCCAAGAACGACGTTCAAGCTGCATCCGTCGCCGCCCCCGCCGCCGCTTCTATTGCTGTGGCCCCCGCCGTCGAGAAGACGCCTGCCGCGGCGGCCGAAGCAGAGCCGACGGCCGCTCCTGCCGTGGCGGCGAATGCGGCCGCCCCCGTCGTCGTTGCTGCAGCACAACCCGCGCCCCAACTGCCCACGCTGCAAAAGCGCAGCATCACGGATCGCGTGCGTCCGGGAGAGACCCTGTCGGTGGCGTTGACCCGCCACGGCGTCACCATGGACGACGTCAACCTCCTCGTCGCTGGCCTCAAAGGCAAACTTGACGTGCGTGGCATTCGCCCCGGTGACAGCTACACCGTCGAACAAGTGCGCTTCACGTCGAGCGAAGACAACAAAGACCATGGCCTGGCCATGGACGTCTTCAAGTTCCGTCCGGCGGGCGTGCTCGGCGTGCCCACCGTGGTGCGCGCGGCCAAGAAGGTCGACGGCAGTGGCTACGACGTCGAGGAGCAGACCGCCAAAGTCACCACCAAGTTGGCCTCGGTGCAAGGCACGGTGAACTCGTCGCTGTACGTCTCCATGACCCAGCAAGGCGAAGGCCCGACGCTGGTGAACCGATTTGTCGACGTGTTCGGCTGGGACGTCGACTTCTACCGTGAAGCCCAACGCGGCGACACCTACAAGGCCATCGTCGAGAAGAAGTACGCCGAAGGGCGCTTCGTCGGCTACGGCAAAGTGCTCGCCGCCGAGTACGTCAACGCCGGCCACCAATACCGCGGGTTCAACTTCGTCTCCAAAGACGAAAAGGTGCGCGGGCTGTTCACCCAAGAAGGCCGCGCCATGGAAAAGACCTTCTTGAAGAACCCCATGGAAATCGCCCGGGTGACGTCGAGCTACGGCCAACGCTTTCACCCTGTGTTGCGCCGCATGAAGAAGCACAACGGCGTCGACTACGGCGCTCCGCGGGGCACCCCCTTTTGGGCTGTGGCCGACGGCACCGTCGTCAAAGCCCACTACAGCCGCACCGCAGGCAACATGATCGTGCTGCGCCACAACAACGGCTACACCACCGAGTACTTCCACGCGACGCGCTTCGCCAAAGGCATCAAAGTCGGCGCCAAGGTCAAGCAGCGCCAGGTCATCGCCTACGTCGGCAACACCGGCCGCTCCACCGGGCCGCACTTGCACTTCGGCATGCGCAAAAACGGTGGCCACGTGAACCCCGCCAAACAGCGCTTCCCCGCTGCGAAGCCGGTGCCCAAGGCCTACCGGGCCGAATACAAGGAGGCCATCCAAGACCTCCTCGCCGAGCTGGAGGCCATGGAGAACTCCTGAGTTCGACCGCCCTTGCCGACGAGAAACGCCCACCGCTTGGTGGGCGTTGCGTTTTCACACACCCAAGATACCGTTGACGTCCCAAGGGGGAATCATGCGCTTTTTGTCGTGTCTGTTCGCCGTCGCCTTCAGCGTCGTCTTTGCCACTCCTGTCGCCGCCCAAGCCGACCGACGGCTGCCCTACCAGGGGACGTTGGAGTTCAACGGCGACCCCGTCACCGCCGACGTCGAGATGGAGTTTGCGCTGTTTGCCACCGCCTCTGGGGGCAGCGCCCTTTGGACGCACACCCAGACGGTGCCCGTCGCCTCCGGCTCGTTCTCTGTGGTGCTGGGCGAGCAAGCGGCGTTGCCGGATGCCGTCGTCGAGCAGGCCCGGCTGTACCTGGAGGTGCGCGTCGCCGGTCAGCTTCTCAACGGACGCCAGCCCCTCTTTGCCGCGCACCAGCTGGCCGACCCGCCGGGTGAATTTCGTGCTGGCTCCGTCAACACCGGCCCCGTCGACGCCACCTCCGTCGTCGCCGACAGCGTCGACACGTCGTCGCTGACGACGGGGCGAGCGACTCTGAACGACACCACCGGCGGCGCACTGGGATGGAACGTGGTGATGGACATTCACGGCCCCCACGGTGCATTGCGCCATGTCGGGGGCAACGTCCTTTACGGCCTGCACGGCAATGGCAGCTTCTATTGGCTGAACACGGAGAACGACCTGTACGCCATGTGGCTCAACCGCGACGGCACGTTGAACGTGCGCAACACGGTGCAAACGCCTTCGATTCAGTTGGCCAATACGTCTGCCATTCGCGGCATTCAGTCGGGCGAGGACGGCGTGTCTTGCGCCTCCAACGCGGGGCAAACCACGTCGGGAACCGTCACCTTTCCGGTTGCGTTTGCCAACAAACCCATCGTCACCGTGACCCCCTATGTGCAGTACGCCGGGTGGTGCACGCAGGTGCGCTTGACCGCGGTGTCGACGAGCGGGTTCACCTGGCAGGGGTTTGGTGTGGGCAGCACCAACGCGACACCCTGCGGCTGTGTGCACTGGATGGCCATTGACCAATGACCTTCCGCTGATCTGGCCCGCTGCACTCGACGAGAAACGCCCACCGCACGGTGGGCGTTGCGTTTTCACACACCCAGGATACCGTAGACGTCCCAAGGGGGAATCATGCGTTTTTTGTCGTGTCTGTTCGCCGTCGCCTTGAGCGTCGTCTTTGCCACTCCTGTCGCCGCCCAAGCCGACCGACGGCTGCCCTACCAGGGGACGTTGGAGTTCAACGGCGACCCCGTCACCGCCGACGTCGAGATGGAGTTTGCGCTGTTTGCCACCGCCTCTGGGGGCAGCGCCCTTTGGACGCACACCCAGACGGTGCCCGTCGCCTCCGGCTCGTTCTCGGTCGTGTTGGGCGAACAAGCGGCGTTGCCGGATGCCGTCGTCGAACAGGCCCGGCTGTACCTCGAGGTGCGCGTCGCCGGTCAGCTGCTCAACGGACGCCAGCCCCTCTTTGCCGCGCACCAGCTGGCCGACCCGCCGGGTGAATTTCGTGCTGGCTCCGTCAACACCGGCCCCGTCGACGCCACCTCCGTCGTCGCCGACAGCGTCGACGCCTCGTCGCTGACCACCGGGCGCGCCACCATGAACGACAACACCAACGCGGTCTTCGGTTGGCGGGTGGTGATGGACATCCACGGACCGCACGGCGCGTTGCGCCACGTTGGGGGCGACATCCTCTACGGACTGCACGAAAACGGCTCCTTCTACTGGTTGAACACCAGCAACAGCGAGTACGCCATGTGGCTCAACAGAGACGGGACATTGAACGTCCGCAACACGGTGCAAACGCCGTCGCTCGAGGTGGGCAGCACCCCTCCCATTCGCGGCATTCGCACCGGCACGGTCGGCAACTGCGGAACGCCCGACAGCGCAGGACCAAGCGGATACGTGTCGTTTGGCGGCACCTTCGCCAACGTTCCGCACGTGTTCATCACCGTCAACGAGCCCGACTCTGCCGGATGCGTCAGCATTCGCACCGAGGGCATCGACCAAAACGGCTTCAACTGGCGAGGCTACGTCGGCGGCACGGGCGTCAACTGCCAATGCTTCAACTGGATGGCCATTGACCAATGAGCGCGCCGCGCCGCGGCCGACGTCGTCGACGCTGACGTATGAACGGCTGACGCAGGACGACGTCGGCGCCTTTGTTGGGTTGGCGCAAGACGCGCACATCCGTCGGTTTCTCCTCGACGCACGTCGGACGCGGCCTTCGAGCACTCAAGTCGAGGGTGATCTCGCCCCTGGAGGGCACGTTCGTCCGATGAAGCCGTCGGCCACGTTGCACAGGCAAACGCAGTCTCACTGCGACCCTTGCACCGGAGCCGTCATGCCATCTGCCCTTCGCCTCTTGCTCGCCGCCGTCTTGGTCACACTGCCCGCCTGCTCTGCCGACAAGCGCAAGGTGGAGGCGGTGAACGGACTGCCGTTCGACGTCACCCTCGTCGTGCACGCCGGCGGAGAGGCGAAAGACATCGTCGTCCCCTCAAAGGGCAGGGTGCCGCTTGACGACCCCGGTGCCGCCTCATTCGAGGTGAAGATGCCCAACGGACGCACCTTCAAAAACGGATCGCTGAAAGCGCTAAAGGGCGACGCCTCTGAAACGTGCACCACGTTCATCAACGTCGCGGGGTCGGCGTCGATCCACAAGATCGAAGTCGCCTACGGCATCGGACACAACCGCGTCGTCGACCGCATCGACGGGCGCGTCGTGAAGAAGCTCTGCGCGCCCTACAACCTGCACACCGACCCACCGCCTGAAGCCGTCTCGGTCGAGAAGGGCAAGATGTTCGCCGACACCACCTGGGTGCGCACCAACGGCGACGGCGATTGGATCGAAGTGGTTCGTGGGACCTACACGCGCAACAGCTTGAACCCCAACGACCGCATCGGACCGTGGAACATCCTCCTCCACGTCGTCGAGAACGCCCCCCAACACCCGGCTCTGCCGAGCTTCAAAGCCGGCGCACTGGCCTCGTGTGATGTGTTGCTCGACCTCGACGAACAGCCCAGCCCCTTCGACAAGACCAAGCTGCTGGTGGAGTCGCCCCGCAAGAAGTGCAAACGGCAAACGGTGGCATTGTTCAACAAGTTGAAGTGACCGTCGTCAGCTCTCAGACAGAATCTTCAACGCTTCACTCTGCCGCTTGCCTTTGTCGGCGAGGGCGTCTTGCGAGATGACGTGCTTTTGCTGGAGTTTGTCGAGGTACTCCAACGTCATCTCACCGCCGGAGGGCATGACGAACACCCCGCACAACGTGGCCTTCTGCGCGAGGGTCTCGACGAGGCGAGACTCCAGCTGACAACGGCCGTGGGTGATGAAGGTGACCACCACTTCTTTGGGGCTTTCGCGCATGAGGCGCGCGAGCTCGCGGTCGAGGTCGCTGAACACGCGGGTGGGGTTGCGTCCGCGCTCGGAGCGAAAGCAAAGCAGATAGGGAATGCGCAGCTTGCTCGACGACAACTCCTGCCGCTCGTACATGCGGGAGTCGAAGAACCGCAGCCACACCGCTTCACCCCGCAAGGTCATCTTCTTGGCGAGTGCCAAGGCGAGGCCGCGGGCGAAGACGGTGCGCAGGCCGCGCATGGAGGCGCTGGCGTCGATGAGAATGTAGTGCAGGCGCTCGCGCTGCGTGTTCTGCTTTTCGCGGCCGTAGTAAAAAAGCTCGTTGTCGGCGTAGCGGCGATCGAAGAGGTCGTCGTCGAACGCGAGTTCGGAGGGCAGAAGCCCGTCGAGGTTGCCTTGGGTTTCGATGGAGGCGTAGCCGTCGATGGAGAATGTTTGCACGCCCGAGGAGCGCTTGGTCTCCAACACCGAGGGGATGAGGTCGAGGGAGAAGTTCACGATGTCGTGCACTTCGGGGGTGACCAACGCGCGGTACAGATCGAGCAGGTCGGTGGCGTCGCCCATGCCTTGGGCGCCTTTGAACATCTCGAGCAGCTTGAGGGTGTCGAGGTCGACCTGCTCGAGGCTGACGCGAATGCGGGTGCGGGCGTCGACGATGGTGCGCAGCGTCGACAACACCTCTTGCGCGACGTTCTCGTTGAGGAAGTGCGCGGGCTCGAGCCCCTCGTAGGTGTTGACCGTCAACGGAAGCTTGCGGTTGTGGCCCTTGCGAATGAGGGCGCCTTGCACAGGCTCGATGACCTTGGCGATGACGGCGGCGATGAGTTCGTCGGCGAGAGAACCGGCCGCTGCCTTTTGCGCCAACTCCGAGCGGGCGAGGTCGGTGAGCATGCTCTGGTAGCGCTCGAGGAGCACGTCGACCTGAGGGTCGATGCGCAAGGCGCCCTTGTCGACGGCGAGGCGCAGGCTGCGCTGGCGGGCTTTGATGACGATGCCCGTGCCCACCATCTGGGTGAGGATGAGGCCGATGTCGTGCACCAAGAAAAACGGCAATCCGAGGCCGAGCCCGTCGAGAAGGTTGTGCCAATGCGCGGCCCGCACCAGCACCATGGGGTTTTCGGCGAGCACGCGCGAAAAGGCGAGGCTGCCGAGCTCACGCTCGACGGTGACGGGGTCGGTGTCGAAGACGGTTTGGGTGTTTGCCGAGACCACGGCCCTGACTACCACGCCCACCTGCACGTCGACAACGTCGTCGTCGATGAGGCCGGTTGTGCGCTACCATGGCGCCATGAGCAATGTAGAGCTGGCCCAGCTGGGCGACGTCAAGGTCTCATGGGAAGGACGCACCGTGTTGGTGTTTAACGGCGTGACCGAGCCGCTGCGCAGCCGGCTGTTGGTGGCGGGCGTGCTCTTGTCGATGACAACGGCGCTGGCCTACGCCGCCTTTGTGCAGCTGCAGGTCGACATGAGACCGCTGGGGATGCCAGTGGCGTTGACGGCCCTGGGGGGCGCCGGCCTGTTGGTGCTGGTTGGCACGGCGCAGAACGCGAAACGACGTCGTCGACGGGAGTTGCGGGTGCAGGGGCACGACCAATCTGTTGTGGTCGACGGGCAGAGCATCCCCTTTGACCAGGTGCGCTTGCTCAATGACCGTGGACAGCTGTTTTTGCACGACGGACGTCGACAGTGGGTGCTGGGCGAGGGCGACGACGTCGCCAGGGTGACCAACGCCGTGCGCGGTCTCGGTGTCGACGTCGCCGAGTAGCGGCTGTCACAACACGCGCTGGATGATTTCCTTGGCCATCTCCACCCGCCCGAAGGGCGGCATGAGGTAGACGCCTTGGACGCGGTCTTTCAGCTTGGCGAGCGCCTCGGCCGCGATGGCGACGCCTTCGGCCTGTTGGGCTTCTCTCGACGCCGTTGCGTTCTGCATGCGGGCGCGCACGTCGTCGGGAATGCGCATGCCCGGCACGTTGTGGTGCAAGAACTCGGCGTTCTTCGTTGACGCCAACGGCAAGATGCCGATGAGCACCCGCAAGTCGAGGTGGGCGGTGGCGTCGAGAAAACGCTGGAGCACGTCGGGGTCGAACACCGGTTGGGTCATGACGAGTTCGGCGCCGGCCTCGACCTTTTCTTCAAGGCGCCGGATCTCGCGGTCGAAGTTGAGGGCGGCGGGCTCGGCGCCGGTGGCGAGCACAAAGGAGGTGTGGCTCTCGTCGCCAGGGATGGCTTTGCCGGCAGGGTCAATGCCTGCGTTGAGCCCTCGCGCCATGGCGAGCATGCCGGGGCTGTCGAGGTCGAAGACGGCGGTGGCGTCGGGGTAGTCGCCCACCTTGGGGGGGTCGCCGGTGATGACGACGAGGTTGCGGATGCCCAAGGTGTGCGCACCCAACAGATCAGACTGCAAGCCGAGCAAGTTGCGGTCGCGGGCACAGAAGTGCACCAGGGGCTCGACGTCGGTCTCGTCGAGGACACGCTTGGCAAAGGCGATGTTCGACATGCGCACCGTCGCCCGCGGACCATCTGGAATGTTGACGACGTCACAGACGCCCTGCAGAGCGCGCACGCGTTCGATGCTGGCGTCGACGCTGAGGCCCTGTGGTGGGTTGAGCTCGACGCTGATGACAAAGTCGCCGTTGGCGAGCTTCTCGCCGAAGCGGGAGCGCTCTTGCAGGGGCACCTTGGCCCCGACGTCGACGACGACCTCGCCACTGAGCACCGAGCCGGTGCTGCTGATGGCGTCGCGCCAACGCCCTCCGCCCATCATGCGGGCGGCGCCGACGACGCGGCGCATGTGTTCGGGCCCTGTGCCGCAGCAGCCACCAAAGGCACGCACGCCTTTTTTGAAAGCACGGCGGGCGAGCACGCCGAAGGTCTCGGGCGAACTTTGGTACAGGGCGCGTCCGTCGACCGACTTGGGGTGGCCGGCGTTGGGCTGCAAGATGACGGGGAGGCCCACGTCGAGAAGCGCTTCGACGTGGTCGAGCAGACCTTCGGGGCCGAGCACGCAGTTGGCCCCGACGACGTCGACACCGAGGGCTTGCAAACGCTTGCCCACTTCTTGGGGGGTGGCGCCGTCTTTGGTGAGTCCGTCTTCTTGCAGCGAGACCTGCGCGACGACGGGAACGTCGGTGGCGTAGCTGGCCTCGACGGCGATTTCGAGTTCGCCGAGGTAGTGGAAGGTCTCAAACACCAGCAAATCGATGCCAGCGTCGGTGAGGGCTTTGATTTGGCGGGTGAACCCGTCGAGGGCCGCGCGTCGGGTGCGGGTGCGGATGAGGTCTTTGGGCAACAGCGTCGACGGGCCGACGCCCCCGGCGACGAAGCAGCGGTTGCCTGCTGCGCGGCGGGCGATGGCCACCGCGGCTTGGCAGATGTCTTCGACCTTGTCTTCGAGGCCGTGTTTGGCCAAGGCGATGGGATGCGTGCCGTAGGTGTTGGTCTGAATGACGTCGACACCCACGTTGACGTATTCGCGGTGCACCTCCTCGACGAGGTTGGGGTTCACCAAGCACAACTCATCGAAGCATTTGTTGAGGTACACGCCGCGCTCATACAGCATGGTGCCGGTGGCGCCGTCGAAGACCATGGGCGAGGTCTTGAAGACATCCAAAAAGGCAGCGGGCATTGGCGACGAGGTCACGTCCATCTCCAACTTCAGGGGCTCACAAGCGCACCACTTCACAGCGCCAGATGCAAGGGTGGGTGACGCAATTGCCTGCGGATGGCGCTTGGTGGACTCTCGTCTCGACGGACCCAGCATCAGTTGCTACCAGGGCATCAGCGACGTGCGGGGACGAATTCGACGACGAGGATGCCCATGACCGACCTGTTGCAAGATCTGCTCGACCGCCTGGAGCTGGAGCCGTTGGAGGCCCACCTGTTTCGCGGCCAGAGCCAAGACCTCGGCTGGGGGGCGGTGTTTGGCGGTCAGGTGCTGGCGCAGGCCATGATGGCGGCGTCGAAGACGGTGGAGACGTCGCGGTCGCTGCACTCGTTTCACGGGTATTTCTTGCGGCCGGGAGACCCGGCGCGTCCCATCGTCTACGACGTCGACAACATTCGCGACGGGCAGAGCTTCACCACCCGCCGGGTGGTGGCCATTCAAGGTGGCAAAGCCATCTTCAACATGTCGGCGTCGTTTCAGATTGAAGAAGACGGCTTCTCGCACCAAAGCGAGATGCCCGACGTCACGCCGCCTGAGGAGCTGCTGCCAGAGCATCTGTCGGCGCGCAGGATCGACAAAGAGCTCACCAAACACCTGCCAGAGGCCATGGTGCAGCGCGCCCTCGTCGAAAAGCCCATCGACACCCGCGTCGTGCAACGGCGCAATCCGCTGAAGCCCGAGAAGATGGAGCCGGTGCGCCACGTGTGGTTCCGCGCCAATGGCCCCGTCCCCGACGACGACGGCGGGCCCCTGCACCGCATGTTGCTGGCGTACGCGTCTGACTTTCACTTCATGGTGACGTCGCTGCATCCGCATGGCGTGAGCTGGCTGACGCCCGGCATGCAGGTGGCTTCTCTCGACCACGCCATGTGGTTTCACCGGCCGTTTCGCATGGACGACTGGCTGCTCTACGTCGTCGACAGCCCCAACGCGTCGGGCGCGCGCGGCCTGGCGCGCGGGCAGATCTACACCCGCGACGGCGTGCTCGTGGCGTCGACGGCTCAAGAGGGCCTGATTCGCCGCCGACAAAAGAAGGCGCCACCGGGGCCCTAGCCCGACCTCTTCGCAGCCATCTGCGCTACACCTCGTGAAGACTGAAGACTTGAAGACGATCTCGGAGCCAACATGACGACGTCGACCCCCCTCGCCTGCATCCTTCTTGCCGCTGGCAAAGGCACCCGCATGAAGAGCGACCTGCCGAAGGTGCTGCACCCCATCCTCGGTCAGCCTCTGGGGCATTGGCCGGTGCAGACCGGTTTGGCGCTGTCGCCCCAGCGCACCGTCGTCGTCGTGGGCCACGGCGCCGACGACGTCACCGCTTCGTTGAAGAAGGCCTTTGGCGACGATGTCGACACCGCCCTGCAGGCCGAGCAAAACGGCACGGGCCACGCCGTGATGTGCGGCATGCCCGCCCTCGGCGACGACTTCGACGGCGACGTGCTCATTTTGTACGGCGACACCCCGCTGCTGCAGACCGCCGACTTGCAGGCGCTCCTCGACGCCCATGCCAAAAGCGATGCGCCGTTGTCGTTGTTGACGTCCATCGTCGACGACCCCACCGGCTACGGCCGCATCACGCGTGACGACGACGGCAACGTCACCGGCATCGTCGAACACCGCGACTGCGATGACGACCAACTGCTCATCGACGAGATGAACCCCGGCATCTACGTCGTCAACGCCGCGTGGTTGCGCGCCAACCTGCAAAAGCTCAAAGCCGACAACGACCAAGGCGAGTACTACCTCACCGACCTCGTCGGCCTGGCCGCGCAAGAAGGGGCAGCGCTGGCGTCGATTGAGGTCGACGAAGAAGACATCCTCGGCGTCAACGATCGCGCCCAACTGTCAGACGCCGCCGCCATCTTGCAAGAGCGCCTGGTGCGGGCGTGGATGAAAGAAGGCATCACCATCGACCAACCGCACACCGTGCACCTCGACGCCAGCGTGGTGCTTGAGCCCGGCGTGCACCTGGGCCCGCAGGTGGTGCTGCGCGGTACAACGTCGGTGGCGGCGGGGGCCCACCTCGACGTCGGCTGCGTGCTCGACGACACCGTCGTCAAAGCGGGCGCGAAGTTGCTGCCCTACACCGTGTGTGAAGAAGCCATCGTCGGCGAGAACGCCACCGTCGGGCCGTTTGCGCGGTTGCGGCCGGCGGCGGTGCTGGAGACAGGCTCCAAAGTCGGCAACTTCGTCGAGATGAAGAAGGCGACACTCGGCGAAGGCGCCAAAGCCAATCACCTCGCCTACATTGGCGACGCCACCGTCGGCAAGGGCGCGAACATTGGCGCCGGCACCATCACCTGCAACTACGACGGACACGCCAAACACCAGACCATCTTGGGCGAAGGGGTCTTCGTCGGCAGCAACTCGACATTGGTGGCGCCGTTGACCATCGAAGACGGCGCCTACGTGGCCGCGGGCTCCACCGTCGGCAAAAACGTCCCCGCCGATGCGCTCGCCATCTCGCGCGCCAAGCAAGACAACAAAGAGGGCTACGCCGCCCGCATCCGTCGTCGCAACGCCCAACGCAAGAAGCGCCAGCAAGAAGAACAAAGCAAAGACTGACGCGGGAACAAACGGGGCATCGGCGTCGTCTCATCTGAAACGACGCCCGCGACATGGGGGACGGATGCCGCACACCAAGACGACACTGGCTCTGGCAGCAACGCTGTGTGCAGCCGCATTGGTGTTGTCGTCGTCGACGTCTGCGCAAAAGGCACGAAACACCGCAGGCCCGGCGAAGACGGTGCAGCCGTCGACCGACATTCCGGCGGCGTTTTTGCCGACGGCGGGCTTGAAAAAAGTCGACCTCAGCCCCTTGGTGCCGGCCGGGGAGTGGGTCCTCGACCGCCCCGTGTTGCAGCTGTCGACGACGACACAACATGCAGACGCGCTCAAAGCCGACGCCCAACACGGCGAACGGTTTTGGGTGAAGGGCATCTACGGCGCGGCCGACGCGGAGCAGGTGGTGGTGGTCATTCCGCAATACCACCGCTCGACGACACAGCCGTTGGATTGGAGCTCCATCGGCGATGAAATCCGCGGCGTGCAAGACAACATCGACCTGCTGCTGACGCGGTTGGCGTGGGCCCATGGGGTGCGTTGCGTCGGCACCGAAGGCAGCCCCCTCGACGACATCCAGACGCCGAATGAGCTGAAACAAGTGGCGCAGTGGCATGCAGAGCTGCACCGCACCCAGCGGCAGGCAGAGGCCGCCCTCGGCGATGGCGACAAACAGCGTGCCCAAGCCGCCTTCGATTTTTTGACGCCCTTTCTCGACGAGCAGCTGAAGCGGCGGGTGCGCATTCTCGACGGCGCCGGGCTGGCCGTGCACCGGTTGCGCCAGGCCGGTGTCGACGTCAAACGCTTTGGCGTCGAAGATGTCCAACTCAACAAACGCGGTGTGGCGCTGTTGAAGAAGATCAACGCCATCGACGAGAAACTCGCCCTGCTGGAGCCGTCGACGCAAAACGTCAGCCAAGGCATCATCGGCGAGATGTGGCTCGACGAATACCCCGCCTTCGCCGCCTCGGTGGTGAAGCCTGTCGACGACGCCTTCGTCGCCCTCGACACCGAGCGCAAGTCGCTGCTGCACTTTGGCGACGACGGCACCGCCCGCATCGTCGGCCGCTATGCGTCGTTGGCGAAACATGCGGTGAAGGCGACGCTGAATCCCGACGACGTCACCGCCTACCACGACTACTACCTCGACGTGGCGGCGCGGGTGAAGGCGCTCGCCTCGCAAGACGCTGGTGTCGTCGACGACGACAAGCCGCACAAGCTGACGCGCCGACAGAAGCGCCAGAAGAAGAAGCTCGAACGGCAGCGTGCCCCTCTGCAGAAAGAGTACGACCACGTCGTCAACGACGCCCGTGAGGCCATGGTCGTGCAGCGGGTGTTGGCGCGCATGTCGTCGTCGTCACCGGTGTGCGCTGTGGTGTTTGGGGCGCACCACACGGATCGTCTGGCAGCGGCGTTCGCCAAGGCGTCGACGGCAAAGCGCAAGTTGGGCGTGGTGGTGGTGGCGCCGTTTTCGTGGGAATGACATCGGTGAATGCTCCACGACAACGGTGCCGCTTGAAGTCTACAGCCGCGTCAACGTCGAACCGGCATGCCTGTTTTTCGCTATGTCGGCCCGCCCGAACTCGCTGCTGCTTCCTGGTCGTCGACGACGGGAGCGGCGATCCACACCTACGACGACCTCTTGGCCTTTTTGCAGACGGCCGATGACGGTTGGGCAACCTACGTCGTCGTCGACGGTGTGATGCGCCTGGCCGATCGACGTTCGGAGCATGTGGATTGTGCTCAAGGCAAGCCTGTCCAGGCCGCCGGTGAATTGCAGTTTGACGACGACGGTGCGGTCTTGTTCGTCTCCAACCAAAGCACCGGCTACTGCCCCGATGTCGTTTGCTTCGACGTCGTTCAATCTGTCTTGCTGGCAATTGGCGTGGCGGCGCCATCGACGTGGACCTACCCCGCCGTCTTTCGACGCTGCGAGCGATGTGGCGAGCGCAACTTGGTGAAAGACGGATGGTTCGTTTGCGCCGTTTGCGAGAACGAACTGCCGCGGGTGTTCAACTTCGCCTGACGAGGACGGGCGCGACATGTGCGCAAAGGGTATACCTGGGGTGCGCTCCATTTGAGCGCGATTGCATCCAAGGAAGTCACATGAATCCTCTGCGTCTGTCTGCCCAGTTGGGCCTGTTGTTCGTTTTTGTCGTCGCCACCGTCGCCACCAGCCCTGCGAGAGACCCGTTCTTGGAGCCCCCCGGTTTCTGGGTCTCGGTGATGCCGCCTCCCGTCGACGACGTCGTCACCGTGCCCCGCAACGGCAGATTCTTTGCCATGCGCGAACTGCAAGCGACAGCGACGTTGGCGACGTCTTCGCCCGTCGATGGTGGCGTTGTGGATGCAGGGACAGAAGATGCAGGCGTCGATGTCGACGTCGAAGAGATCGTGCTCACGGCCACCCGCGAACTGCCGTTCGAGTGGATCGCGTACGACGTGTCAGACCTCCGCGTCGACACGCCGTACACCGTTCAGTTGTCCGACGGCGAGCCCGTCGACGCGTCGAACACCATGACCCTGCAGGTGGTGCGCACGTCGACCGACGACGTCACCCCTCCCACCATCGACGCTGCACTCGTCGTCGACGCGGTGCTCTTTCAAGAAGGAGCGCCTGGCGAAGCAGAGCCTGCCGTGAGCATCGACCCCAACACCGAGGCCGGACCTTTTCAACGTTGTGCCCTGTCGCTCGACTTCTACGTGGCCGATGTCGCTGATGAGCACTTGGCGTTCATCGACGTCGTCAAAGACGGGCGCGTCATGAACCGCTCGGTCATTCCGACGATGTCGGACCTGCCACCGCTGCAGTTGTGGCTGCCGGGTGAGTCGCTGCCGAGAGGCGAGTCTTGCTACCAGGTGGTGGTGCGCGACCTGGCGGGCAACGAAGGCGCCACCGACGAGGTGTGCTTTGTCGCAGACGGTGTGGACGCCTGCGAATAGCGCCGCCAGCGTTGAACGCACTCCAGCTGGCATTGGTGGCGCTGTGGGTCGTTGCCGACTTCAGCGTCGCCGAACGCTGCTCCCGTTGAACGCAAAAGGCCGATGACGTCGTCGTCACCGGCCTTCGTTGGGAGTCAGAAGACGCTTACTTCTTTTTGCGCTTCTTGGTCTTTTTGGCCTTCTTGATTTCGACAGCACGAATGGTGCGGTCGACGGCGCCTTGGGCCGAGATGAGGATGCCGACCTGCTCGTCGAGGATGCCCATGGCTTCTTCTTCGGTGGTGGGTTTGGCCGAGGTCATGGCGTTGTTGACCTTGGAGGTGGCTTCGTAGGCATCGTTGAGCCCGTCGAGGCGACGCTGCTTGTTCTTCACCAGGATCTTCATCTTGCTCAACTTGGTGATGTCTTCGTTGAGGCCTTCGAGTTTGCTGTCGACTTCAGCGATGCGGTTGGTGAGCTTGCTCAGGGTGGTGATGGCCGTGCCCATGGCTTCGACTTGCTCTTTCTCGTCGGAGACCTTCTCGGCTTTGGCCCAGGCGGCGGTGGCGTCTTTCTTCTTCAGCTCGATGACGGATTTGAAGTTGGGGTGCAGCTTGATGAGGCTGTCGGCTTTGGCTTGGGCGTTGGTCCAGCCTTTGACGCGGTCTTCTTTGCTGGCGGCGCAGGCCACGAGGGTCAACGCGGTGACGGCAGCGACGAGGGTGTGGGGCACGATGCGGGTGAGTCGAGACAGAGCGAACATGGGGATCCTCCCAACGCCCTGGAGAAAAAGAAACGGTGTCGTGGGCGTTCGTCTGCAAGACGTACGGCAGTGGCGTTTGGGACGAAGTTGGATCTGGTCAAATGAAAAGCCCGCCGATTGGCGGGCTTGAGTCTGCTCGACTGTGGACGACGCTACCTGGCGGCAATGCGCTCCTTCTTGGCTTTGCGGCCGCGGCTTTTGTTCACCAAGTCGGGTTTGGCCTTCTTGGTGGCCTTGCGCTGCTTCTTCATGTCGTGGCCGTCGCGTTCGAACACCGTCTTCAAAAAGCGCCCGGTGTGGCTCTTCTTGTGCACCGCAACTGTCTCGGGCGTGCCCTCGACGACGATGTTCCCGCCGCCCGACCCACCCTCGGGGCCGAGGTCGATGATCCAGTCGGCCGTCTTGATGACGTCGAGGTTGTGCTCGATGACGACGACGGTGTTGCCCTGGTCGGCCAGGCGGTGCAGCACCTTCAACAACTGGTCGGTGTCGTGAAAGTGCAATCCGGTGGTGGGCTCGTCGAGGATGTACACCGTCTGCCCTGTGGCGCGACGGCCGAGTTCTTTGCTGAGCTTCACCCGCTGCGCTTCACCACCTGACAACGTCGTCGCCGACTGTCCGAGGTGGATGTAGCCCAGCCCCACGTCGTCGAGCGTCTTCAGCTTGCGCTTCAAGGCGGGGATGGCGCCGAAGAACTCGAGTGCGTCGCTGACGGGCATCTCCAACACGTCAGAGATGGATTTGCCTTTGTAGGTCACCGCCAACGTCTCGGGGTTGTAGCGCTTGCCCTTGCAGACTTCGCAGGTGACATAGACGTCGGGGAGGAAGTTCATCTCGATTTTGATGAGCCCGTCGCCCTGGCAGTTTTCACAACGTCCACCTTTGACGTTGAAGCTGAAGCGCCCTGGGCCGTAGCCCCGCACTTGTGCCTCTTGCGTCTTGGCAAACAGCTTGCGGATGTCGTCGAAGATGCCTGTGTAGGTGGCCGGGTTCGACCGTGGGGTGCGGCCGATGGGGCTTTGGTCGATCTGCACGACTTTGTCGACGTGCTCGAGGCCTTCGATGTCGTCAAACGGCAACGGCCGCGCCCGCGTCGAATACAGCGCCTGCAACAGCGCCCGGGTCATGGTGTCGAGCACCAGCGAACTCTTGCCCGACCCAGACACGCCGGTGATGCACACCAGTTTGCCCAGCGGCACCTCGAGGTCGACGCCGGTGAGGTTGTTGCCGGTGGCGTTCTTGATGCGCAGGGTGTGCCCGTTGCCTTCACGTCGTTCGTCGGGGACGGCGATGGTGCGCTTGCGCGACAGGTACAAACCGGTGAGCGACGTCTCATGGTTCATGATGTCGTCGGGCGAGCCTTGCACCACGACTTGGCCGCCGTGACGCCCGGCGCCGGGGCCAATGTCGACGACGTGGTCGCTCTCGAGGATGGTGTCTTCGTCGTGCTCGACGACGAGCACGGTGTTGCCGAGGTCGCGCAGATGCTTGAGCGTCTGCAACAGACGTTCGTTGTCGCGCTGGTGCAAGCCGATGCTGGGCTCGTCGAGCACGTAGAGCACGCCGACGAGGGCGGAGCCAATCTGCGACGCCAGACGAATGCGTTGTGCTTCGCCTCCCGACAACGTGCCGGCCGAGCGGTCGAGGGTGAGGTACTGCAAGCCCACCGACTGCAAAAAGCCGAGACGGGAGCGAATCTCTTTCATGACGGCGGCGGCGATCTTGGCGTCGCGCTCGTTCAACTCCAACGTCTCGAAGAAGTTGACGGCGTCGGTGATGCTCATGCCCACTACGTCGTGAATGGCGGTGTCGGCGATGCGCACGTGACGTGCTTCTTTGCGCAGACGGGCGCCGCCGCACTCTTCACACGGCGCCTTCACTTGATACCGCTCGAGGTCGTTGCGCACGTTGTCTGAAGACGTCTCGCGGTAGCGGCGCTCAAGGTTGTGAATCACGCCTTCGTACGTCTTGGTGAAGGAGTAGCTCGCGCTGTCGTCTTTGGTGTCGTAGCGAAAGCTGATCTCGTCGTCACAGCCATACAACACGATCTCTTTGTGCTTCTTCTTCAGCTTTTTGAAGGGCACGTGCAGATCGAAGTCGTGCACCTCGGCCACGGCCCGCAACATGGTGTTGTAGTAGCCCTGCCAGGCGCCGCCCCACGGCTTGATGGCGCCGTCCCACAAGCTCAGGGTGTCGTCGGGCACCACGAGGTCGATGTCGAAGAGGCTGGTGACGCCGAGGCCATCACACGCCGGGCACGCGCCTTGCGGGGCGTTGAACGAGAACGACCGTGGCTCCAACTCGGGGTAGCTGATTCCGCAGTCGATGCACGCGTAGTGCTCGCTGATGAGCACCTCTTCGTCTTTGTCGGCTTTGTCGCCCTTCTTGGCGTGGCGCAAGACGCGCACCAGGCCGTCGGCTTTTTTCAGTGCGAGCTCGACAGCGTCGGCAATGCGGGCGCGGCCCTCGTCTTTGACGACGACACGGTCGACGACCACGTCGATGTCGTGCTTCTTTTTGCGGTCGAGGCCGCCTTTGCCTTCCCAGAAGCCCTCGTCGAGCATTTTGACGTCGCCGTCGACGCGCACGCGGGCGAAGCCTTCTTTGGCGAGCTCTTCGAACTCCTTTTTGTATTCGCCTTTGCGGCCGCGCACGATGGGGCTCATCACCGTCACCCGGGTGCCCTCACCATAGGCCATGAGCTCGTCGACAATCTGCGTCGCCGACCGCCCTTCAATGGGCTTGCCACAGCCGTAGCAGTACGCCTTGCCCACCCGCGCGAACAGCAGGCGAAGGTAGTCGTAGATCTCCGTCACCGTCGCCACCGTCGAGCGCGGGTTTTTCGACGTCGTCTTCTGCTCGATGGAGATCGCCGGGCTCAACCCTTCGATGAGGTCGACGTCGGGCTTGTCTTGCATCTGCAAGAACTGGCGGGCGTACGACGACAACGACTCCACGTATCGACGCTGGCCTTCGGCGTAGATGGTGTCGAAGGCCAGCGAGCTTTTGCCTGACCCCGACAAGCCCGTGAGCACCACCAGCTCATTGCGCGGCAGATTGAGGGTGACGTTCTTCAGATTGTGCACGCGGGCGCCGCGGACATGGATGTGGTCGAGTTCGGGCACGGCGTCTCCAGCAGACAAGGCGGGTACTGAACAGGTGTTGCGGGGTGTAGCGCATCTGGCGGGGTCGGTGAAGACCCAATCGGCGGGGTTTCAGCGGGGCAAGCCGGCCGAATTTGGAGCTGAAATTTCGACGTTTTGTCGTCGGAACCTCATAGTGACCCCATGCGCTTTATGCAGCTGCCCTGTGACACAAAGCTGTCAGGTTTTTTGCGACCGGCCTCCCAGCTGCAATTCGGGCCGCTCCCGCTGGCAGATCACGTGCAGCACAACGCCCGGCGGGCCGGGCTGCAGACGCTTCCCACGTCGACCACTCTGCAGGGCCCGTTGCTCGTGGCGCGCGACGACGTGTTCATCAGCGCCCGCGCTTTTCGCCAGCTGAAGAAGTCGCTGTCGACGCAAAAGAGCGTCTGCCGCATCGGAATGCCGACGTCCGAACTGCTGCGGCTGACGCGGCCGGTGCAACAGCTCGTCGACACCGACGAGGGCAGCCTGTTCGACGTGTTCTTCATTCCAGAGGGCACCGCGACAACGCCTGACGCGTTGTTCGAGCGAGATGACGTCGACGCGCACTACGTGCCCTACAAAGAAGCGCTCATCGACGTCGGGCGGCCGCGCCACATCCTCGGCGTCGACGACGACGTCATGCCGTTTCCGTTTTCGACGACGCTGATGTTGCAAGTTCGGCATTGGGTGTGCGCGCTGCGGCTGAGCCATGTGCTGCCGCAGATTCTCTTGATGGAGCAGGCGCTCGCGCACCCCTTGTCGTCGACGTGGAAGGCGCTGTGGAGTCTGCGGTTCAGCAAGGCGTCGACGTTTGCGGCAGCCAAACGCCAGTTCGTCTTCAAGGGCAAGAACGTCGTCATTCACCCTTCCGCCGTCGTCGAGGCCAGCGTCATCGGTGACAACGTCACCATCGGTCCGCACGCCAGCGTCATCGGCAGCGTGCTCGGTGACGACGTCACCGTCGAAGACCGCGCCCACGTCAACCAAACGGTGGTGGGGCCGAAGACGTTCATCTCACGCAACTCGTCGATGACGGCGTCGTTGGTGATGGGCCACACCGACCCTTGCGCCAACGGCATCCAGGCGTGTGTCGTCGACGAGGAGGTGGGGCTGACGTCGTTTGCGCGTCCCCTCGACCTCAGCTTGCAAGGGCAGGTGAAGGTCGACGACGACGGCGTTCTCGTCGACACCGGCGAACTGCCGTGCGGGGTGTTCTTCAGCCGCGGCTGCTTCGTCGGCGGCGGCGTCACCATCGCCGCCGGACGCGTCGTGCCTCCTGGATTGCGCGTGGTGGCGGGTGGGGATGCTGTGTTTCGGCGTTTCCCGACGGCGGAGGAGCGCCAGGCGTCGGGGGCCGACACCTATACGCTGGAGTCGGGCAAGTTGACGCCGGTGCTGCTGCGGGGCGGGTGAGGGCATTGCTGACCGAGCGGTCGGGAACTCCAGCCATTCCTGACCGAGCGGTCGGGAACTCCAGCCATTCCTGACCGAGCGGTCGGGAACTCCAGCCATTGCTGACCGAGCGGTCGGGAACTCCAGCCATTGCTGACCGAGCGGTCGGGAACCCCAGCCATTCCTGACCGAGCGGTCGGGAACTCCAGCCATCTATCGGCAACAATGAACAACAACGTGCTACAGTGGCTAGCTGAGCGGGGGCTGAATGCAACAAATCACCAGCCTGTTGTTCCTTGGGCTTCTCTTGGGAGGTTGCCGAGGAGACCCCTGTCCAAACGGCATTTTTGACGGCTCAGTGAGGGTTGTTGATGATTTCGCGACCTACACCGATGGTTTCGGCGAAACCGTGGTTTCGTCATCAGGTGAGGCATTTCGCCACTGTTTCGGAATTTCTCAGCTTACCATCGGAAGCGGAAACACATCTCTCAGCACCTTTGACGATATATCTGGCGTTGCCGAACTTAGAATTGATGGCACACTAGGGGTCTCTCAAGAGCCTAGTCTCGTCTCGTCTGCCGAGTTTGAGTCCATCAACTTTTCGGAGGACTGGCTCCCAACACTAGAAGCGGTAGATCGAATAGATGTGTCATTTGCAGAGGGACAAAATGTGCTGAGTTCGCTGACGAACGCGAGCAGCGCCAGAGTACCGTGCAATTTCTTCACTAGTTCACTTGAAGAAACTGAGACACTTATTCTACGACCTTCGGTTTCTACAGAGAGAGTAGATTCTTGTTTGGAGCCGCTTCCTTCACTCCTAAAAATCGACAATGGTTTTGAGTACACGGGGGATGGAATTAGCCAGTTCACGAGAATGACGGACTCTGAACTCGCGCTTATGACGTATGATGTTCCAAAAGAGCTTCAATATGTGGGTGGCGATACAAGGGTGAACCTTCCTGGAGCAGTGGATGCAAGCGCTCTTGAACGTGTTCTAGGAAACATCGTGTTTGAAAGCGCGTCTGAACTGCGTGTTCATCGCCTGGAACGCGTCGAGGGCGAAATGATTTTTGGCAGCAGACAACTCGAGCGCGTCGAGAACTATCCCGGGTTGGTTGTTGGAGGGATGACGTTCTCAGGTCTAGGAGGAGACGTTGTGCCAGCATTTGCAAACTACGAATTGTACGTAGAGGGCGTTCTTAGGTTTGACGGGAACTACTTTTTGTCGAACGAGAGAATACATGAGTTTGCCGACAATATTACAGGGTATGGGCAGCTCGTAACATGCCGCAACTTGGATGGCGATGGAGTCGGGTGCGACGAGTAATGCGCGCGCAAATCTGCTCCTTGCTTCGGTGCCAACAGATATCAAGGAGTTCTAAGCAGGGGCTCACTATGATAAATGAACCACCCTGTTTCAAGAATATACTTTCTCCAGCCATTGCTGACCGAGCGGTCGGGAACTCCAGCCATTGCTGACCGAGCGGTCGGGAACTCCTGTCATTCCTGACCGAGCGGTCGGGAACTCCAGCCATTCCTGACCGAGCGGTCGGGAACTCCTGTCATTCCTGACCGAGCGCTCCGTGAGCCCTTCCAAACAGGACAACAGATGACCCCTTTGATGGTCATCTGATGTACAGGGGAACACGACTGCTGCGGAAGTCGCTAAATGTAAACACCAAAAAACTGGCCCACATCATGGAGTTCTCCCCACACAGGACGACCGCGTCCTCCCGGAGAACCCCATGACCATCGCCATCGTTGTCCTCCTCGGCCTCCTCATGATGGGCGTCGAACAACTGAAGCCCGGCCGTCAGTGGCCGAGGGTGAAGCATTGGTGGCTGCGCGCCGCCGTCGTCAACGCCTTGCAAGCCGGCGCCGTCTTCGCCGCCGGCAAACTGTGGGATCCATGGTTTCGCGCACACCGGCTGTGGCACGCCGACCTCCTCGGCGACGTCGGAGGTGCCGTCGTCGGCTACGTCGTGCTCGCCTTCATCTACTACTGGTGGCACCGCGCCCGACACGAACACGACGTGTTGTGGCGGTGGGTGCACCAGCTGCACCACAGCCCCAAGCGTCTCGAAGTCATCACCAGTTTCTACAAGCACCCTGTCGAACTCGCGGCCAACGCGTTCCTCAGCAGCGTCGTCATGTACCTCGTCGTCGGGCTCGGCCCTGAAGCGGCGGCCGGTGCCACCTTGCTCTCTGGCCTCGCCGAACTCTTCTACCACTGGAACGTGAAGACGCCGCATTGGCTCGGCTACCTCATCCAGCGCCCCGAAATGCATTGCGTGCACCATCAAGAAGGGCTGCACCACTTCAACTACGGCGACCTGCCGGTCTTCGACATGCTCTTTGGCACTTTCCACAATCCTGCCGTCTTCGACGACCGCTGCGGCTTCGGTGACGACGAGGAACGCATCGGCGACATGCTCCGCGGGCACGATGTCACCACCGACACACAACCTCGACGTCGGTTTCGCTTGCGGTTCGTCGCCCTCGCTGTCGTCGGCTTTCTCGCCCTCTTCGCCCACATCTCGTCGTTGCCGACGTTGAAGGGCGCGGCCCTCGCGTCGGCTGCGTCCCCACTGCCGAAGGTGTTCACCTCACACCACGGGTGGGAAACCTTCAGCGCCACCTTCGCCATCCGTGTCGACGACAACGCACCCATCACCATTGACGCCGAGCGGTACCAACAGCTGCACGGGCCCTACAACCGCCGCAATGTGTTCGGCGCCGTGATGGCCTACGGCCCGGTGCTGCAGAGCGATCCACGGGCCCGCGCCATGTTCACCGAAGTTGCGCAAAAGGCCGTTTGTCGACGTCACGGAGCCACCGCTCTCGTTGAACTCGGCATCAAGCCCGGCGACGATGTCGTCATCGAATACACCACCCACGACGACAAACACGTCGAACTGCGCGTGCCTTGTGACATCGACCTCGACGACAAGGGAGGCGATGCATGAGCCACCGTCTGTATGTCCTTGTTCGCATGTTGCTCGGCGTCTACCTCATGGTGCACTTCGCGCAGCTCTTTCCCTTCGCCGCCGAACTCTTCTCCAACGCCGGTTTGCTAACGGCCTCGAACAGTCCGCTCACGCAACAGGTGCCGAACCTTCTGTCGTGGTTCACGTCGACCACAGCCGCGAAAGCGGCCATCGGCAGCGGCGTCGCCCTCAGTGTGCTTCTCGTCGTCGGCAAGGGCGACCGCGTCGCTGCCCTCTTGCTGTGGCTGTTGTGGGCGACGTTGTTGCAGCGCATGCCGCTCCTGTCCAACCCCAGCATTCCCTATGTCGGATGGATGCTCATCGTGCACGCCGTCCTTCCCCGTCGACAGCCGCAATCGCCGTTTGTCGTCGACGACAACACGCCCAAGTGGCACGTGCCACGCAAGGTATGGGGCTTGGGCTTCGCCTTGCTGATGGTGGGCTACAGCTTCAGCGGCCTCACCAAATGTGCCAGCCCCAGCTGGGCCGACGGCAGTGCGCTTTTGCACGTGCTGCAGAGTCCGTTGGCACGGCCGCATGCGTTGACGACGTGGATGGTGGAGCATCCCGTGTTGCTGACGGCGTCGACGTACGGCGTGTTGGCCCTTGAACTTCTGGCGGCGCCGTTGTCTTTGTCGCGACGTCTGCGTCCGTGGGTGTGGCTGTCGTTCGTCGCCATGCACCTGGGCATCGTTGTGCTCGTCGACTTCGCCGACCTCACCTTGGGCATGCTGCTGATGCACGCGCTGACCTTCGACGAAGACTGGCTGCAAATGCTCCGTCGACGCTGGGGCCAGTCCTCAGCGTCGACGGCGGCACTCAGCCCATCGCATGCGCCGGCAAATGCTGCATGACGATGGAGTTGGGGTCGATCATCTGAAAGAAGCCGCACTCCGTCATCTTGCCCGACGACTCGAGTTCTTGTGCTGCGGCGAAGGCGTCGTCGGCGCTCTGCCACAGCACGAGGTCGACCCATTCGCCCGCGGTGTCGTCGGGCACGAGCAGTTCTCGACGGAGGAAGCCAGCACGGCCTTTCAAAAACGACTCCAACTCCGCGGCAGCGTCGAGAACGTCTTGTGGGGTCGGGCTGCCGGCAAGGCGAAAGCGAACCATCTCCATGGTGGGAACATCAGCGGTCATTTGTGTCTCCTGGTGCGCGTTGTTGCGCTGAACAGAACGTAGACCTAAACAGGCCAAAAACTGTCCCATTTGATAGAACGATGTCGACATGAATACGCATCAACGACGACAAAGACTGGTGACGCTGCTGCGCGCGGTGGAGGCCACGTCGGTGGAGCAACTGGCCGACGACCTCGATGTCAGCGCCCGCACCATTCGACGTGACTTGCATGCATTGCGCGATATGGACTTCCCTGTCGAGACCGAGCGCGGCCGCGGCGGTGGCGTCCGCATGCTGCCCTACGGCGCCATGTCCTCGGTGCGCTTCACCGTCGAGGAGGCCGTCGGCCTGTGGGTGTCGTTGTCGATGGCGAAGAAGCTGGCACCGTTTCCCATGCACCGTGCCGCTCACGATGGCATGCAGCGCATCTTGGCGGCACTGCCCCCTCCACGTCGACGAGAAGTGCGTGCTCTGCTGCGGCGTGTGGTGGTGGCCCAGCCGGCAACGCGTCAAGTGGCCGCATCGGCAGGGGAGGTCTCGCCGACGGTGCTCGACGCCTTTGAGCAGGCGTTCACCCGCAAGCAGTTGCTGCAGTTCACCTATGTCGACGCCAAAGGGCAGGGCTCACGTCGACAAGTGCAGCCCCACGGCATCTTGGTGCAGGTGCCCGTGTGGTACGTTCTCGCCTATGACGTCGACAAACAAGCGACGCGGTCGTTTCGCACCGACCGCATGCAGCGCGCCGTCGCCGTTGAGAACAGCCGCTTTTTGCCGCGTGACGACGAGGTCATCGATCCCTTGGTGCAGCCGGTGTTGGCGCAGGCTCAACACTGAAAGTCGTAGACGCTGCCCAGCTGGAGAATCTGGGTCAGTTCGTCGAGGGCCGCGAGCGACTCGCGCCACAGCTGAGGGTCTTGCAGGTCAGACGGGTGCAACGCGTCGCGGTAGTGCTGTTCGACCCACGCGACGAGCTCATCGTTGAGGGCGTCGTCGACGAGAACACGCGCGGTCAATGCCTGCTCTTCAGCAGGCGTCATCGCCACCCGCAAGCGCAAGCAGGCGGGCCCGCCACCGTTGCGCATGCTCTGTTTGACGTCGAGGTAGTGCACGGCGCTGACGCCGACATCGAGGTCTTTGACCTTCTGCAAGAAGGCGTGGGCGGCGGCGTTCTCTTCGGCGTCGGTGGGGGCGATGATGGCCATGCTGCCGTCGGGCAACGTCACCAGCTGGGAGTTGAAGGGGTAGGAGGCGACGGCGTCCGACGCTGGCAGCTCCGCTTGCGTGGCTTCGACCGCGACAAAGGTGTCGCCCAGCTTCTTGCGCAGCGTCGACATCAAGCCATCAGCGTCGACAAATGCGCGCTCGTGGTACAGCAGCAGGTGCCCATTGCCGACGGCCATGACGTCGGTGTGAAAGGCGCCGTCGTCGATGCCCTGCGGGTCTTGCTGCCAAAACACGGCGTGCTCGTCGACGTCGAGCAGACGCGCAGCCGCTTGCGACGCCTCCAACGTTTGCCGTGCGGGATGCACTTGTGGCTGCTTGACGTCGGCGGCGCGAAACGCGCTGCGGCCCCACGCGAACAAGTGGGCGACGCCGTCGTCGGTGGCCAACCGGGTGTGGTTGGCGGCGCCCTCGTCGGCGTAGTGGCCGCCACCGGGCAGTGCGTCGTGCACACAGAACTTCTCGTCGTCGCCAAACATCGACGTCAGCACACGCGTGGTGGTGTCGGCTTCGAGCGCGCGGTGCATCATCTGGTGCAAGTTTGCCGGCAGCAGGTGCAGGCGTCCGTCGGCGGCGTCGACAGACGGCGCGATGGTGGCGGCATTGGCCGTCCACATGGCGGCCGCCGAAGAAGCCAGCCGCAGGGGGTGTCCCCCGTCGACGGTGGCGGCTTTGGCGAGCACCTCCTCGTCGCTGCCGGTGAAGCCGATGCTCTGCAAAAACGGCAGGTGCGGCCGTTCGTGCGGCACGAGCACGCCCTGTGACAGGCCCAAGCTGCGGTTGAAGCGCATCTTGCCGAGGCCCTGCAGGGCCGCCTGTTTGGGCGAGCTGGTGGCGCCGCCGTGCGACATGGAGGCGACGTTGCCGGCGGAGAGGCCGCCGTAGTTGTGGGTCGGGCCCACCAAGCCATCGAAGTTGGTCTCGCGCACGCTCACGTTCACCTCGTCGACGTGCACCTCAGCGTCGAGCGGGGGCCGTTCACGTCGTCGACGCTCAATAGGCAGATGCGAGGGTGATCTTCAACGGCATCCCTGCTGTGGTGCTCTCGTCGAGAATCTCTTTCACCATCCCCGATGCCTTCGCCTTGTCCATGTGGGTCACCGTCGCCTGGCCGTGGTTGTGAATCTCCAACATGAAGCCCCGCGCCTCAGACGGGTCGAGGCCAAACTTGTCGTGCAGCACGTACACCACCCACTCTTGCGTGGTGTAGTGGTCGTTGTGCATCACCACCCGCACCGTGCCGTCGTCGACGTCGTCAAACGTCGTGGGATGCGCCAACACGCCGTGCGACAAAAACAACACCAGCTGAAACCGCGTACACCCATGCGACTGAAAGAGGGCGGCCAGTTCTGGCTCGAGCTCGGCCATGATGGCCAAGAACAAATCCACCGGACGCACCTGCTCCCGCTCCGTGCCGAGCACAAACACCATCGCCCGGTGCACAGCACGCAACAATGACGGTTCGGCGAGGGCGATGTGGTCTTCGCTGACGACGGTGGGCAACTGGGCCACCCGCTGTTGCATGGCCGAGATGAGGGTTTCGACGTCGGCCTCGACGTTGACCAACAACCGGTGCACGTCGGGGTGCTCCAACGTCAGCCGCAGCACATGTTCGTGGCGCACGGCGCGGTGCATGCTCTCTTCAGCGAGGCGAAACGACTCCTGCAGGATGCGCAACGTGTTGTCGCCGAGCAACGTTCGGCTGCGTTCACCGAGGCCCAGCCTCGACAGCACGCTCGGCGGCCGCGGCGCCCCAAACAACGTGCGCCACACCCGCGCCAGGATGCCGGGCGACGGCATGGGGCGCGTTTGCACCATCGCTGTCGACGCGGTTTGCACCTCGTCGTTCGGCACCGTCAATGAGGTCGACGTCGATGGCGCCGCATCGTCAGACGCTTCTGGGTTGGCCGCTGCCAAGTCAGGTTCGAGCTGTTCGGCCACGCCAAACTCCTTCACCCCCACCCGCCGTCGTGGAGACGCGCACGACGTCGACAACAGGGGTGACAATGAAAAGCTTGGCGAATCCCAATGGTCAACGCAAGCGCAGCCCCACCCCCCGCACCGGAACGTCTCCACCCGGCGGCAAGTCTGGAGGCAGGGGCAGCGCGAGGCAGGTGTCGACGTCGCGTCCGGCCAGGGCAGCCCCCGCCCGCGCAGCCCGTTCGACGTCGGCGGTGGTGAGGTTGCGGTCGTTGCAGGTCAGCACCAGCAGCCCGCCATCAAGGAGTGCAGCGCATGCATCGCGGGCGAGGTTGTCGAGTTCGTCGCGCACGACAAACCGTTTGCCCGACGGCCGCAACGCTGTCGTCGGGGGATCACATGCGATGACCCCGTAGGTCGGGCCCCTCTTGGCGCGCTTTTGCAGCACCTTGAAGGCGTCGTCGATGATGAACTTGTGCTGCCGAGGGTCGGCGCCGTTCAACGCCAAATTCAAAGCGGCCCACGACGCGGTTTTTTTGCCGCTGTCGACGTGGTCGACCCGGCTGGCGCCGCCGCAGAGGCCAGCCACGCCATAGGCACCGGCGTGGGCAAAGAGGTTGAGAAACGGACGTCCGCGGGCTGCCTCTTCGGCCATGGCCCGGCCCTCGCGCAGGTCGACAAAGATGCCCGTGCCCACGGCGTCCTCGTCCACGAGGCGTACGGCGTAGCGGTGCCCACGCTCCTGCACCACCAGCGTCGTCGGGCAGCGTCCCACCAACGGACGCACCACAGCTTTCTTGCCGGTGCGATGCACAAAGACGACGCCCCCAAACCCGTGGTGCAGCAATCGATGCCCGAGGGCGTCGGCCCACGGCAAGTAGCCTTCGTCTTTCATCTCCAAGCGTGCCCAACTGCCGTAGCCCTCGACGACGAGGCGCGGCAGGTGGTCGGCCTGTTCATGCACGTAGCGCACGACGTTGGTGAACGGCGGCAGCTTCAGAGCACGACGTCGCTCGACGGCAGCGTCCAACAGACGCAGCGCTTCTTTCTGTGACGATGGCAACGGGGGCGCGGCTTCGTCGCGTTCGTCCCGTCGTCGTCGAGGGGACGTCGACGACGACTTGGCACCGCCCCCACGAGAAGACGCCCGTGGCGGGCGTCCTCCTGCTTTGCGGTTGTGTCGGCCTGGCTTCTTCGACGTCATGCGCTCTTGCGTCGCTGTTGCACCCGCGCCGACAGCGCCTCCAAAAAGGCGACTTTGCCTTCGACAGAACCCGGCGCATGACCGGCTGCGGCCGACGCCAACGAGGGCTCTGAGGCGGCTTGCTCGACGACAGGAGCGGCTTGCTCGACGACGGGAGCGGCTTGCTCGACGACAGGAGCGGCTTGCTCGACGACAGGAGCGGCTTGCTCGACGACAGGAGCGGCTTGCTCGACGACAGGAGCGGCTTGCTCGACGACAGG